>Ga0334895_1000412_pt1 | contig 60559 bp, 45 predicted proteins | sample GraSluR3_MG_7_FD_207229 | JGI IMG/M metagenome (GOLD analysis project Ga0334895, IMG submission 207229) | Sludge microbial communities from methane-producing bioreactor in Wageningen University, Netherlands - Granular Sludge_31_05-R3 | ecosystem: Engineered > Bioreactor > Anaerobic >... | reverse complement strand
TGCCATATAAACCAAACATTTCAGAATTAAGCCGTAAAGCGGGTGTTTCAAGGGATGTCCTTCTGAGGTTGATAAGCCTTCTGGAGCGGTCCGGCATACTCAGGCTTCTTCGGCAGGATTCATCACCCACAGGCTATTTGACAAAGCCTGAAAAAATATACCTGGACAACACAGCTCTTTTATATGCACTTCCTCCCGGGAAGGTTCCTGAAAAAGGAACCTTGCGGGAAACATTCTTTGCCAGTCAGCTTACAGCCAACCATAATGTTACCATTCCAGAGGAAGGTGACTTTTTCGTGAACAATGAAATTCTGTTTGAAATCGGAGGAAAAAACAAAACAACAAAACAGGTAAAGCATTCGGGCCATGCATTTATCGCGGCCGATGATACTGTAACAGGATACAGGAATATAGTACCTCTCTGGCTGTTTGGGTTTATGTACTGACACGACGCGCTGCGCAGTCCGTACCTTTTAAAATAAAAAAACCGGCCACAATGCAGCCGGTTTTTATTTTTAGGGGGTACAACCCCCGGCCCTGAAATTATTATTTTAAATTTCTCAGGTTCTGGTACACCATGAACCATGCCAGTTCATATATACCCTGCTCAGCATTCTTATTTTCCTCATGAGAAGGCTTGAAGTGAATGAATACGTCATTCCCCGGTTCCCAATCAGCAGGTGTGCTTATATGCCTGCCTGCAACAGTCTGAAGAGCTATCAGCGATCTTTTGATCTCTTCCATATTTCTTCCGACAGTCATGGGGTAATAAGATATTGACTGAATTACATTGTCAGGGTCTATAATAAATACGCCCCTCACGGTTCTCTTATCGCTGCTTGCATTATGGATCATACCATACTGACGTGAAATGCGATAATGTCTGTCAGTTGCCATAGGCAGGTTAATCTTAACAGGTCCTTTTCCCAGGTAATCTACCTGCTCCATTGCCCTTATCCAGTCACGGTGGCTGTCAATCGAGTCAACCGACATTATAAGGAATTTTGCATCTAACTTATTAAATTCCTCTTCCATATGTGCAAGTTCAAGTATCTCAGATGAACAAACAGGGGTAAAATCAGCCGGATGGCTGAACAGGATTTTCCAGCTACTACCGAAATCTTTGGGGAAATTGATGATTCCGTTCGTAGTCTGGACCTTGAAAGAAGGAGCCTTCTCGCCTATTACAGGCGTTCTTGTGTCTTGCTGGGAATAGGTAATTCCAACCAGCATCATTAATGCCAGAATTAGTGAAGTCCTTTTCATAGTTTTTTGAGTTTAGTTAGAAAAAATAAATGATTTAATACGTAGAACAACATAGAATTAATAATGTTCAAAAAAAAGATCAAAAAACTTAAAATAATTAATTCAGGACCTTCGGTTATAGAGGTTTTTCAATGATAATGTCGGAATAGGTTTTGGTGTAGTCCTCGCCGTAAATGTTCTTGTAGTCCTTTAGGAAGTTTGTGTAGAGCTGTTTTGCCAGGTAGCCCTTACCGGTATGATTAAAGTATTTGCATTTATATGAGAGCGCGATGTCGCTTACCGGATCGAGAACAAACAGTGTGTCTGCAATGGAGGAGACAAGTTCAGGTCTTTCCCTCACTTCAAGGTGTTCGGCATAATTGGATAGTATTGAAATGGCGCAATCAGCAGTGCGGGCCTTTATTTCATCGAGCCATTGATAGTCGCATTCGGGAAGCAGTGTTCCCGGCCTGACAATTGAAATGAGATCGGCAACATCATTTTCGGTAATAGTGCTTTTGCATACAATTTCATTGAAGATGATGAAATCAACGGTTATCTCCTTCATATCTATTTTCCAGCTTCCTGATGCGCTGGAAATTTCGTGGGGACCTACCCTGTCTAGTATCTGGCGAAGTTTGGTGATATAAACAGAACGGTTATTGCGGGCACTCTCATCACTTTTGTCAAACCAAAGCATCTCTTTCAGCTTTGATGATGAGATGCCTGCATCCGATTGTTTACAAAGGAGGAGAAGAAAAAGCTCCTTAAGTAATGGTGAAAATAGTTTTGACAGTTCTTCTCCGTCGGCTGAGTAGATGCTGAATCCGCCAAAAAGTTTTACCGTACTTGTATGGAATACTTCCTGCCTGGCCAGCTCCACGTTACTTATGGTTATCTGTCCGGGCTTTTCACGGTTCTCTCTTCTTTTACGAGCCTTTTTACGAAAATGTAAATAGATAAAAAGAAGTATATCTGCCAACACCAGAAGCAGAAGCAGGAATATTTCCGTATAGCTTACCTTGTCGCTTATATCTCCTCTGATTTCAACATTTTCAGCAACTATTTGAGGATTTCCCAAGGCATCATAATTGGAAGTTATTTCAGGGAGTATGGTAATCTTATACTTTCCACCCATAATAAAATCAAAGCCGGTAATAACCAGCACGGTATCGGCCATGTCAAGAATAAAGCTGTCGTCAGATGATCTTAACAGGGCTGTAACCGCAGTGGTCGGGAGGCTCTTCAGTATCTTATCTGACTTGATAGTATTGACAGCGTTGTTACCTACAAATGTCAAGGAATTAAGGTCTCCCGGCCTGTGATCGAAAATCAGGGTGAGCAGACTGGTTTTCCCCCTTTTGATACTCATAAGGAGGGTGCTGAATGATGCAGAAGAGTCAGGAATGGTTAAATTAAATGATACAGAAACAGTTTCGGTAAGAGTCACTATGTAAGGTTCTGATGAGAGTAGAGGGGTTGTTTTGCCCTCGGTACCTGTCAAGATTAATAGCATTACAGACATGATTAAGTGCCTGACCAGCAGAAGAACACGCTTACTCAGATATCCCTTGCTCACTATTAATAAAATTATTAATAATATACAATATTAATAAAATATTAATCCCGATACTAATAAATCTGTTTATAATGGCTGTTTACCTTTAGTGAAAATTAGAGGCAGCTCTATGGTATATCTGGGCGGATTTCTTGCCATTCATTTTCTTGCGTTGACTCTCTATCTGATAACCAAGAGATTCAATGCCTCAGTAACCTTGTTGCTGGTTGGGATGGTGATGTACTTTCTGGCGAATCTCCTTGGTCTTGCAGATCCTGTTGAGGTGAGTGAAAAGAGTGGCTTTTTGTTGTTTGATTTTCTGAAGCACATAACTGACAGATTCATTTCAAGGTTTGGGAGCACTGGTCTCCAGATCATGCTTATTGGAGGGTATGTTGAATATATGAAGAAGATCAGGGCAAATGATGCACTGATATATGTGTCAATGCAACCATTGTCGATACTTAGGCAGAATCCGTACCTGGCAGCAATAATGATAATACCGATAGGCCAGATTCTGTTTATAACCACATCATCGGCCGTTGCTCTCGGGTTGTTGCTTATTACAACCATTTATCCTGTCTTAATAGGGCTTGGGGTAAGCCGTCTGACTGCAGTATCGGTTATTGCAGCCTGTACAGTCTTTGACATGGGGCCAACTTCGGCAAACACTCTTTTGGCCCACACAACTATAGGCTTAGACAGCATGGCCTATTTTACCATGCAGTTGAGGGTAACACTACCCTTAACTGTAATGATGATGATTCTTTTATATTTCTCCAACAGGTACTATGACAGAAAAGACGGAAATACCAGCCGGGGACCGGTCAGGGCTATGAAGATGGAGGAACTCAGGAGTGCCGCACCGCTATGGTTTGCGTTTTTGCCAACGTTGCCTCTGGTTTTCACCATATTGTTCTCAAAATCTGTAAATCTTCTGGGTCTGGGGATATACCTTGATTTGACTCCGATAATTCTACTGTCGATGATAATATCGGTTCTGGCTGCATTTGTCCGCAGGAGATCCCTCAGGGATCTGTTTGCCACCATAACTCCTTTCTGGGCAGGTATGGGCAGGATATTTGCTTCGGTGATTGTGTTGATTGTATGTGCTGAGATATTTGCCCAGGGACTGTTAAGTCTTGGACTGATAGATATGATGGCCGGCATAATGCAGTTTCTGGGTTTGAACTTCATTTTTGTCATATTCCTGCTTACCCTTCTTGTGTTTGCCGGATCACTTGTAACAGGAAGCGGGGTCGCAAGTTTCACCACTATAGGACAGTACGTTCCTGAAATGGCATTGAAGTTTGGCATTCCCTCCATAAAACTTATGATACCTGTACAGCTTGCAGCGGGACTGGGAAGGGCTGCCTCACCTATTTCTGCAATAATAATAGCTATTTCGGAAATAGCCGGGGTGTCTCCCTTTGAAGTTGCCAGGAGGAACATAGTTCCATTTCTGATTATTGCGATCTTTTTGGTATTAGCATCATATGTCTTTTTATAGAATAATACTAATGAAAAGAATGATAGCCTATGGAAAACATCTACTCAACAGCATTTTAACAAAATGGGTTTTAAATAAACCTGCCAGGCTTTTAAACATAATAATACAAACGAACAGGTAATAATTATGAAAAGAACAATATATATTTTGATGACGATTCTGCTTTTTGGGGGAACTGCCTCAGGACAAACGCCCCTTCTGGTAGAAAACTTCGAGTATCCTCAGGGTACTCTGCTTACAACACAGGGATGGCTTGCTCATTCTTCAGGAGGGACAAACCCTATTTTGGTGACTTCATACGGATTGACTTTTACCGGATATATCGGATCTGGTGTTGGGCTGGCTGCAGGATTAGACAATGACGGAGAAGATCTTAATAAAAGATTTGATGTCCAGACCAGCGAAGGTCCGGTTTACGGGTCCTTTCTTGTGAGTGCCTCAGCGAGCATTGAACCTGGTGCAGACGGTGATGCACCAAGACCTTATTTCTTCCATTTCTATGATCCCGAGAATAATACAGCTCATCGTGGTAGGGTATTTATTGCGCCCGGAACCCAGACAGGCAAGATGAATGTCGGTTTATCATTCAATGGCAATGCTGCCCAGGTTAAGATGGCTACAGACCTGAATTTCAATGAAACCTACCTTTTTGTACTTAAGTATACCATCATTGACGGAACCAACAATGATCATGTTAGTCTCTACGTATTTCCTGCAGGGACAGATTATGTAACCGAACCTCAGAATCCGACGCTCGGTCCTGTATATGCTACTGGTACACAGACTGATATTGCACCTACCGGTGTAGCTCTTCGTCAGTTCCATGCAGATCAGCGCATTACCGTCGATGGAATAAGAGTTGCCAGGGAATGGAGTGTCGCTACCGGTACCACTTCAGACAGGAAGGTTTCTGAAACACCCCAGATGTTGGTTTATCCTAATCCGGCAACTGATGGAATAATCAATCTTCCGGGTCTGAGCGGTGTTGAGAAGAATGTGGAAATATACAATATGGCAGGTATTAAAGTTCTTGAATTGAAAACAGGAGAAGATGTAATTGACTTAAGCAGTCTTAGCAGCGGGTTGTTTTACGTAAAGGTTCACGGGGCAGGTTTAACCTATACCTCTAAAGTGGTAGTCAGGTAGGAGCAGATAATTATAACTAATTAATCAGACCAGCATATGAGGAAGTTACTTCTGGTATCGTTTTTTGTTTTTTCCAGTGTTAGTTACGGGCAGCAGAGCATTGCCATTACGGAGAGGTATTTTGGCGATCCTGACATCAGGTTCAATACACCAACCCTTTCAATCGATGAGGATCGATTTGCCTCCCATACGGAGGTGATGGACTGGATATCACGCAATGTTGAGGGAAGACCCGGCGCTGAAGTTAAAATCATAGGAGAGAGTGCGAATGGACTTGCGATACCTGTGATTTACCTTCATCGACCGGGTCCTGGCCCGAAGTTAAAGATATGGTTCCAGGGCCTCCTGCACGGTAATGAGCCTGCAGGAGCCGAGGGTTTGCTCTACCTTGCAACCCAGCTCCTTAACGACCCGGCAACCTCTGCCATGCTTGATCATCTCTCAGTTGCAATACTTCCCATAGCAAATATGGACGGCTACGTGGCAATGGAACGGAGGTCTGCCGGCGGGTTTGATCTGAATCGCGATCAGACGAAGTATGCTGATCCTGTCAGCAAAATATTAAGGAAGGCATTTATAGAATGGGCGCCTGACATCGCTTATGATATACATGAGTATCAGCCCACAAGAAAGGAGTATGCAGGTATTGGCGCGAAGGGGGCCTCTATCTCTTATGATGTAAAGTTTCTGCCGTCGGGATTTCTTAACGTACCTGAGGGACTTCGCAGGGCGAGCGTTGAAATATTCCAGGCAGAGGCAGAAAAGGCCCTTGAGGAGCATGGCCATACCCATAACTTTTATTTCACGGCCGATGTAAGCGGTGATGAAATGGTTCTTAACAAGGGGGCTCAGAGTCCTCAGTCGAGTTCCACCTCTTATGCGCTTTCAAATGCTATTTCGATGCTGGTTGAGACCAGGGGCATAGGTTTGGGGCGAACTTCACTGGCACGCCGCACACATTCGGTATATATTGTTGCTGAGTCATGTCTTAAGAGTGCTCTTGCTCACAGAGAAGAAATACGGGGAATTCTTGACAGAGCCAGGAAAGAGACCATAAATCGCAAAAACGACGTTGCAGTGCTGAATGAACCTGCAGAGAAGTATTATGATGTTCGGTTCATCGACCTGCAAACAACAGATATTATTGTTAAAAGAATAAAGGCCAGGGACGCTCTAGACCTGAGTCCGGTACTGGTTCGCAGCCGGCCGGCAGGATATATAATTGAAGCAGGTGCCGAGCGTGAAGTTGAAATACTTACCCTACTCGGGTTGAAGATAGAACAGGTTAATCCACGCAAGAGGTACAGGGTAGAAAGTTATATTGTAACAGACCTGGAGGAAGAGACGTCGGTTTGGGAGGGAATAAGGCGGGCAAAAGCCAAAACAGATATTGCGGAGCACAAAAGAAGGTTTCCGCAAGGCGCCTGGTACCTTGACCTTGCCCAGAGGAATGCAAATTATGCTGTCAGCCTGCTGGAACCCGAGTCGGCAAACGGATTTGTGTCGTTCAGGGTAACGGAGACCAGCCCCGGTCAGGAGCTGAAAATACACAGGGTTATTAAATAAATGTAGCCGGAGAGAGCAATCAAACCATGAACATAATAATTAAACCTTAAACCAAATGATGATGAAAAGAACCATCGTACTGTTTTTCCTGATTATCTCCTTCACAATTGTGAACGGACAGGTTACGGGAAAAGTTATGGACGGCGAGAGTAACACAGCTTTCTATGGTGTCGCTGTTCAGGTAAAGGGAACCCTGAGGGGTACCTCTACCGATGCTACCGGAGCATTCAGAATAGATGCTGCACAGGGGGAGATACTATCCTTCTCATTCCTGGGCTACAAGACCGTTGAGCATACGGTTACAGGTCCGGGCGAGATACTCATTACCCTTTATCCTGACGAAACCATTCTTGATGAGGTGGTTGTTGTCGGATACGGAGTACAGAAGAGGAGCGACGTTACGGGAGCTGTAGCGTCAATAAATTCGAAAACCCTAGAGGAGAGGGCAGAACCCAACCTGATCAAGTCGCTTCAGGGGGCTATTGCAGGTCTGTCTGTAAGTGTTATCGGATCGGATGCCGAGGGTTCCAGCACAGTAACCAGGATCAGAGGGAGCAACTCAATTACAGCTTCAAACTTTCCCCTGGTAATTCTCGACGGAATACCCTATAGTGGCAACTGGGCAGAGATCAATCCGAATGACATAGAGTCAATAGAAATACTTAAAGATGCTTCCTCGTCCGCAATTTATGGTGCCAGAGGCGCTAACGGGGTTATACTGATACAGACAAGAATGGCTAGGGCCGGTGAGAAGATCACCGTTTCATATGACGCCAGCGTTACTTCTTACAAGGCTATCAATATTCCAAAGATGATGGATGGCCCAACCTTCTATGCCAGAAAGGCTGAAGCTGGGATAGGCTTTTCGCTGACCGAGCAGGAAAGCTATGATGCAGGTGAATGGACAGACTGGGTAAAAGTTGCCCTGAGAAACGGCCTTAACCACCAGCACAATCTTTCAATAAGAGGGGCAGGCAACAATTCGAGGTATTTTATTTCTGGCAGTTATGCCGGAAACCAGGGGATAGCGTTAAACGATAATTTCACCAGGACATCACTCAGAATCAATTTTGAGCAGGATGCAGGTAAATACCTGGTATTCGGAACGAACACTTCATATGGTTATTTCGATCGTAGCGGTAAAGAGGCGGACTTCAGCGATGCCTACCAGCTGAATCCGCTTGGCAAGGCCTATACAGAGACAGGTGAGATACGGCTTCAGACATGGGAGGACAACAACTATGCAAGGAATCCGCTCAGCTCGCTGAACGAGATTAACAACGACTACAAGAACTCGCTGATAACCAACAACTATCTTATTGTAAACTTCCCCATAGAGGGGTTGTCATTCAAGTTGAATACAGGTTACACATATGACACCTACCAGTTTCAGAATTACCAGGGAAGGAACACCTATGAAGGAGCCCAGGCCAATGGCATACTCGATATTAACAACAGGTTTGACATTGACTGGATAGTTGAGAACATACTCTCCTATAATAAAACCTTCGGGCCTCATAATATCTTCCTGACAGGACTCTACTCAGCCCAGAGGACAAGGTCGGAGAGCAGTTCGATAACCGCCAGTGACTTCCCGAACGATGTAATGACCTTTTACCAGCCCAATAAGGGTAGTCTGCTTCAGGCAACAGCCTCGCAGCGCCAGTCATCGCATGTCTCACAGATGGGAAGGATAAATTATGGTTATGATTCGAGATACCTGCTTACAGCCACGGTAAGGAGAGACGGTTTTTCTGCTTTTGGTGATGACACGAAGTATGGAATTTTCCCATCACTGGCTGTTGGCTGGAACATAATGAATGAGTCCTTTTTCGCGAATGCCGGACTGGACCAGTTGATCAACAATCTCAAACTGAGACTCTCGTGGGGCAAGAACGGAAATGAGGCGATAACCCCTTATTCCACTTTACCCGTGTTGAGGAATATTGATTACCTGACAGATGATCATACTCCTGCTTTTGGCTTCTACCCTTCTCAGCTCGGTTCTCCTGCTCTTGGATGGGAGACGACCACATCGACAAATATCGGTCTTGATTTCGGGTTTTTGAGGAACAGGATAAGAGGCTCGGTAGAGTATTACACATCAAGGACATTTGACCTTTTGCTGAGCAGAACCATTCCTTCCATCAATGGTACAAGTACTATTCTTGAGAACATAGGTGAGACCAAAGGTAACGGAATTGAGTTCCAGATCTCCTCAAACAATATAACAGGCTCAAAATTCAGGTGGTCAACCGATTTCAACATAGTAAGTTACAATAACACACTTGTTGATGTTGGCCTTTATGGTGAAGACGGAAAACCGATTGACGATATAGCTTCACTATGGTTTATAGGGTACCCGGTTAACGTTAACTACGACTATGTTTTTGATGGAATATACCAGCAGGGTGAAGTGCCGCCCGATGCGCCTTTTAACTCACAGCCCGGATATATCAGATACAAGGATCTCAATACAGATGGTTCTATAACACCTGAGGATGATAAGGAAATAATAGGATCTCAGATACCTGCCTTCACAGCGGGGATGAACAACACCTTCACCTTTGGAAACCTGACAATGTCAGTTTTCCTTACAGGCAAGGTTGGCGAGACAAGGTCGAACTGGATGTTGGCGACACACTCTCTATCATTCAGGAGAAACCAGTTTGACAAGGATTTCTGGTCAGCCGATAATCCTATCAATACCTATCCGGCTAACGTTCCCGACGGCTCGGTCAATCCGGCCAGAATGGATTTCTATCAGAGAACTGATTTTCTGAGGGTGCAGGATATCAACCTTTCATACAGAGTGCCGAAAGATTTTATAAATCGTTTCGGGCTCGACAGGTTTGATATGTATGTAAATGTCAAGAACCTTCTGACGTTTACAAACTGGACGGGTCTTGACCCGGAGTTTGTTACTTCAGGCACAAGGCAAAGGGCTATACCGCAAACCCGCCAGTTTGTTTTCGGGGTCAGGACAAGCTTTTAGAAATCGTAAAAACAAAGAGAGATGAAAAAGATACTATATACATTAACGATTATCTCAGTCTTCGCTTTCCTTTCATGTTCGGATGATTTTCTGAAGGAGATGCCTACTGATGACATTTTTGCAGATAACCTGCTTGTAAACTATACCGGATTTCAGAATATGCAGAACGGATTGTTTGCTCTTGTCAGGGATGAGTATGACAGGGTTGACAGAAACTATGGCGGAACATCATTCCGCAGCCTTCCTTTTGCCAAGCATACACTTTTCTCTGTTGGAGCCGACAATTCATGGGGGAACAACAGGCATAGCCAGTTTGCCCACCTGAGTTTTCCGAAGAATATTACCTATATGGCAGATTTCGAAGCCTTTCTGGCAATGTTTGAGTGGCTTTACAAGGTGGTGAACACGGCCAACATGATTATTACCAGGGCCGAGAATCCTGACATTGACTGGCAGGGAGGCTCTACAGCCGCCGATCAGGCAAATAAGGAGAGGACAGTTGCCAATGCAAGGCTAATACGGGCATGGGCATACAGGCACCTGACCTATTCATTTGGTGCGGTTCCGCTTAGTCTTGAGGAGGTTACAGGCAGCAACTACCGTACTGACTGGGAAAGAACACCCGTATTGGTTATACGTGAGGCTATGGAGCAGGATCTGCTTTATGCCGTTGAAAAGCTTCCCATGCGTACTGCTAACAATACTGTGCCTTCACAGGCTATTGCCAGGCATTACCTGGGCGAGTTATACCTGGCCATGTCACGCGACCTTGATGCGAAGAATATCCTTCAGCCTCTTGTAGAGGGCGCTGATTACACACTTATGACCACACGCTTCGGAGCAAATGCTTCCAATCCCGGTAACCCGTTTATTGATGTCTTCCGGTCTCCGCTGTACAGCCAGGGCAACCAGGAGGTACTCTGGGCATTCCTTAACACCGAACCCGAAAATGCTGCCTATGGGGTTGGACCGAATGTATTCATGAGGAACATGTGGAAGAACTATTACTCCGATCTTTCTACAATCAGAAGCCTTTCACACCCTCAGTATCCGGGGCAGACCCTTCAGCTTTTCTGGTCGCTTAACGGTGGTAAGGGAGCCGGCCGCTGTGCCATTTCCCTCGGGACACATGCCCTATATACTTTCAAGGATCAGGAGGATGATGACATAAGGTATGACGAGCATTCGATGGTCTGGCATCTGTATTTCCTGAATCCTGCCAATGAGGTATATGAGGTGCAGACTTCGGGAGGGTCCAGCATGATTAATCTTAATCAAAGTGCCAAGATGAGTGATGACACCGACCCCACCATCAAGCAGTACAATCTGCCATCGACAAGGAAATGGGATTATACCCATCCCTTCTTCGAGCAGGCATCTATTGACCAGCAGTACAATGATATGGTATACCTGAGGCTGGCCGAAACTTACCTGCTTTATGCCGAGGCACTTTACAAACTGGGTCAGGGCGGTGAGTTGTGGGTCAACAAGATAAGGGAGCGTGCCGGTGTCGAGCTTATTGACGGCGGTGAGATGAGTATTGACATGATACTTGACGAGCGCACCCGTGAGCTTATCACCGAGGAACACAGGAGGCATACGCTTATCAGGCTGAGCCAGGAGGATGGCGGTGACGAAAGACTTGCTTCCAATTTTTTCAAGACCCGTACAAGACTCCACAATGAGGTTTCGGGCCGTGAAGTACGGGGCATGCATGACGATGTAACACCTGTGCTGTTTCCGATACCTAAAACTTTTATTGATTCAAACTCAGGCAGGTTAATAGAACAAAATCCGGGATACTAGCAGATGATGGCGATAACTGGATTTGCGATTTGCATTATCGGGATCATCTTCACTGCCCGGCTTCTGTACCGGAATTACAATCCGCAGGGGGTGCTTATTACCTCCGGCCTTTTAATGATGGGCATTGCGGCGGCCATTGGATTAGGTGACGTGGTGGTCGCAAAGCCCTCAGGAACCATCATTTTTGACATGGTTCAGATAATTGATGAAGGATTCATTACGAATCTTTCGCGTATCGGGGTTATGATTATGACAATAGGCGGTTATGTAGCTTTTATGAACTCGATAAAGGCCACCGATGCCCTGGTTTACCTGGCAATGAAACCGCTCTCAAGTTTCAGGAAGTATCCGATGCTGGCAGCGGTGATTACGATTCCCATAGGACAGGTGCTTTTTATGACGGTACCTTCGGCTGCGGGGCTGGGCCTGCTTCTGGTAGCATCGTTCTACCCGGTGCTTGTCAACCTGGGTGTCAGCAGGCTGACGGCGCTTTCAGTCATAGCCGCCGCCACTATTTTTGACCAGGGTCCGAGTTCGGCCAATACGGCCATGGCTGCCGGTCTGATCGGCACAACCAACGTAGAGTATTTCATTACCAGCCAGTTGCCGGTAGTGATCCCAACCACCGCTGTGGTAATGGTTTTATACTTTTTCAGCAACAGGTATTTTGACAGGAAGGACATTGAGGCGGGCAAAGAGATATTTGCACAGCCGGCGGCAACAAATGGCAAGCCCGACGTGCCTCTTCTCTTCTCTGTTCTGCCTATGCTCCCGCTTGTGCTTCTGGTGGTTTTTTCGCAGTATGTCGGCTTGTTCGACATCCACCTAAGCACGACAGCGGCTATGCTGTTTTCTCTCGTTGTGTCGGTTCTGCTTATAGCGATCTATAAGAGGAATTTCAAAAAGGTTATGGGTCTGCTTGAGGGTTTCTGGAAGGGTATGGGCTCGGTATTTACTACAGTGATAACCCTGATAGTGGCTGCCGAAATATTCGCAAAGGGTCTAAACAGCCTGGGTTTCATTGATTCGCTGGTTTCGGGATCGACACACATCGGGTTGTCGGGAGTGATGATCACCATTGTGATGTCGATACTGATATTTCTTGCAGCGATGCTTACCGGAAGCGGTAATGCAGCGTTTTTCTCTTTCGGTCCCCTTATTCCCGATGTGGCTGTTAAGCTGGGACTCAAATCGTGGGAGATGATACTTCCTATGCAGCTTGCAGCCAGCATGGGCAGGGCGACCTCACCGATAGCCGGTGTCATTGTGGCCATAGCCGGCGTTGCCGGTGTTTCGCCTGTTGATGTTGCGAAGAGGAACCTGCTTCCGCTTGCAGGTGGCCTCGTGTTCCTTCAAATATTTCATTTTCTGTTTTAAAATAGATGCTTATGGTTATGTTGTTGAAGTCGGGTATGGTTTACGCTCCCGAAAAGCTTGGAAAAAAGGATATTCTGATTGCCGGAGGGCGCATAATTGCCATCGCGGACTCACTGCAGGTAACCGAGCTGAAGCCTGAGGTGATTGACGCTGCGGGGCTGCATGTCTGTCCCGGCTTCATCGACCAGCACGTTCATATTACCGGCGGCGGAGGGCAGTTCGGGTTTGCATCGTTCATACCCGAGCTGTTCGCCGGTGATCTTCTTTCTGTCGGAACCACAACGGTAATGGGTTTGCTTGGAACCGACGGCTTTGTGAAGGAACTTACTACCCTCTATGCCAAGGCAAAAGCACTGGAGGAGACCGGGGTTTCATCGTATATTCTGACAAGCTATTACGGTCTGCCCGAGAAAACACTGTGTGGCTCTGTGGCTGACGATATGATTTTCATAGACAAGGTTATAGGCTGCAAGCTGGCTATCAGCGATGACCGCAGTTCCTTTCCCACGCGCCATGAGATTCTCAGGCTCATCAACAAGGTGCGGCTGGGCGGTTTCAGTTCGGGCAAGGGAGGCATTTTGCACATACACCTCGGGGCGCTTGAGAGCCGCATCGACGACCTTATGTCGATAGCAAGAGAGTTTCCGACGCTGATTTCCTACATCTCGCCAACGCACTGCTCACGTACGCAGGAGTTGTTTTTCGACTGCATTGAATTTGCGAAAATGGGCGGCATGGTTGATATTTCCACCGGGGGAACCACATACATTCGTCCACATGAGGCTGTTGCCGTTGCGCTCGAGAAAGGAGCGCCTCTCGGGAACCTTACTTTTTCAACTGATGGCCGGGGTGGGGTAAAAAGGGTCGACCCCGTTACCGGTGAGGTGACCTATAAACCGGCTCCGCTTGACCTAAACCACAAGGAGATGGTAATGCTGGTTGAAAAAGGGATACTGCCGCTGGAGGATGCCCTCAGGCTACTGACGGTAAATGTGGCAAAGAATTTGAAAATACGTAACAAGGGCCGTATAGAGCCGGGTTATGACGCTGATTTTGTGTTACTTGATGAACAATTACAGGTAAACGGTGTTATAACTCGTGGGAAAAGAGTTATTTGATGACTGCAAAGTGATCATAAATGAATACTTTAGTCGACGATATGAAAAAGATATTGACCCTTCTGCTGGCAATGCTGACCGTCACGGTGACTTCGTGTGAGTCGGGAGATGACGATCAGCCTCAGGGCAAGAGCGGAAAACTGGTTTTCAACGCCGGTGCAAATTTCGACAATGAGTTGATAGATGTCTGGTATTATGTGCCGCCGGGTGATCCTGCCGTGATGGATTTCCAGGTTGTGCTGCATGGGATGGACCGAAATGCCTATGAATACCTTGGTCCGTGGGCCGCAAAGGCAAGGCAGTACGGAATTGTAACTATAGCTCCTGAGTTTCGCAGCGATTATTTTGACACCCGCAAGTACAATGAGGGCAACATAATTGACAGTGGCGGAAGTTTAAATCCGCCCGAAAAGACAACCTTTTACCTGATTGACAAAATTTTTGAGTTTGTTCTTGAAGAGCTTGAACTGGAATTTGACAACTACAACATTTTCGGGCACTCTGCCGGCGCCCAGTTCGTTCACCGGTTTCTGATGTTTTATAGCAGTCCGTATGTTGATAAAGCAGTAGCTGCCAATTCGGGATGGTATACATTCCCCACTTTGGAGAATGACTTTCCGTACGGGGTGAATAACTATTGCGGTGATATAAGCAATTTCAGGTCACGTTTTTACGGAAAGAAGCTGACGATACTTCTGGGTACTGCAGACACTCTGCGTACCAGTTCGCTTAGGACCACTCCCGAAGCTGATGCACAGGGCCTGGACAGGTTTGAAAGAGGGAATAACTTTTTCAACACAAATCAGCAGTGGGCAGTCAGCAGCGGGTATCTGTTCCGATGGCAGGTTCAGCATGTGCAGGATGTTGGTCATGATCACACCCTAATGTCGCCGGCCGCTGCCGATCATTTGTATGGCGGAAGGAAATAAAACGATAACCTTTTGAAAGGATACAGGTGGACAATCATAATCGGATTCGTCATTGTCAGCACCATAATGGGAGGCCTGATCGGTGAAGGATTTACCCAGAAAGCAGGAATAGCAATACTTATTCTGATTGCCGGACTCTGGATTACCGAAGCTGCACCCCTGCCTGTTACGGCATTGCTGGTGCCGGTGCTGGCATCTCTTACCGGAATTTTCGATACAGGGGAGGCGTTGTCTCACTTTGCCAATCCCATTATCTATGTCTTTATTGGTGGATTTACCCTGGCAGCGGTTTTGGGTGAGCATGGTATCGATAAGTGGCTTGCCGGAAAGGTTGTCAGGCTTGCCCGTGGTAACCGCTGGCTTTCTCTGGTAACCATGTTCGGGTCGGTGTCGTTCCTGTCGATGTGGATGAGCAATACGGCTACAACAGCCATGATGCTTCCCATAGGTATGTCGCTGATTAGTCGTGAGTATCCCAGGGCTAGGACTCTTGCGGTTCTGGGTACAGCCTATTCCGCAAATATCGGAGGTATTGCAACTGTAATTGGCAGTCCGCCAAACCTTATTGCTGCAGCTGCGCTGGATATAGATTTTGCCACATGGATTGGTTTCGGTTTGCCGGTGACAATTATATTGTTTCCTTTGTTGATGCTGGTGCTAAAGATGGCCTTGAGGCCGGAGCCTGACTTCAGGCTCAATTGCGAGGATAATGCTCATGCTTCAGAATGGAGCAGGGGCAAGACAGCTGTTCTTATCTTCTTCCTGTTTGTTGTCACACTTTGGATACTATCCCAACCGATTAGCAGGGCACTTGGGGTGGACAACTTCGACTCCCTGGTGGCGATCGCTGCGACGGTTATGGCTCCTGTACTTGGACTAACAAGTTGGGGACGCCTTGAGAAGGAGATAAACTGGGGTGTACTGCTCCTCTTCGGGGGTGGTTTGTGTCTTAGCGGCGTTTTATCAGTTACGGGAACATCGGGTATGATAGCTGAAGCCATTCTGGAGGGCTATGGTGGTGACAGCGGCTGGATACTGGTTTTGATTGCTGTTACATTTATGGTGTTCCTTACAGAGATATCGAGTAACACCGGTGCGGCAGCCATACTGGTACCAATAATTATGGCTGTGGCGTTGCAGCACAATGAAGCTTTCACTCTTCCCATGGTAATGGGCATTGGCATTTCCGCCAACTGTGCGTTTATGCTGCCGGTAGCTACCCCTCCCAATGCGCTGGCTTTCAGCACAAATGAGGTGACAATGAAGACCATGGTCCGCACCGGCATATATCTCAACCTTATAGCGATACCGGTAATCTGGGGGGTTGTTACTTTATTGTCGTGACTCCCTCCCATTTTGCGCCACGATTCTTTGCCGGTCCCCACCTTTGCGGTACTATCTTTTGCCGATCCCCGGAGGGGATCAATATTCATAGCAACGTCAGCGCCCCCCCACCTTTGTCGCCGGCCGCTAATTTCTTTGATTTCCATTATTTTTATCTGCAATCGCAGCAGTGAGGATTTTGTCATATATTCCTCTGCATTTCTTATATTCGTGGCTGATTTAACCATTATTGCCACCGGAAACCTTTTTTGCCATTTATAGCGCCGTATACCGGTAACCTATATTCCGGGCTTGATGGTTTTTTCATAGGGTGTAGCCCGGGTTCCGGGGAGGAAAATATAAACTTATCGACATGAGGAATAGATTTTTAATTATCCTGTCAGCGGTTCTTTACTGCTTCGTTGCAGCGGGTCAGCAGAGCAGCGTTATCACAGAAAAGTATTTCAGTGATCCCCCGGTAAGTTTCGCCACGCCTAGTCTTTCGATTGATGAAGACAGGCTTGCCACCTATGACGAGGTTATGACTTGGATATCGCGCAATATATCAGGTAAGCCGGGGGCTGAGGTAAGGATAATCGGTCAGAGTGAGAGGGGTCTTGACATACCAGTCATCTATCTCCAGCGTCCGGGTCAGGATCCGAAGCTGAGGATATGGATGCAGGGGGTGTTGCACGGCAATGAGCCTTCTGGAGTAGAGGGACTGCTGCATCTGGCCATGCAGCTTCTTAACGATAAGGAGACCTCAATGTTGCTTGATCATCTGTCAATTGCCATACTTCCAATAGCCAACATTGACGGTTATGTCGCCAACACCCGCGCTTCAGCCCGTGGACTTGATCTTAACCGCGATCAGACAAAGTTTGCCGATCCTGTGAGCGTGATTATCAAGAGGGCTTTTATGGAGTGGAATCCTGATGTGGCTGCCGATTTTCACGAATACACCCCTGCAAGGAGGGATTATTCCGTATTTGGCAACAAGGGGGCCACAATCTCATATGATGTAAAATTTGTCGCGCCGGGATCGCTGATTCTGACAGAGGGACAACGAAGGGCTTCATATTATATCCTTCAGAAGGAGGCAGAGAAGGTTCTTGATGAATACGGGTACACACATTTCTTCTATTTCACCTCAAGCATGGTTGACGGAGAGATGGTACTGAGCTCGGGAGCTAACAGTCCCCATTCCAGTGCAACATCGTATGCCCTGTCGAATGCAGTTTCATTTTTTGTCGAAACAAGGGGCATCGGGCTGGGCCGTACTTCGCTGGCACGCAGGGCTCATGGAGTTTTCCTCACGGCGCTGTCGATGCTTGAAAGCAGTGTAAGGCATGAGGAAGAGATAAGGGAGATCGTGGAGACGGCAAAGATGGAGGCGATAAATGGTTCAGATGATATAGTGGTTGTGGCAGAACCGGCTGAAGAGTACTACGATGTAACCTTCATTGACCTTGAGACGGCAGAGCACATTGTTAAACGTTTAAAGACCAGGGATGAATCTGTCCTGACACCCGTACTCGTAAGAAGCCGTCCGAAAGGCTATATCATTGAGGCTGCCACTGAAAGGGAACTTTCCATACTTAGGATTCTGGGTCTGGAGGTGGTGCCACTTAAGCGAAGCAAGAGGTATCTGGCAGAGAGTTATATGATAGTTGAGCAGACAAATGCCAGAACAGTCTGGGAGGGGATTACCAGGGTAACTGTAAAGACCGATCTTGTAAGAAGCCGTAAACGTTTTGGCAAGGGTGATTACTACATCGATCTGGCCCAGGAGAATTCCAGATATGCGGTAGTCCTTCTTGAACCTGAGTCAGAAAACGGCTTTGTCAACTACGAGGTTACCGAGTCAAAGGCCGGACAGCCGTTAAGGATACACAGAGTTGTAAAATAGCGCCGGCAGGGATATCTATGAACACAGATTTTGACATAACGATTGTAGGTGCCGGGGTGGTTGGTCTGGCCATAGCCGCACGTCTTTCACGACGGGGTGAAAGTATAGTGGTGCTCGAGAAGCATAACAGGTTCGGACAGGAGACCTCATCACGCAACAGCGAGGTGATACACTCAGGCATATATTATCCCCCCGGTTCCCTCAAAGCAATACTATGTGTTAAGGGCCGTGAGATGTTGTATGAGTATTGCAAACAACATGAGGTGCGGTTTAACAGGTGCGGGAAGCTGGTTGTCGCAACAACGAGGGAGGAAGAGGATGACCTGGCGGCGATACTTGAAAATGCTAAGAGCAACGGGGTGGATGATGGCAGAATCATTGAGGCTGATGAGATAGCCAGGATGGAACCCAATATAAGTGTACGGCGAGCGATACATTTTCCTTCATCGGGGATTGTCGATAGTCATGGGTTGATGAAGAGCCTGGAGACAGAGGCTGTCACCTGCGGTGTGACTTTTGCTTATGGCAACGAGCTGACGGCAATGCGAAGGATTGTCGGTGGAGATAAAGATGGTGCTTACGAACTGGATACGAAGACGGCAGATGATGAGGCCTTCAGCTTTACCAGCAGGATAGTAATCAATGCGGCAGGACTCTATTCTGACAGGGTGGCTGCGATGGCTGCGGATGCTGGAAATAATGCAGATGCTGCAATGGCCGGGAAGGCTCCGGATGGAGGTATGGCAGGGATGACCGGGATGGCCGGGACGACGGGAATAGCCAGGCAGACCGGGCCGACCGGGCCGACAAGACCGGGGTATAAGCTGCACTTTCTCAAGGGCGAGTATTTCAGGATAGGCAATGGCAAGAACAGGCTTGTAAACGGACTGATTTATCCGGTTCCTGATAAATATGTTACAAGCCTCGGGGTGCACGTTACCATTGATCTTGACGGCGGGGCTAAGCTCGGTCCGAATGCAATATACCTTGAGGATGGCGTACTTGATTATTCTGTCGATGCGGGCCACCGTGATGCCTTTTACGAGTCTGCCAGAAAGTTTCTTCCATTCATTGAGCCCGACGATCTGCATCCCGATCAGGCCGGGGTGAGGCCAAAGCTTCAGAAGCCGGGAGAGCCATTTCACGATTTTGTCATTAAGGATGAGACCGATGCCGGTTTACCGGGACTGATAAACCTTGTTGGCATTGAGTCACCCGGACTGACGGCATGTCTTGCTATTGCTGAGTATGTTGAAGAGCTGCTGAATATTGCAGATCGTTAGGATGTAGCTGCCCTGGATATAACTATGCGACCCCTGTGGGGCTGCGATAGAAAGCCGATACCTCACATGCCACACCCCAACTCATAAATCGTCAATCGCAAATCGCAAATCGCAATCACAAATCGTAAATCGTAAATCTTACATCCACTTGTTGGTTTCTTCAGTTTTACTATCTTTGTAATCCCTTTGCCAGCAATACGATGCTTAACCTGAACCACATACCGCAAAGATCTCCGGGAATAATCGCCCGCCGCACGGGAGATGAATATGTTCTGGTTCCGGTTACAGACAATATTGCAGACATGACCAGCATGTACACCCTCAATGAAACGGCCGCCTTTGTGTGGGACAGGATTGACGGTTCCGCCACTGTTGAAGAGATAGCGACAGCACTGGCCGATGAGTATGGTGAGGATATAGAGACGACACGCCGTGATGTTGTCGCCTGTATCGAAGATCTTGAAAAGTACCTCATAACGAAGCGATGAAAGAGTATACCCTGAATGTTGCCGGCTACCGGATACGGTTCGGCTCTATGATCGGCGGCCCTGACCTCGCTCCGGGTCCCCGCTTTCAACGCAATGTCGTTAAGAGTGACGGCAGCTATGATCTGTTTGTCAGGGTACATACGGGTGTTTTCCCTGCTCCTGAGAATATGAAGCGTGTCTTTCATGCCCCGCTTATGGAGGATCTGGGAGCCAGGGTTCCGATACGCCGCCTCGAAAATTTCTGGAGCGTTTACAAGCATAAGTCGGGCCTTATGCTTAGTACGGTCTTCCCGCTTAACAGTCCTGATCTGCGCGGATCACTCCGCTACTCTCTCGAGATTCCCGAGTGGGATCTGTACGTTGAAGGAGCTAAAGGCCCGTTTGACCCGTTTGAATATCCCCTTGACGGTCTGATACTCTACTACCTGACCGTGATGAACGGTGACATTTTCATCCACGGATCGGCGGTAGAGCATAAGGGGAAAGGCTATCTTTTCACAGGGATTTCCGGTTCCGGCAAAACCACTATGGCCCGTATCTGGGAGAAGGAGGGCGCCCGTGTGATACACGACGACCGCATCATAATCAGGCGTGTGCATGAAGGCTTCGAACTGCACAATACGCCTGTGTACAATGACGACGAACCTCGCAGCGCACCGCTGAGCCGCATTTTCCTTATTGCCCACGGCATGCACAACGAGATAATTCCCATGCGCGGTGCCAACGCCCTCTCGCGCGTCATGTCGAACTGCATACAACACAACTGGAGCACCGAAATTATCGGTCAGCTCACCGGCTCACTGTACCTGCTCATCCAGACGACACCCGTCTGCGGCTACTGGTTCGTGCCCGACTCTTCGGCCGTCGAATACGCGCTGACACATGAGTCGTGACACCGCCATCCTGAAACCCGGCCTCCACCGCCTGATTAGCGAATTCCTCAACGAAGGCTTCACCGTACGAATCATCGCCAGCGGCACCAGCATGTACCCTGCCATCCGTCCGGGTGACATTATTGATATTGTGCCTGTCGGGGGAACCGGGGACCTGATAAAACCGGGAGAGGTGATAGCGCTGAACAGAGACGATGATATGGTGGTGCACAGGTTTATCGGATATTTTGAACGTGGTGGCCGGCGCTGGGTCTTTACCCGTGGCGACAGTGTGCTGAGGGCTGATGAGCCGGTACCTGCAGAGGCTGTGGCCGGCAGGGTGGTGGCGGTGACCAGGGGCAACGGCGAGGTGCGGAAGTTGCGGCCATTGACCAATGTTTTCTACAGGTGGAACAGATTGATGGTAAAGGGTGTAATGGGCATAAAAGGCCTTCTACGCCATTAATTATTATATTTACAATTCCATGCGACGGTTGACTTATTTACGCAGCTCCATTAAGATGGTCTGGGCCAGTTCCCCTTTCTGGGCTACGGCCGGGGTGTTGCTTTCGCTCTTGCGCAGTTTCCTGCCACTGGCGCTGGTGTGGCTGGTGAAGATTCTGGGAGATATTATCGCTATTTATATCTCAGGAGGAGATGCCTCTTTGTCTGCCGGAGTTGCGGGCTCGGCTGGTGCCTCGGGGTCGGTTGGCATTGCCGTCGATATTTTATGGCCAGTTCTGGCCCTGGTGGCCGTCTTCTTTGCCGATGAGGTAGCCGGTGAGCTGAGCGTTTATGTCCGCAGCAGGCATGCCTTCTATTTCGAAACCGACGTACATGACATGCTGCATCGCAAGTCGATGGAACTCGACCTGATGCACTTCGAGAATCCCGATTACTATGATTACCTGGCCAGGGCATCACGCGAAGCGCCGTACAGACCCAACACCATAATTGCCAACCTGGTATCGCTGCTGCGGGGCAGTGTGGCGCTGATACTGATGACGGCCCTGTTGGCCAGACTGCATCCTCTTCTTATACTGCTGGTGCTGGTAATTAATTTTCCGGGGGTGTGGCTTAAGATAAAATATGCCGGCATCATTTACCGCACCCGCCGTGATCAGACCCCTGAGGCTCGCAAGTCACAGTACTATAGCTGGCTGCTGACCGGCGACAGGCCATCGAGGGAGGTGAGGCTGTTCGGACTGGGTGGTTATTTCAGGGATTTGTTCAACAAGAGTTACAGGAGCCGGAAAGGTGAGGAGAATGCGATATTACGGAAGAGAGCGATACTGGAGATTGTATCGGGACTATTCAAGGCGGCGACGGTGTTTGCAGCCCTCTATTACCTTACCCGTGAGGTGACTTCAGCACGCATCACTGCCGGCGATATGGCTATGTACCTTGTAGCCTTCAGGCAGGTTCTGGTATATGTGAGGGATATACTCACTGCTGTGGCAGGATTGTATGAGGATAATCTGTTCATCAGCGATCTCTTCAAATTCTTATCGCTGGAGGAGCGTGTCAAGCCTGTTCCTCCGGTTGTACTTACCCCGAAGCCTCGCGAAGGAATAAGAATCAGGGACCTGTCCTTTGCATATCCGGGAAGTGACAGGAACGCTCTCACTGATATATCATTTGACATTGGCAAGGGGGAGACTGTCGCCCTGGTGGGACCAAACGGTTCCGGAAAAAGCACCCTGGTAAAACTTTTATGCCGGTTGTATGATCCTGATAAGGGATCTGTTTTTCTGGACGGGCATGATATCAGGCATATGGATCCGGTGGCTTATCGCAAGCTGTTTTCTGTTGTGTTCCAGGATTTTATGCTATATAATATGGCTGCCGGGGAGAATATCCGGATTGGTCAGGTTGATGAACGTGGTGCTGATGCGCGTGTTGTGGAGTCGGCACGCAAGGCCGGGGTACACGGATTGCTGTCGTCGCTGCCGAAAGGTTATGATACGGTTATAGGGCGTTTATTTGATGACAGCCGTGAGCTGAGTTGGGGTGAGTGGCAGAAGATAGCACTGGCGAGGGCTGTTTTCAGGCAGGCTCCGTTTCTGATTCTCGACGAGCCTGTGAGTGCTCTTGACTCTATTACCGAGAATGAGATATACAGAAATTTTTCGGGCATCAGGGGCAGGAGTACCTGTCTGCTAATAAGTCATCGTTTTCCTAACATAACTGTTGCAGACAGGATCATCGTGCTGGACAAGGGTATTGTCGTTGAGAGCGGTAATCACGAAACCCTGATGAACCTTAAGGGCCTCTATTACGAGATGTACTCGCTTCAGGTAAAAGGCTAGGGTTATTAATAGCACCCCGTACAATCGCACCTCCAGCGGGGAGCAATATTCATAGCATCGACGGCACCCCCCTACCTTGTCGCGGCCCCGGCATTAACGTATATTATAAAATTCTGGATAACCCCGTTAGGTTACAATTTCAACGTCAGGATATAATCCCACCCCATACAATCGCACCCCATACAATCGCACCCCAGCGGGGTACAATATTCATAGCGCCGACGGTGCGCCCCCCTCTTTTGTTGCTTCGCCGGCATTTTTGGATATTGGATATTGTCGCGGGAATTCATATATTGTAATGCATTTGTCCCTTGCATTTTAAAATATTCATTATGGCTAACACTTACACGCAGTTGTATATACATTTTGTATTTGCGGTATATGGCAGGTATTCCCTCATAGGTAAAAGATGGAGGAATGAATTATACAAATACATTTCAGGCATTATAAATGAACAGGGCCACAAGGCATATATAATAAATGGTATGCCTGACCATATTCACATTCTGGCAAGCATGAATCCACGACAATCACCCTCTGATCTGATGATGAATGTCAAGAAAAGCTCATCGGCATGGATTAACAAAAACCGTTATTCTATTGGTAAATTTGAATGGCAGGCAGGGTTTGGTGCATTTTCTTGTAGCAGAAGCCGGATAGATGAAGTTATAACTTATATCAGGAATTAGGAAGATCACCACACCAGAGAATCATTCAGAAATGAGTATCTTGAACTACTGAATCAATATGGGGTGGATTACAATGAAAAATACTTGTTTCATGATCCGACTTAGAGCCATTACATTTGTCAATGGAGATTCGGGTTTTCGGATAAACATGGTGTTATTAAATGGATGTACAACTAAAATATACAGGTTACTATGAAAAACTACATTATCTTCTTCCTGATATTCTTAATGGTTATGTTGGTGACCCACATGATTATTTATGGTGAGGGATTCTCATTGAGACTGTTTTTAACCGCAGCAGTATCGTCTTTTATTTCAACACTTCTTTTCTGGGTTTTAACCGGGTTGATGCGCAAAAAGAAATAAAACAATCGCACCCCAGCGGGGTGCAATATGCATAGCATCGATGGCCCCCTTCTTTTTTATCGGGGTGCCACAAAACGCGGCCTTTTTTATCATTTAAATGTAATATTGGTGTTTTAGGTGATAAAAGATGCATTTTTTTACCTTTTGCAAGAAAGTTTTTACCTTTTGAAAATGAAAATTGATTGTTAATCCAGATCATTTCTTATTTTTATACAGCGGAAAGAGATTTTCGTCTCGCGCATTGCACAAAAGTTCGACAGATTGGGTATGGAGTTTTAACTTCAAGATGTTGTTATTACCGATGATGAACGGATTATGACATATGAAGACTGTTGACAAACGATATTGTATGTTGCTAAAGGATAAGGTGAATGACATGTTTTACCCCGCACCCGGTCCATTCACCTAGCTCCCCTCCGGGAGCGAAATAAAAAACCTAATCTATTATTAATAATACACTTAACCTATTAATAAATAAATATGTCTCGCTATGATTATGAAACTTTATATTAGACAAGTCAGTAAATACATTGTTGTATTTATCCTAATGATGTTGGTTTGTTGCAACAAAGTCCAAGACGAAAAGCAGCACTATGAATTGACCCTACTAGCAAAGAAAGCAGGTACGGAATTTAGCAGCATGATGTCATATAGCTTAATAAAACTAAGTGAAGTTGATTTAACGGTAATTGATACTGATGATCAGATATCAATTGTCGAAGATGGAATTCATGAATGGCTTACAGTCAATAATTATTACAAAAGTGGAAGACGATACTTTAATTCTGTAATTGAAGCAAGCTCTGCAAAGGATGACCTATCTGATATTTTCTACATAGGTTTTAATCAGAGGCAAAGAGAGGTTATCGATGATATTCTAAATATTGCAAGAGTAAGCTCATTTGAGAATTTCCATACTAATATTGAATCAATTGAAGAATCTATCACAAATCTGCCAATTAGTGAGCAGATTGAATTACTCGTTATGGTTGAGCTTATAAAAGGGGCATGTAATGCAGCTAAGGATTTCGAGATGCTAATAGATCATACTGCCATAGAATCTTTTGGTGACTCAAAAAAGGATGGCAAGTTTTTATGTAATTTAACATCTGGTGGTATAGGCTCTATCTATGGTGCTTGGGCCGGGGGTATTGCAGCGGCGGTTTTTGGAGCATCAGCTATTGCTTCAGGTGGAATTACAGTAGCTGTTGGTTTAGTTGTTGGTGCAGCAATAAGTACAATAGCTTGTTAATTAGTGGTTTAATGAAAACTTGAGAGTTTCATATGATTAAAACATCTCTAAGATAAATGCCTTTTCTATATCAACAAGTTATACCATGTAAAGATATCCAAGAATGAAAGAATTAAATGAAAAAACAAAGAATCTGCTATTTATTGTTCCTAATGGATTTTTAGCAATTCTTCTTATGGTATACTACTTCATTAATAATGAACCTGGATTTCCATATTCAATAATCCCTGCATACTTCTTTGGAGTAGTAGCCGCAGGTTTTATAATGTTTGTAGTCCATCCAAAAGTTAAAGCAGGCAAACTTGATCGCAGGGCATTCAGGACATTTAATTTTGCAGTATTGTTTATGACAATAGTAATAATAATACTGTTAATAATGCGTAAGATTATATAGGCAACTGGCTGGTAAATTGCGACATATGGTTTTTGAACTGGGAACTTGTCATGCAGGACAGCTCCCAGTTCAAAATCTAGAAAATTGCATGGCTTATTCAAAATATATAACCTTGAATCTGGCAAGGATGGCATCAACGGGATCACTTATCATGAGATTTATAAATTTAATCCATAGTGCTTTATGAAACAATACTTTTACCTCGAAGGAAGTATTAAACAGGGGCCATTCACACTTGAGGAGCTCAAGAAGAAAAACCTTAAGCGAAGCACCCTGGTGTGGTGCCATCCAATGCCTGACTGGAAGCCGGCGGGGGAACTGCCTGAACTTGATGAACTCTTCAGTATGATACCCCCTGATGTGAAACCGGGAGCTGAGAGCAAAGGCAGGCAACAACCTGCTGGTCCAACTCCTGTAATGCCAAAAACCTGGCTGGTTGAATCCATTCTGGTAATGTTGTTCTGCTGCCTTCCTTTCGGAATAGCCGGACTGGTATTTGCTTCCCGGGTTGACTCAAAGTTCTATCAGGGTGATTATGCCGGTGCTGAACAGGCCTCAAGAGAGGCTGGCAGATGGACAAAAATAGGATTCTGGCTGGCAATCATTTTCTATATAATAGTACTATTTCTTACACTAATTGGTGTCACTGCTGGTATATTCGCATCGGTTTTCTAGGAGAACCAGGCTAATGTTGCTTCTCCTGGCATTGCTTATTCTGGCAGGGATTTATTACATATTTGATCCTGCCAACGGCCTGGCTTTTCCCAAATGCCCGTTTATGATGCTGACAGGACTTGAGTGTCCGGGCTGTGGGTCACAGCGGGCAATCCACCAGTTGCTGCATCTCAATCCCTGGGCAGCGATGAAAGAAAACTTCCTTATGGTAGTGTCGATTCCATACGTTGTGACTGGTTTCGCAATTGATTTTTTTGGAACCAGGTCTGTCAAGGCTCAGAGAATCAGATCAAAATACTACGGATCAAAGGCAGCAATAGCAGCACTGGCAGCCATAATATTATTCTGGATAATAAGAAACCTATTGTGAGTTAGTCAGTTAATAAAATGCATCTGAACAAAGTATGAAATAATAATATTGATATTCTGTTAAGAGAAAAGCTGAAAAAAATAGACCGATGCAGAAATACTTTTACATTGACAAAGCCCAGAAAATCGGGCCGCTTTCACTTGATGAACTCAAGAAAAGAAACCTTAAACGTGAAACGCTGGTGTGGTGCCATCCCATGCCGGACTGGAAGCCTGCAGGGGAATTGCCTGAGCTGGAGGAGATGTTCAGCATGATTCCTCCCGATTTCAAATCCGGGGCAGGTAGTCAGGGCCATTCAACATTTGCCGGATCAAAACCAGCAATGCCAAAATCATGGCTTGTTGAATCAATACTGGTAACTCTCTTTTGTTGCCTGCCTTTTGGAATAGTTGGGGTCGTTTATGCTTCACGGGTCGATTCCAAATATGGCAAGGGAGACTATGACGGCGCTACTCAGGCTTCAAGGGAGGCAGGCCGATGGACACAGATAGGTTTCTTCCTGGGCATAGCAGCATGGGTGCTCGGTCTGCCTTTTGTGATGATGCCTTTTCGTTTAGCGGTAGCTGGAATACTTTCCGCAATTGGTATACTGACCTGAAATTATACTTATTAGATACTTGTACAGTTATTTAATTTGTTTATTCAGATCATAGAGAGAATCATAACGGAGGCTAAAAGATAACAGAAAGAATAGGTGGTCAAGACCAGGTTTTATTATCAATATGGAAAGATCAATGTGTTTTCTGGAAAAAAATGCCAAAAAAATCGCAAAAACATGCATTTTTTTACCTTTTGCAAGAAAGTTTTTACCTTTTGAAAATGATTTTTAGGTGTTAATCCATTGAATTGTTTAATTTTATAGAACGAAAATTTAATATTTCGTGTCATGTTTGCACATTATGAGTTTTGCGGGTTGATATAGTTTCATTGACTTATTGAAGATACAGGTTGTTTTTAGTTTTTTGAGCCGGAAGGGGGAGCAGTGTAAGTGCTAATCGCCCCCTGCAATTGTCGAGGCCGCCGGTGGTTTTTTGTGTCTCGCTGAATTATCATCGGTAAAATTGCTCCCCCTTCCGTTGCTCATGCCCTCGCGGCGCCGTCAGGCGCAAAATACAAGACGACAATACCATCTTTAATAACCGCCGCCACAAGAAGGGGGGTGGATCCGTTATTCTATTTTTGTTGCACCCCGCTGATATTGCCAAATGGCACAAATATAGGGGTGCGATAGTAGGGGTGCCTTCATCCCCACCTCCTTTTTTGTGATTCGATTAATTATGACGTACTTTGCTGCATGACAAACAATAAGAGTAAGAAGAGAAAAGGCGGTACCGACCGTCTTGAGAGTGAGATTCTCGATCTTTTGAGCAAGAATCCGAATCATGAGATGAACTACAAGCAGATAGCTCATGCTCTTGGTATAGACAAAAACTCGCGTCGCATGCAGGTGCGTAATGCCCTTACACGTCTGACGGGCAAAGGCCTTCTCAGAGAGTCCCGCCGCGGGTCGTTCATAATAAAACCCGGAGGCGGCAGCCCCGGAACCATTACCGGCACGATAGATATGACCAGACAGGGGTACGCCTTCCTGTTAACCGATGAGCGTGATGATGATATCTTCATATCAGCCAGAAGCCTCAAAACGGCCCTCCACGGCGATACTGTCAGGGTTCGGCTGCTGGTGACACGTAAGGGATCACGGCCTCAGGGTGAGGTCGTCGAAATAATTGAACGTGCACGCGATTCATTTGTGGGAACCATAGAGGTAATGCCATCATTTGCCTTCCTTATACCCGACAATAAAAACATGCCGTTTGATCTGTTCATACCTTTACAGAGTCTTAACGGCGCAAAGCAGGGGCAGAAGGCACTGGCAAGGATAGTGAGTCACGATCCACGCTCACGCAATCCGGTCGCAGAAGTTATTAAAGTCCTCGGCTACCCCGGAGAAAATGAAACCGAGATAAACGCCATAATGGCGGAATTCGGACTGCCTATGGAGTTCCCCGAAGAGGTGGAGCAGGCGGCCGAAGGCATACCGGTGGCTATAACAAAGGAAGAGATAGCAAAAAGGCGTGACTTCCGCAAAGTCCCCACCTTTACCATTGACCCGGCAGATGCGAAGGACTTTGACGACGCCCTGTCACTAAGGAAAATGAAAAACGGCAACTGGGAGGTGGGAGTACATATAGCCGATGTGACTCACTACGTTAAGTCTGGAACCATCCTCGATGATGAGGCAACACAACGCGCAACATCAATATACCTGGTCGACAGGGTAGTCCCTATGTTACCGGAGAAACTGAGCAATGAAGCCTGCTCTCTCAACCCTCGGGAGGACAAGCTTACCTATTCGGCGGTATTTGAGATGGACGACAAGGCTGAGGTCCTTTCGGAATGGTTCGGCCGTACCATAATAAACTCTGATCGTCGCTTTTCATATGCCGAGGCCCAGGTCGTGATTGACACCCAGGAGGGAGACATGAAGGAGCAGATACTGCCCCTGCATCAGATGGCAGTAAAATTGCGTGACAGACGAATGAAAGCCGGTGCTTTTTCATTTGAGCGCATAGAGGTGGCTTTTGAACTTGACGAAAAGGGAAAGCCACTGGGCATAAAGTTCCGCGACATGGGAACAGCCAACCAGCTTATAGAGGAGTTCATGCTGCTTGCCAACCGCAAAGTGGCTGAATTCATAGCAAAACAGTACAGGGGCAGGACTTTTGTTTATCGTATCCATGACGATCCCGATCCTGAAAAGGTAAGCAGCTTCAGCCATTTCATCAAAAGATTCGGCTATGATCTCGAGACCAGCGACATTACAACATTGCCCAAGGCGATGAATAAGCTGCTGCGCGCCGTTGCGGGCAAGAAGGAGCAGAATATAATTGAGACCCTGGCCCTTCGCTCAATGGCTAAGGCGATATACTCTACCGACAACATTGGTCATTACGGATTAGGCTTCAAGCATTACACACACTTTACGTCTCCCATAAGGCGGTTTCCCGATATGATGGTACACAGGCTTCTGACAGCTTACCTTGACGGCAAGGGTTCTGAGAACAAGGAGTTGTTCGAGAAGTACTGTGTCCATTCGTCAAAGATGGAACGCCTGGCCACTGATGCAGAGCGTGCTTCCATAAAGTACAAGCAGGTAGAGTTTATGAGTGACAAGGTAGGACAGGCCTTCGAAGGAGTTATCTCGGGGGTTACCGACTGGGGTGTCTATGTTGAAATTATCGAAAACCAGTGCGAGGGGATGATACATATCCGCGAACTTGGCGATGATTATTACGAGTATGATGAGGAAAACTACTGTGTACGCGGAAGGCACTCCGGTAAAGAATATACGTTAGGAGACAGGGTAGTGGTTGAGGTAGTAAAGGCCGATCTTGAGAAGAAACGGCTCGATTACCGTCTGGCCTGATCACTCTCAATCAGTTCGAGGAGTCTGCCTATAGCTTCACCTACCGGCACGTTTCGGTAAACAGCTTCGGTTCCGCGGTAAATATGCACCTTACCCTCAGCGGCTCCTACGTAGCCATAATCAGCGTCGGCCATTTCACCGGGACCGTTCACCACGCATCCCATGACAGCAATTTTTAGTCCTGACAGATGAGCCGTGGCCTTCTTGACAGCTGCTACAGCAGCTGGAAGATCGAACTTGGTGCGGCCGCATGTAGGACATGAGATATAGTCATTGCGGGTAATTTTAATACGTGCTGCCTGCAGAATACCGTCTTCGACAGAACTAATCATGGCAGAGGGAAGCAGAGAGCCGGTGTCAATCTTCAGGGCTGTAGCCTTGCGGGGCAGCAGTGCCGGAGCGGCATCGACAGAGGAGATCACGGCCAGTTCATGGGCATCGGCAATCTCATATTTAAGGAAAAGGGTCGGTTCTCCTGAATGGATTTTGATATGGGCATTACCCGGGGCCGGTCCTCTTCCCGGAGAGCGCAGCGTATGACGCAATGAGCTCTCAACTATCAGCCGTGCCACAGGTATTTCATTTTCAGGAGGTTCAGACAACGACACCCGTATAGTGTCGCCTATTCCCTCTGTCAGCAACGCTCCGATACCCAGTGCCGAGCGTATACGGCCATCCTCACCCTCACCCGCCTCGGTTACTCCAAGGTGCAACGGACAGGCAAATCCTTCCTGTTTCATCATCTGTACCAGCAGCCGCACAGACTCAGTCATCACCAGAATATTGGACGACTTCATCGACAGCACCAGGTTGTTAAAACCTTCAGCGGCGCATATACGAATGAACTCGATTGCAGAGACGGCCATACCCAGCGGAGTGTTGCCGTGGCGGGTCATAATACGGTCGCTGAGGCTGCCGTGGTTAACACCTATGCGTATGGCTGTACCGTACTCGTGGCATATTGTCAGCAGTGGCCGCAGGCGCTCATGTATACGCTCCAGTTCAGCGGCATACTCTGCATCGGTGAATTCTGCTTTAACGAAAGAGGCTCTTTTATCGGCGTAGTTACCAGGGTTGATACGTACTTTCTCGACAATTCGTGCGGCTGTCTCTGCTGCGGCGGGATTGAAATGTATATCAGCAATCAGAGGAGTGCTGAATCCGGCCCTGCGCAGCTCGCGCTTTATCACAGCCAGGCTCTCGGCTTCCCGCACCCCCTGGGCTGTCAGGCGAACCATATCGGCACCTGCCTCAATAATTCGTATGCACTGCGCCACCGATGCTGCAGTATCGTTGGTATCGGTGTTGGTCATTGACTGCAGCCGAACCGGGTTATCTCCACCCAGCATCAGATCACCGATCCGCACTTCAACCGATTTATAGTTATTTTTAATCAAAACTAATCCCTCTCCCAATCCGTCCCGTCCTTGCGGTCCTTGATTACAATGCCCAGATCTGCAAGCCCGTCGCGAATGGCGTCAGACCTTGCCCAGTCTTTCTGCTCACGGGCTTCCTGTCTCATTTTCAGTATCATATCTACAAGGCCTGCCTCTATAGAATCCTCTTTTTCTGTTTTTTCTTCAGGAACCAGGCCTAAGATTTCCACGAGGAAGGTGTTGAAAAGCGATACGAGAATTTCCAGGTCGCAGCTATTCAGGGTCTCTTTTCCACCGGAAATGAGATTTACAATTCGGGCTGCGTCGAAGAGGGCGGCTATCACTAGCGGTGTGCTCAGGTCGTCGTTCATGGCGTCGTAGCACTTCTTGCGCAGCGATTCCACCTCGATGGTAGATTCGGCTGATGGTTTCAGTGTTGCTGCCCTTTCGTAAGCGGCGAACAGTTTCTTGAGTCCTGTCGATGCTGCCTGCAGCGCTTCGTCAGAGAAATCGAGGGTGCTGCGGTAGTGGGCCTGCAGGATGAAGAAGCGTATTGTCATCGGACTGAAGGGCTGTGACAGCAGCGGGTGGTCTCCCGAAAACAGCTGATCAAGGGTAATGAAGTTACCCAGTGAACGTGCCATCTTCTGCCCGTTGATGGTTATCATGTTGTTATGTACCCAGTACCGTACCGATTCATGTCCTAATGCGGCAGCCGACTGGGCAATCTCACAGTCATGATGCGGAAATTTAAGGTCCATGCCCCCGCCGTGGATGTCAAACTCCTCGCCCAGGTATTTGATGCTCATGGCGGAACACTCGAGATGCCAACCTGGGTAACCCGTCGACCACTCGGAGGGCCAGTTCATGAGGTGATCGGGAGAGGCCTTTTTCCATAGTGCAAAGTCGTACGGACTGTGCTTATCGGCGCTGCCCTCAAGGTCGTCACGACTGACTGACATCAGTTCTTCCAGCACGCGGCCTGAGAGCTTGCCATATTTGTATTTTTCGTTGTATTTCAGCACGTCGAAGTAAACGGAGCCATTCACCTCGTAGGCGTAACCTTTCTGAATCAGTTTTCTGATCAGCTCCTGCTGCTCGATAATATGGCCTGTAGCCCTTGGTTCCACCGAAGGAGGAAGGGTGTTAAGCTGTGCCATGTTGCGGTGGAAGGTGTTCATGTATTTCTGTACCACCTCCATAGGTTCGATCTGTTCCTGGCGTGCCTTGCGTACTATCTTGTCCTCGCCGCTGTCGGTCTCTTCGTTTTCGAGGTGGCCGACGTCGGTTATGTTGCGGATGTAGCGGACGCGGTAGCCGAGGTGCATCAGCCAGCGGTACAGTATGTCGAAGGTGATTGCGGGACGGGCGTGGCCGAGGTGGGCGTCGCTGTAAACGGTGGGGCCGCAGACGTACATGCCGGTGAATGGAGGGTTAAGAGGTGTAAACTGCTCCTTGCTGCGGCTCATGCTGTTGTACAGCTGTAGTGTATGTTCCATTTCAAAAATGTTGTATGTCACAAAAGTAATTAATCAAAATTAAAAAGAGGTATCTTTTTGATGCAGTGCGCTGCAGTGCCGGGCAGGTGCCGAAGCTGATTATCGCTGCAGATGGCAGATGGCAGAAGTCATCTTATTGTGCGTTACAGGTGCCAGTCTCAGGCAAACGGTTCCAATGATAATTTTACCAGCTGTTAGTCAGTACCTTCCCCGGTGTTAAGCCTGTGTGAATCTGATTGTCAATTACCATTTTGCCATTAACCATTACATAGAAAATCCCTTCAGGATATTCTGTCGGACTCTCATACGTCGCTTTATCGGAAACGGTAAGCGGATCAAAAATCACAATATCGGCAAAAGCCCCGTTCCTTATTATTCCTCTGTCCCAGAGACCAAGCCTCTCTGCCGGTGCCGATGTCATTTTTCTCACAGCTTCTTCCCAGGTAAGAAGTTGCTTTTCTCTGGCGTATAGTCTCAGTACCCTTGGGAAGGTGCCAAATGATCGAGGGTGACCTGAATTATCCTGCCTTCCTATGCTGCCATCAGAGCCTATCATTCCATACGGACTTTTAAGGAATGTTTCAAGATCATGGTCGGTCATATTATATGAGATGACACTCGAACTTCCGTTTTTCTGGATTCTGATGGCTGCTTCAACAGGATCACAGTTCCACTTTTCAGCCAGGTCAGAGAGGAACGCCTTTTCCCGAACTACATACAGTGTATTGGCTCCTCCCCTGCGCTCGATATTGTCGCGCATTTCAGATCTCAAACGAATGCTCAGATCGGGATTGTCCAGTCTCTCATAGGAAGCCGCATTGCCTCCCTCCCTTGCCCAAGCCGGAAATATGGCGCTCCACAGGTTGGTGCTTGAAGCAGTATACGGGTATTGGTCGAATCTGATGTCCAGACCCCTTTCTCTGGCCTCTTCAATTATGCCCAGCACCTCTTCCGATTTATTCCAGACCGGTTTCCCCAGGCATTTCAAATGTGATATCTGTACCCTTATTCCTGCCTCTTCACCTATAAGTATAGCTTCCTTTACAGCCTCTAACAGTCCAATATTGTAATCACTTTCATCGCGCAGGTGGCTCACATAAAGGCCATTATATTTAGCTGCAACCCTTGCCAGTTCAATAATCTCAGTGGTTTCAGCATAATTGCCCGGCGTGTAGTAGAGTCCTGTTGATAAACCGAAAGCACCCTCCTGCATTGACAGTGCGACCAGTTGCTTCATTTCTGAAAGCTCGGCATCGGTCGGAGGCCGGTTTTCGCTACCCATCACCTCTCGCCTTATAGTATTATGTCCTGTCAGAGTTGCATAGTTGATGCTGACACCCTTCTCCGTTACCCGGTCGAGAAACTCCCCCACAGGCAGAGGCGCACCGCCACAATTGCCCGCCACAATGGTCGTAAGACCTTGCCGTAAAGAATTTTCAGCCTGCGGCATACTCAGAATACCCGTATTTGAATGAGTATGAATATCTATGAATCCGGGTGTCACAAACATTCCTGAAGCGTCGACTCTGCGTTTTGCTTTGGCGGAACCAAGGGCTCCTATAGTATGTATCTTGTCGCCGATTATCCCGATATCAGCTCTGAACCATGGGTTTCCGGTTCCGTCAATTACCCTTCCATTTTCAATAATATAATCGTAGGTGGGAGTTTCCTGTAACGGATAACTCTCGCCGGCGATATGCAGGTTTCTATTGGAGCTAATGAATGACAACAGGCAGACTGCCGGCAGGAGCAACAGTATTAATGCATTCTTTTTCATGGTCAGCAGGGATGGAACCAACAAATTTATTGATCAGTTTTGAAAAATTGCAGTATTTGCAGGATTTTTATTCTTCACTGATTAACGATATTTATTTTATAAAACACATTGATAATCCTGAACAAATATTGTCTCAGCAAATAAATCAGATAAAAAATTCGAAAATCCGGTCAAAAAAGTCAAAAAATATTTTGTCGTTTCAGTCATTTAACTATATTTGTAGTTGAGTTTGCATTAATCTGAGAGAGCGATCATTACATTTTTTCAACACCCGGAAACGTATTTATCTCTTTTTCTGGCTATTGCAGACAATAACAATGATAATTCTTCTGTCTAAACTAACCTTAGTTTGGTTTGAACATGTGGGCCGCCAGGCCATTTACCCGGATGAATCCTCTATCATCCGGGTTTTTTGATTTATCATAACACGTTAATGAAATGAGACTCCATCGGTAGATACAGATGGAGTCTCTTAAGTATAGTCATAGCCGGAGTTAAAATATTCATCCGGCAGAAATCGGTCAGGGTCTGATTCTCAGCCTGAAAATTTTATAATTTTCACTAGGCGCCAGATCTCTCTTTGTTAGCACAATATACATATAATGGTCGGCTGTTGGAGAGGTTGAGAATCTTAGTTTGCCGAAGCTGCTGTTAGCAGTTATAGTTGTTATACCATTATCGAGAAGAGTATAATCAACATCAGCCACTGCAGTAGTTTCGAGTAGGACCCATTGGTCATGACCAGGTTGTTCCAGCACCAGCTTATTGGAGTTGATATCTCTGTAAACCTTATCAGCCACATAGTATCCTATTTCCATGTTTTGTTTTTGATGAGCGCCAACAAGGGAAACCTGTAGAGCGGTATCTGCATGAGCACCATTTATAGTTGTGTTCCAAAAACTACCGGTACTAGACCATGAATAATTTACCGAAGGGCTTCCTGACAGATTTGAGAATTCAACGACAGGAGGACCGTCATATCTCATATCATTCAGGTTTTCAAAACATGACTGGTTCAGCATGGCCAATCCCACGATGGTAGTCAAGATTATTAACTTTTTCATAATTATCATGTTTTAACAAATTATTAATAACCGGGATTCTGCTTGCAGTTTGGATTTGAAGAGATCTCGCTTTCAGGGATCCTTTCCACGACCCGGTAATTTTCGAAATCAAGAGGGGTTCCGGCATCAACGCCGTCAATTCCTTTACGTATACCCATTCCTCTGCGTCTGAGGTCGAACCAACGGTGCGACATTTCACTGAAGAACTCTACTCTTTTCTCTGTAAGCAGCAGATCGATAAACGCTTCTTTGGTAGCTGCATCAATTGTTAGATGTCCTATATTACGGTTGTTACGGAGCTCTTGCAGATAATACTTTGCATCGTCAAGTTCATCGAGTTCAGCTGATGCTTCAGCTGCAATGAAGTACATCTCCGCCATTCTGATCACCTTGATATCGTCCCAGTAACGTTCACCACGGTAACTTGAGTATTTATCCTGATAACTGCAAAGTTGTCCGCCTTTGATTTTCTGATAGTACATCTGACCTGCAGGATGGCCTTCAAGTCCGTATGCATCGAGTAGATTTAAAAGATCTTGTCTAAGGATTACATCACCATAACCTTCTCCTGTTTCAGGGAAGTAAGAAGCCATACCGGCAACGCTTTCATTCATAGAGGGTCTGTCAGCTTCTGTGAAACCAAGTTCGAAAATTGATTCTGCGCCCGGAGCATTGGCAAATACTGCAAGATATGAGTCCTTATCAGTTGCATTTACCAGACCGTTGGGAGCTTCACTAATTACATCGTTGGCATAACTTAGAGCCTGCCCCCAGTTACCCATGTAAAGGTTTACGCGTGCAAGCATTGCCTTAACGGCTATTTTGGTAAACCTGTAGGGGTATTTGTCCTGTCCCAGAAGGCCCTCTGCTGTTGTCAGATCATCGAGTACAAGCTGATAACCCTGCTGGATTGTTCCTCGTTCAGGGAAGGTAGTTTCATCAACTCCCAGGAAGGGTGTTGTTTTGATTATAACTCCGAGAGGTTGACCTTCAACAAGTGGTTGTTGGTACATGTATGGACGTGCATATATTCTGAGCAGGTCAAAATAGAGGTACGCTCTCATGGCATGTGATTCACCTTTGGCCTTGTTTATTCTTGCCTCGGTGGCATCTACATTTTCTATGTAGTAGAGAATAGAGTTGAGCCTGTTAATGTCATTATACAAACGTGTCCAGACACCGAATCCTGCCCCCTCCATATTGGTGGGGTGATTAACCATACGGCCGGCATTTGTTTGTGCAATATCCATCTGGTCGGCCAGCAATTCTCCGGCAAGGTTCATTTCGCGATGGTTATATGTTCCTGCCTGCATGCGGTTATACAGGCCTGCCAGGGTAGCCTCTATACCTTCAATGTCAGAGAGAGCTGTTTCAGATGCCATCGCATCCCTAGGGAATCTTTCAAGGAAATCTTCGCATGATGTACAGAGCAATATACTTACCATGAAAAGAATCGACAGTATATAATTATGTTTTTGCATAACAATTCTTTTTTAGGGTGTTAGAAATTTGTTTTCAGGCCTACTGTAAAGGATTTACCTTGTGGATAAGTGCCAAAATCAGAACCGGTAAACTCAGGATCAGTTCCTGAGTAATCTGTCCATGTAACCAGGTTTGTACCTCTGGCGAACAGAGTAAATCCTGTTACACCGTAACGCTCTGTGTACCTTTTGGGTATAGTGTATTGGATGCTAACATCCTTTAACCTGATATAATCAACCCTTTCGAGCATATGAGAAGACATGACATTAGGCCCCCTGACACTTCCCTCATATCTATTACCGTAAACGGGCTTCGGAACATCAGTGATCTGTCCGGGGGTAAGCCATCTGTTTGTATAAACCTTCGAGTATTGGTTTCTATCGCCTGTGCCTAAGAACCAATATCTTGCATCGGAAAGGTACCTGTAGCTTCCGCCTGAATATTGGAAGAAGAACGATGCTCTTAACCCACCATAGCTGAATTCGTTTGTTAAGCCTCCGAACCTTCTTGGTTGTATCGGCCCGACCCAGTGTCTGTCATCAGCTGTAGGCTGATAAGTAATATTCCAGTCCTTATCATAATACATAGGTCTGCCGTCGGCAGGATTTACACCTGCCCAGATGTTAATATAGTAGTCATCTATTGACTGTCCTACAGCTCTGCGGTCGCTGAAGAAATCCTGTCCTGGCAATAACTCAAGTATTTCATTTCTGACAAAGGTGAAGTTAAGGTTCGTTCTCCAGGTAAAACTTCCTCTTTGAAAGTTTGTTGTGTTAACCGTTAATTCAAATCCCTCATTAAGGGTCCTTCCAATATTTTCTGTAATGCTCGTCCATCCGGTGGATGGTGGTAATGGCCTGCTAAGCAAGAGTTGCTCAGACCAACGTCTGAAAATATCGAAGTCAACACTCAGTTTGCCCCTGAACATTGCTGCACTTACAGCCAGGTTCAATGTAGTGCTTTCTTCCCAGGTAAGGCTCTCGTTTGGAAGTTGAGTAGGATAAAGGCCCACGTCACCCATATATTGGGTTCCGCCGCTCCAGAGTCCCAGTGCAGCATATGTTCCTGATGCATCAGTACCTGAAGTTCCGTAGCTTAGTTTAAGCATCAGATTGTCCAGTTTATCGATTGATGACATGAATGACTCTGATGACATTCTCCACCCGGCTGCTATGGCTGGAAATAATCCCCATTTTGTCTCGGCCCCGAATCGTGAACTGCCATCATACCTTGAAGTAAGAGTAAGGATGTACCTGTCATCATACGTATAGTGAAGGCGACCAAAAGCTCCCATACTAGCTCTTGCTGTTTCATTACCCCCCCAATATGTAGCCAGGGCTGCCGCATTAATAACATTAATGTTAGGATTGGGGAAGTTTTCACCAGTTACAGCTGTTCTCCTGTATATCCTTTCATAGGTTTCCCATCCGATTACTCCGCTAATGCTATGATTGCCGGGGAAGAGGTGATTGTAGTTCAGTGTTTGTGTTGTCTGTACAGAGTAAATAGATGTTTCGTAATTTCTGAGTGCACCATTGGCAGCGAGTCCATCGCTGGCTCTCGGGTCGTACCACTGTTCCTCGTCACTGTGGTTGTAGTCAACACCAAAAGCTGATCTGAAGGCCAGGTCTTTTGTAATATTATATGTTGCTCCCGTATTAATGATACCCTTCACGTTCATTGCTGTATTGAAGTCGTAAAAAGCACTGTTGAGGAAATGAGAAGGATAAGCACCAAAGACGCTTCGGGGTGCTCCGAAGAAGTTGCCTTCATCATCATAAATAGGTTCAACCGGTGGTATACCTGCACCGGCACGGACCGGGCTTGACCAAGCACCTTCCAGCCTGGTCGTATTTTGTTTTGTCAGATTGGCATTTATCTGAGTGTCGAATTTGAGCTTGTTTGAAGCATCATGATCGAGGTTGAGCCTGAAACTTGTCCTTGAAAAGTCATATTTAATCACATGGCCTTCCGTACTGTTGTGTGATATGGCAGTATAGAACCTTGTTGATTCACTGCCACCCCTGGCTGTAACACGGGCCTCTACGATATTGCCCTGTCTGAAAGCCTCATCCTGCCAGTTGTAATTTGGAGAGGTACTGTAATCAGGCTGCCCGTCAGTTCCAAGTTGGTACCACCCCCTGGTCACGCCCAACTGTATACGGTTAAGATATTGAGATGCAGTCAAACCATAGCGGTTTGCAAATCGTTCGGCATCCCACTGTGCCCATTGGGGCCCTGTCATTACATCCGCTTTGCGGACAGGTGAGGTGATGCCTCTGGAGAGTTCAAAGGAAAAGTCTGTTTTATCAGAAGCCTTTCCTCTTTTCGTGGTAATAAGAATGACACCTGCAGCACCTCTGGCTCCATAGATAGCGGAAGCGGAAGCATCCTTGAGAATGTCCATGGATTCGATATCATTGAAATCGATTGCAGAAAGAACACTTTCTGAAGGAGTCCTGCCACCGATGCTGCCTGAGTGAACCTCCACACCATCAACAATGTATAGTGGTGTGTTACTTGCAAATGAGCCTATTCCCCTTACGATTACCGAGACGCTTCCACCCGGAACACCATCTGATGCAGTTATCTGGACACCTGCGGCGCGTCCCTGCATAGCCCTCTGAAGCGAAAGTACCGGCATGCCTTCAAGATCGGTTGCCCGCACAGATGAAATTGACCCGGTAATATCTCTTCTTCGTTGTGTTGTGTAGCCGGTTACCACTACCTCGTCGAGAGCTTTCATCTCAACAGCCAAGGTAACATCAATTACCGTATTTTGCCCCACTGGTACAAGTTTTTCCTTGTACCCCACGAATGAGAATTTCAATATAACCTGTCTGTTGGGGACGTTTATTGTGTAGTTACCTTCAGTATCGGTTGTTACACCAGATGTTGTTCCCTGAATGACTATAGTGACACCCGGAAGACTCTCACCGGTATGGTCATCGGTAACGCGGCCTGTAATTGTTATCTGCTGCTGTCTGGTGATATCTTCTTTATCAAGCAGTACAACGAAATTATCTTTTATCTCCAGAAAGGACATATCAGCCTGGTTCAGGGCGTTATGCAGCACATCCTTTATTGGCTTGTCAACAAAAGACAGGCTGATATACTTGTCGAGCCCCGGAAGGTCATCGTTATAGAGAAAGTTTATTCCTCCGATCTTCTCGATCTCATTGACAACTTCCCTTACTTTAACGTTTCTCATCTCCAAAGATATCAATGCGTTCTGCGAAAACATATCTGTCGCATAAGCAGTGAACACGGAGACCAGAAACAGTAGGACGGTAAATTTCATGGCCAGGAAAATCTTTTTGACATTTCGGATAAGGAGAATGTCTGGTTTAGGTTTGTTTTTCATAACTTTGATCAGTTTTTTGTTAAACGAAGAATCCACTGTTAAACAGGGGGTTTCAGTTAAGCAATTTTTGCCGGAAGATGTTGCAGCATTTTCCGGCTTTTGATTTATCATAGGCAATTGTTTTATTGGTTAGACATCCGTTATTGTTGTATAATTTATTTATATATCATTACCTGATTTTTGTTTATCTGGTAGTTTATTCCCGATGCACTCGCAATCGCTTTCAAGGCCTCTTCTACTGTCACATTTTCAAGAGTTCCGGTAAATCTTATTGACTTGACAGATTTGTCCTGGAAGGTAATTTCAATATTGTAGAACCTTTCAAGCTTTGGAGCCAGATCCTCAAGGGTTTCTCCGGAAAACGTCAGTCTGCCATCCTTCCAGGAAGTCAGGGTTTCACTATTGACAATACGGGAAATGACAATATTCGGTTTTGCTGACAGTCTCTCAAAGGTGGAGTCTACCTTAGTTTTTTCGAAAATCTGCTCGCTTAGAGAAATGATCTCCATGCCCTGGTTCTCCCTCGAATATGTTAGTTTCTGATTGAGTGATAGTCTTACAGGTTTTGATTGAAGTCCGTTATCATCAACCAGAAGTATTTCAACCTTGCCGCTAATAAGAGTTGCCTCACTTGTTGCCTCTTCAGGGTATGATTTAACATTAAACTCTGTACCGTGAACTTTTATGATAATGTCTCTGGTGTTGACAGTGAAGATGGAGTTATTCATTGGTACAACCTTGAAGTAGGCTTCACCTGCGATAGTTACTGCCCGGTTCCCCTTTGCGAAATCTGAACAATAGGTCATAGTACTGCCGGCATTTACCCATACCTGCGACCCGTCTGGTAAAGTAACGTTGGTTCTGGATCCCTTCGGTACCGAGACCTGATGAACAGTGGTATCCAGTTTCTCATAGTTAATGATTCTGAGACAAAGTAATGCAGATAGCCCGGCCAGGAATAACACTGTTGCTGCAACAGTTATTTTTGTAAAGCTTAAAAGTCTCTTATTACTTTTCCTGTCTATTTCCGCTGATGCCAGGGATGTTCTAAGTACAAACCTGTCCCAGGATTCGTCAATGATCTTATCCTTGTCCGGGTGGTCACGATCCTCAAGCCATATTCTTTTCAGTGCAAAGTAATGTAAGCGGTTCTGACGTTTCTCTTCTAACCATTCTAAAAGATGATCAGTCTCTTTATCGTCGGCACTTCCAGATAGATAGTTGTATATTATCGTATCAATGTTTTCTTTTTCTTTCATATGAGAAGTTATCAAAGTAATGACGTATAACTGCCGGTTATCCCTAATGTTGAGGGAAGAAAAATTGAAGGAGCGTTCTTTTTGTTCAGGAAGAGTTACCTATAAGTACTCTCTAAGCTCTTCCCGAAGAAGAGAGAGAGCCTTCGTCATATGATACTCAATTGTCTTTACCGTGACATTAAGTTCTTTTGCAATCTCTTCATTCTTCATATTTTTTTTACGGCTCATTAAATAAATATTCCGTGTCCTTTCAGGTAATCTGGGAAGACTACTGTCAACAATTTCTTTGATCTCATTCTCAAACAGTTTGCATATGCCTTCTTCAAAACAGAGTTTATTAATGATCATGGATTCTTCAAGTCTATCCTTAATCATTTTATTATGCTGATGCACCACACTCCTATGTCGCAGGTATTGAATTGAACTGTTGTGGACAGCCCTGACGAGATAGGACTTAATGGAAGTATGGATGGTAAGTTCCCCCCGTCTCTCCCAAATCCTGAAAAACACATCTTGGACAAGATCCTCGGCAGCCTGAGTGTCAGCAGTATAAAACCCGGCATACTCTCTCAGGTCAAAAAAATACAGCCGGAATAGCTCTTTAAAAGCACTCTGATCATTTCTCCTTAATCTCTCTATCAGCTCTTTTTTATCCAAAGCCGGGGGTCTTTGTCATTATCAGACAGCCCATAATCAGACTGCCTTTATTACTGGCTTGCTTCGTATTTTTTAAACCCTTGCAATTTAACCTTTTTTATGAAAACGGACCTTGGCAACGACAAATTGTGAATTAAAAGATGATCGTGATATTGCCTTTTTTGTTGCGATAATATCAGAAATAGCTCCTCAAACTAAACAGGTTTGAACAAGTCGGCCGCCAGGCCATTACCCGGATGAATCCTCTATCATCCGGGTTTTTTGATTTTTTTATTGTAAAAATGCCGGCTGTTACATTGTTGTAATGGCAATGAAAACAGGTGTAAGATCGACTTTTTTCCTATCTTGAGGGCTGATAAAGACTTACAATCATGCGCAAACTTCTATCTTTCTTTATTCTGGCAACAGCAGTGGTTGCCGCTTCATGTCAGCAGGACAGCAATAGCACGAACTGGCCGATGTACAGAGGACAATCAGCGTCTGGTGTACTCGACGGCGCCAATCTTCCACTAAACTTTGACATTTCCTCAGGAGAAAATGTTAAGTGGAACATCGAACTACCTGCTCTGGGCCTTTCGAGTCCGGTTATATGGGGCGACAGACTCTTCATAACGACGGCCATAAGCCAGGCTGACGATACCGGACTCAAGCCCGGGATATTCGGAGATATATCATCAGTTGATGATGAATCGGTTCATGAATGGATGGTTTATTGCATTGATAAAAACAGCGGTCGCATTATCTGGGAGAGGCTGGCTCATACCGGGGTTCCGGCAATGAAGCGGCATGCAAAATCATCGCATGCCAGCAGCAGTGCCGCAACTGATGGAAAGCATGTGGTGGCATTTTTCGGGTCGGAGGGCCTATACTGCTATGATGTTGATGGTGAGCTGCTATGGAAGAAGGATTTCGGAAGGCTTGAGTCGGTATTTTTCTCTGCGACAAGTGCAGAGTGGGAGTTTGCCAGTTCTCCCATTATTCATAATGGATCTGTGATTATACAGGTAGATGTTATGAACGGTTCCTTTGTGGCTTCTTTTGACGTCAAAACCGGAAGGGAGTTGTGGCGTACCGAAAGGGATGAGTGGCCCGGATGGTCGACCCCGAATATCTACAACCATGGCGGAAGAGACATTGTGGTACTCAATGGCTACAAACTCAGGGCGGCCTATGATTTTAAAACAGGAGAAGAGATATGGCGGATGTCGGGTGGCGGCGACTTGCCTATACCGACACCAGTGCTGGGTGATGAACTGATCTACTTTAACAGTGCTCATGGCAGGGTGTCTCCAATATATGCTGTTAGCAAGGCGGCGCAGGGTGACATAACACTGGAGACCGGAGAGACCTCAAATGAATTTGTCAAGTGGGCAATTCTGAGAGGGGGATCATACATGCAGACGCTTTTGCTATATGACGGATTGCTATACAATCTAGGCTGGAATGGGGTAATGAATGTTTTTGATGCTTTGACAGGAGAGGAAGCCGGACGCATCAAGCTGGGAGACACCCGCAGCTTTACGGCATCGCCGGTTGCCAGTGACGGCAACATATGGGCTGTTGACGATATGGGAACCGTTTACGTGGTGAAGGCAGGCCGCGAGCCGGAACTCATGGCATCAAGCGAACTCGGAGGGGTTTCGATGACGGTTCCTGCCATAACCAATGGCATGATATTCTTCAGAACGGTGGATAGGTTAATAGCCGTAGGCAGATGATTTCAGATATCTGATTTCAGATATCTGATTTGCGATTTGATTTGCGATATCTGAGTTCAGATTTAATTTTAGTTGTATATTTATTGCAGTTATTCGCTGTGAAATAAATACTTGTGCCATGAACAGATTACAACTTGAAGAAAGGTTGATAGATTTTGCTGTGTTAGGGATCAATATTGGCAAAACTCTTCCATCCAATGATATTGGAAGATATCTTGGAAGTCAACTTATGAGGGCGTCTTCATCACCTGCATTAAACTATGGTGAATCTCAGAGTGCTGAATCCAGAAAGGATTTTGTTCATAAACTGAACATTGTTCTTAAAGAGCTGAGAGAAAGTTTAATTTGCATGAAAATCATAAGTAAGGCAAAGCTACTTTCTAATGATCCTATTCTGGATAGAGGATTAAATGAGTGTAATGAGCTGATTTCAATTTTTGTATCAACAATAAAAACTACTCAGTTAAAGAGCCTACAGGGCAAGCTATAGACACTCAGCAGAATGAATTACTCCTGAAACCTTCAAACGACTACTATTTAAAATCAGAAATCAGATATCGAACATCAGAAATCAGATATCCTTATTTACCTTCTTTAAGTTTACTAACTATCTTTTCGCGGGTGAGTTTTTTTATTGCGAGGGCGGTTGCCACCGTTCCCACAACAAGTAGTAACAGAGCCAGCAGGAAAATGCTTGTCCATGGCAGGCTGTTGCCGGTGCTCAGTGATGGCCAGGTGGCGATTACTGCGGGCAGTGTTCCGGCCAGTACTCCGGCAGTGAGTATGGCCAGATTCTCTTTGAGAAGCATTCGCCTTATGGCCTTTGTTGTGAATCCGGTTGCCGTCATCAATGCCAGTTCTCGGCGGCGTGAACGGATATTCCGCAGCAGGTTGAGGCCCATGCCGGTAACACCCAGTATCATTCCTATTGCCCCCAGCACCGTGAATACTGACAAGTAGGTGTTGGTGACACGGTAGAATGACTGCAGGCGAGCAGTCGTTGTTTCGAATATGGCTCCGTAAGAGGCAAGGGTAGGGACATCAGATGTCTGATCGCTCCCACTGGTCGTGAGCCCGGTCCGGTTCAGAGCTGTTGAGTAAGCGGTGTCGGCCAGGAGTATGGTACTTCCTGAAACTGACGGGAACCATTCGAAGAAGTGGGATTTATCAATTACCAGGTGGCCCTGGAAGATTGATGTTTTGAATCCGCCGGCAATTATCACATGCAGTGGACGGCCCGATTCTGATCTTATGGTAACAGTATCCCCTGCTGTGACCTTCATACCCCACTGCATTACTGTCTGGTCGAGGAAGCCATATATTGCATCTTTGCCTGCGGGATTCAGGAGAGCTTCCCATGGTGAGTCGCCGGTAATATTTTTCAGGGTTGTGGCAAATGAAAAAGATCCTCTTTCAGCCATAATAGCAGCATCGACACCAAGGAGGTGAGGTGAAGTTATAAAATTGAGGTTGAGGCAGCTGGCATCATCACCGTCGACACGGAGACATCTCATTATAGTCCCGGATCCGGTCAGGTCAACAGATGGTCCGACAGGTATTGATGTTTCTATCCAGTGTGTAAACCCACCTGTTCCACTGGTTCGGTTCATTGCCTCCCGGCCGAAATCCTGGCGGTTGGCACCTGTAGATATCACAATGAAGAGACCGGCTGCTATGAACAGAACAGGTGTTACAGCCCTGGCGGGCCAGAAGGCGTAATATCGGAGGGAGAGGAGGTGTTTTCTGAAGCGGCGGGTAACCAGCCAGCGCACTGCAAGAATGAGGGCAATGAATAGAAGTGTTCCGGCGATAAACCAGAGCATAACCGGATTTACAGATGTAAAGGCAATGAGCAGGAATGTCACGGTTGTCGATAGCAGTACGGCACTTAAAATAAGTGTTGTCAGTTTTCCATCAGGAACCTCTCTGTCACGCACTGATTCACCCGATCTTTTCAGGAAAGAGTTAATCTGCAGTGCAGCAGCAGCAATGGTAACTGTACTAGTGGTGATGAATCCGGTTAACAGCGGACCGGCACCGGTGAAAGCACTCAGTGTGTCAGTCTGTACAGCACCTATCCACACTGAATTAAGGGCTTTGATGATGATGCCGTTAAAAAGGATTCCGGCAGCGGTGCCGGCAGCGGCGCCGACTATTACCGGCAGGGAGGCCTCGCCCACGAAGAGGAGCCTTATCTTTCTCTTTGTGAATCCCAGGGCGGTATAGGCTGCCATTTCGCCTTCACGGCTCCTGAGGTGGTTGTCGGTGATCATTATCAGCAGCACAAGCGCCGAGCCTACTATGAAGAAGCTGAGGGCCAGGAAGAGGGTGCTGAAATCAACCCCTGAGGTAGCGGCCTTCAGTCCTTCGGCCCGCAGGTCGTTTATGGTAAATCCGAAGGTTCCGAGGTTGATATCCTCCAGAGCGGCTGGATTGATGTCGCCGGCGGCGACAATGGGGGGTGGGGCGTCTGTGGAGCTATGAATATTCAACCCCGCTGGGGTTGTAAGGTTTCCTGCCGGGGTTGGATTGTACCCCTCTTGGGTTGGATTGTACCCTTCCGGGGTTGGATTGTACCCCGCTGGGGTTGAAAGGTGATGTTTAAATCTTATTGAGGTTGCCGGGCCGAACTGGTTACCCCAGAGGGCGGCTCCTGTTTTGTATCTTATGAATGCCTTCGGGGTTCCGGCATGATCGAACCAATAATCTTCGTCCTTGTCACGTATACTCTTCATATCGAGGGGTATACCTGTATCCCATTCGGTACAGGTACTGGCTCCGGTTATTCCCGGGAACTCAGGCATCAACATTGAGTCACGCCAGACACCGCTGAGGGGAACGATTTGTGCTACCCTGAAGCGGGCAGTATCTTCATAGAGGCGATTATCGTTGCCGGTGACGTAGTATGTGACCATCAGTGTGTCGCCGGGCTTACATCCAAGGTCGGATGCAAGCCAGCTGTTTACCGCAATATCGTAAGGGGAGGTCAGCATAGGGACATTATTGTCAGGAACGGCTGCTATAAATGAGTATGGCGTTGCTCCTGATTCAGAAACTATGTTGTTGGCAAGATAGGTAATGATTGGATGAGCGTCAGGGATAGCGGCTGTAAGTTCTGATACGATGAATTCGTCGATAAAAATGCGATCGGAGATGATTTCCGTATCACCGGTAGCCTTTACCGTTCTGAACCGCAGTGACTGTCCGCCGGGAAATGCCACATCTGCCAGAGCCTCTTCCACTTCGGAGAGTGCGGGCCTGCTGTCCTGGCCTTCGCCAAAGGCTATCATAAACCTGTTGGCCTTGCGTCGGCTCTGCAGGAACTGGTTGAATTCGTCTATGTTGACGAATATATTATATGGTATTATCTGGCTAATTGAGGGATTGAAGAGGGCATAGCTTTCATCGCGCACTATTTTTTTTACGGTAAGGAACAGCGAGCCTTCCTCATCTTTTGATGGAGCAAAGGGAGTGTGGTTTGGAATATCAGAAGGAGGGTCGAAGCGTACAATTACGAACTCGCCCTCTTTCACCTGCAGTGCATCTGCCAGTCTGCCGTTCAGAACGGCCTCGCCCCTTACGGGTGTTTCCCCTGCCGGATCATAACCTCCCAACAGAAAGAAAGAACTGTCGACTCCCCATATTTTTGCTCCGTTCACCGTCAGGTCGCCTCCGAACCCGCTTACGCGGCCATTAACTTCCATCAACGGGGCGATCGTTACACCCAGCTTTTCGTACAGCGCTACTGCCACATCACGGTCGGAATAACGGAGGCCTGCGCTGACCATCAATCCTGAACCGTTAAGTCTTTCCAGGGTGTTCTTTTTCAGGGTTTCGCGTACCGAATGACCTGCCAGCAGTGATGCCGTGATTACGGCAGCAATCAGTGCCACCACCAGAGACAGGGTGATGTAGCTGTTACGGTGCCATGCAACGGCTTTGGCAATTATACTGATACGCGTAAGCCTCATCGTTGTACCGGAATAAGTTTTCCGTCAGTAAGTTCGTATTGTGTTTCCATGGCTGCAGCCAGACGTTCGGAGTGAGTTACCACTATCAGTGTGGAGCCCGATTCGCGGTTCAGTTCAGCCAGCAGTTCTCCCAGCAGCTGCGAATTTTTTCTGTCGAGCGAGCCGGTGGGCTCATCGGCAAGCAACAGGGCAGGCTTGTTTGCCAGTGCGCGTACGAATGCTGCCCGCTGTGCTTCCCCTCCGGATACGGTAAAGGGATATTTGTCGAGTATGCCGGTAATGCCTGTTCTTTCAGCCATAGCAGTAATATGAGCCTCTGTTTCGGCTGAAACGGAGTGTTTATTGCCTCCGGCCAGAAAAGGCAGCCATATATTTTCCCTGATTGTCAGGTGTGGCAGCAGCAGGTGTTCCTGGAAGATGAATCCAACATGGCGGTGGCGAAAGGCGGCGGCATCGTCACCAGTCAGTGCGGTTATTTCATTTCCATTGAAATGGAGGGAGCCACTGTCAGGTTTCTCGAGGAGGCCTATAATATTAAGCAATGTCGTTTTGCCTGAACCCGAGGGACCGGTGATGGCAACGGAACTGCCCTCCGGGGCAGTCAGTGAGAGTCCGTCCAGCACTACCCCTCTTAATATAAAAGCTTTGCAAATATCCTTTAGTTCAATCATTGCTGGTAAGATATTTTATTTTGCTATAACGGTCTGGTAAAGTGCTTTAATCCTTTCTTTCATTTTGTCGGATGACAGTTCGCTGTCGAGTGAACTTATTCCCGAGTTTCTCATTGCCTGTCTTGCAGGTTTGTCGGCAAGAAGTTGCATCATGGCTTCGGCCAGTCCGGTTTCTGTGTCATCGCTGTAGGTGATACCGCCGCCGGTCATTGCTATAATCTCAGGAGCTGCACCTGTGGCAGGCTGCACTACCGGGACACCTGCGCTGATAGCTTCAATAAGATACTGACCCCATGCGTCTGGTTTACGTACCGGTACCGACAGCAGGTCTATGCTGCTGAAGAACTTTTGTTTTTCAGTACCGGTAAAGCTGTTATGAAGGTGGAGTGATTTTTCATGGCCGGCATCATGAATACGGGCAATCTGTTTCTTGATGAAAGACTTGTCTGAAGCAGTATAGCCCCCACAGAGGTGCAGCTGAAGTTCAGGCATCTTATTTTTCATTACCAGGAAAGCCCCGATCATCTTATCAAGTCCGTTTGCCACGCTCAGCCTCGAAAAGTAACCTATTGAGGGCTTTTCATCTTCACTTCTCCCAGCAACCCTGAATTCCGGCTTGTCTACAGGATGTACCACCTCTATCTTCTCAGGATTGATACCCGTTTTTGAGACGATAAACTGTTTGTAGTATTCTGAGGAGCTTACGAATTTTTCTATCACCTCAGCAGATTTTCCTATCAGTCTCCATGCTTCGCTGCGGTATGGTTCCTTCATTTCGTTTACCCAGTCATCTTCATTCTGCAGTGAGCAAACTATGGGGATATCACTAATCCTGCGCAGATTATATGCCAGGCCTGTCAGCAGTGCATTAGACAGGTGAATGATATCAGGCTTACCATCTTTTGAAAGGAAGTCCATCAGCTTCACGGTTTCCTTCAGCAGTGCCGGTCCGTCACCTGTAATCATGTCGATGGTAGTTTTTTCGAGTCCTTCCGGTGTGGTGGAACCAGACATACGTGATGCAAAGCGTAGCATCGGCTTTGAGTCGAGCATTTTTTCGAGGAACGATGGCATATTACGCAGCATTGGAACATGCTCCTTGAAATATAGCGATATTGCGCCAAAGAAGACCTCCTCTTCGAAGCCGTCGCCGAAGTTGTCGCGGTTGGGCATCAGGTATAGCGGTATAGCTATTACGTCGGTGCCAGGGTTGTTCTTCATAATTGTCACGAACATGCGGTCGCGGTGACAGTTTCCGCAGTAAAAGGCACCACCGGTGCCGGGAACGAGATAGGCAATTTTCATAGAGCCGATATTTATCCGAACGCCAGCAGCCTGCCGTCTTCTGTGAGTATGTAAAATACTTTTCCGGCTACTGCGGGGGAGCTGCCCACCGGCTTGCCGGTGTCGAACTTCCACAGTTCGCGGCCGGTACGCAGGTCAAGTATATAGACCTTTGAGTCCCGCGATCCGAAGAGTACCTTATCGCCTGCTATTACTGCGCTGCCAGTAATGCGCCCTGTGGTTGCAAACCTCCATACCTCCTTGCCGGTGGAAGCATCAAAGCACCAGATGTTCTTATCTTCACTGCCGATGACCACTCTGTTTCCTGATATTGCAGGCGTAGCTACCAGCACACTGGTTTCGTCGTACCCGGGAGCTTTCCAGAGGGTCTGTCCGTTAGTAATGTCAATGCAATGCAGGGTACCTTCATAATCGCCAATGAAAGCCAGATTTCCCCGTAATGCCGGTGACGCTGCAATATACACATCGACCATATTGTTCCTGACCTCTGTACCTTTTTCGGTATCTACGACACGCAGGAAACCGTCGCATCCTCCGAAAATTGTCATTCGTTCAGAAACGGCCGGTGTACCGTTGATGAAATTGTTGGTTTCGAACTGCCAGAGGCCCTTGCCGGTTTTGGCGTCGACGGAGTGCAGGTTATAGTCGTAACTCCCCACTATAATTGTTGGTCTTGCTGCTGTGCCTGCTATGTTGGGAGAACCTGTAATCTGGTTTTCGGTGCGGTAGGTCCATATTTCAGTTCCGGTTTTAACATCGAGGGCCCTGAGGTGTCCGTCGAGGGAACCGAAGATAACCATATTGCCATTTATCAGCGGCGCCCCTTCTATTCCGGAATTTGCCTCATACTTCCAGGCAGCCTTACCGTCAGAATTCACTGCATGCAGTACGCCGTCGTTATCGCCGAAGAATATCATTGAACCGTTTGTTACGGGCGATGATACTGAACGTACGCCACCGGAGTATGACCACAGCAGTTTAGGTGCTGCCGGCAGGTTGGTGGCAGCGTTGCCGTCAAGTGACGGATTGCCCCGGAAGATTGGCCAGTCGGTACGTCCCGGCTGTGCCTGCAGGGTAGCAGCAACAAAAATGACTGATATGACTGATACGAATCTCATAACTCTATTTTTTCATTGCGAGCGCCCCGGTGGGACATATTTCAGCAAACTCCCGGGCAGCGTCGTTAAGAATATCAACAAAATCATGGTAAAGAGGTTCAGTGATTATGGTTTCATAGCCCCTGCCCCTGAAACACAACGACGGCTGTCCGGTCAGCTTTGCCCCAAGCCTGACACATAATCCGCACTTGATACATTTTGCATGTTCAAAAATCAGGCCGCTGACAGTATTTATCTTTTTCTCAATGGGGTAAGCGGTATGTTTTCCCCGGGGATTCTTAACATTCAGGTTTCCGGCGGCATCCCTCAGCCGGCAGTCGGAGGCAGCACGGCAGTCACAGTGTAGGCATCGTGATGCCTCTTCGCAGGCCTCAGCTTCTGTCGAGGGGTTATCGTAGGCTGAAGCTTCAGTGGCGGCCTCCTTAAGCCATTCGCGGAATTCTTCGTCGGTGACGGAACCGAGGGTGGAGTTGAACAGAGGTATCGGGTCCCGGGTTCCGGGTTCCGGGTTTACTCCCTTTGGACGTGAGCTCGCCCGGTTGTTACCGGTCTCGGTTTCCGGTACCTTTTCACCTGCTACCTGATACCTGGTACCTGACACCTGATACCCGGTACCTAATAGAATAACCGTACTCTTTATCGCGATACCGGTATCTATCTTTTTCCTTCGGCAGGCTTTGTCGCAGTAGCCTTTGCATGCGGCGCAGACGGCTACCGGATCGCCGAGAGTATTGACAGTCAAAGACATAGCGTCATCAATATCGCCCGCTGTCAGTAGCCTGTTCATCAGGGGAATGTCGAGTTTATATGGGCATACCAGACGGCAGGGCGCTTCGCATTCGGCGCGGTGTTCCACCAGCAGCAGACGGACTGCTTCGGCCCGCATACGCAATACTTCCGGTCCTGAAGCATCAATGTCCATGTCATCGGTTACCACTGCCGAGCATGAAGGAATATACTTCCCGCTGTTATTTTCCCTGACCATGCAAACCATGCATGAGGTGTAGTGTTCCATACCGGGCTTATAGCATAGAGAAGGCACGTTGATGCCCTCTTTTCTGATGACATCGATGAGTCTTGATTGTTCCGGTGCTTCCACCGGCATTCCGTCTATTTTGATTCTGACCATTACTTATCCTTTGTCTATAGCGTCGACCGGACACACCTCGCGGCAGCTGTCACATTTTGTACATAGATCCTGGTCGATTGTATGTTTTTCATACGGGGTGTAGGGTATTGCATCAACCGGGCAAACCTGTACGCATTTGGTACATCCGATACATTTGTCGTTGACGGTGTATTTAATAAGATCCTTGCAGCGGCCGGCGGGACATAAACCTCTTGTATGGGCTTCAAACTCGTTGCGGAAGTAAAGGAGAGTGGTTATTACCGGGTTGGGTGCCGTACGTCCCAGTCCGCACAGACTACCATCTTTCACATAGTGGCACAGCCTCTCCAGTTCGTCAATATCCTCCAGCGATGCTTTTCCTTCTGTCAGGCGTGTAATAATTCGCAGCATTTCACCGGTTCCTACTCTGCAGAATGTGCATTTGCCACAAGACTGTTCGTGGGTGAAGGTGAGGAAGTACTTTGCCACATCGACCATGCAGTCGGAATCGTCAAGAACTACCAGTCCCCCTGATCCCATCATTGCTCCGAGACGAGTCAGCTCTTCAAAATCGACAGGCATGTCGGCAAGCCGTTCGGGGATGCATCCTCCTGAGGGACCGCCTATCTGCACTGCCTTGAATTTTCGTCCCGGGGCAACGCCTTCACCAATCTCTTCAACGATTCGCCTTATGGTAATGCCCATGGGAACCTCAATTAGCCCGCCACGGGCCACCTTGCCGGCGAGCGAGAAGACCTTCGTGCCTTTGCTGCCTTCCGTGCCGATTGCGTTGAAGGCGGCGGCACCGTTGCGCAGTATCCATGGCACCATGCAAAAGGTTTCGACGTTGTTTACCAGGGTGGGCAAACCCTTAAGTCCTGATTCAGCCGGAAAAGGCGGACGGTAATGCGGTGTTCCGCGGTTTCCTTCTATTGATGCTATAAGGGCTGTCTCTTCGCCGCAGACGAAGGCGCCGGCGCCTTCAAAAACACGTAATGTGAAATTTAGCGGGTTGTCGCCGGGGATAATTGAATTTTCGTTTTCAGCGGGGTTACCACTGGGTTGGGTGCCGATTATACCCTCCTTTTCGCATATTTCTATTGCAGCTTTAATTCTGCTGACGGCGAGGGGATATTCAGCCCTGATGTAGAGGATTCCCTCTGTTGCCCCTGTAGCTCGTGCAGCGATGAGCATTCCCTCGATCACTCTGAATGGGTATGACTCGAGAAGCATTCTGTCCATGAAGGCGCCAGGATCGCCCTCGTCGCCATTGCATATTATTACTTTGCGGGGCTCTGCAGAAGCAGCCACTATCTCCCACTTTTTCCCTGTGGGGAATCCCCCGCCGCCCCTGCCACGGAGGCCGCTTTCGAGTAACTCATTCACCACTTCGGAGGGCTCCATTTTCTCATGCGCCCTGCGGAGACCCTCGAAGCCGCCTTTTGAACGGTACTCATCAAGAGAAAGAGGGGATAGCAGACCGTAGTGTTCGGTGGCTATATGCAGCTGATATCCAAGGAAGTTTTCGAGGTGTTTCTCGCGGACTTCATCGGCATGTATCACCTGGCTGCGGTCGAGTTCGTCGGTGCGAAAGGTATCAAGCAGTTCATCCAATGTTCCCCGCAGCTTTGCCAGAGGGGTGAGAGGCTGCAGGTGCTTCAGCAGGATGTCCTGTACCTCGCGGGGATTAACATTGATATATCTTTTCGGTTCCTTGCCGTTGACGGCTATTTCGAGCAGTGGTGTCTGGTTACAAACACCCACGCACCCCACCGGTTTTACGGCAGCGTCGAGGCGATACTGGTCCATCACCCTGCGCACCTCTGTAATAACGTCACTGCTGCCGCCGGCGATACAGCAGGAGCCCAGACCCACGCGTATCTCATTTCCGCTCTCTGTGGGTGTAAAGTCGAAGATGCCCGCGGTATCTGCTCCCGGGTTGCTCAGGAAGTCGTCGAGCACATCTTTAACTTTTGAGGTAAGCACGTGGCCGTAAGTTATATTGTCTATCTGCACTACCGGGGCCAGAGTGCAGCACCCGAGGCATGCGACATTCTCCATTGAGAATTTGCCGTCACCGGTTGTTATCTCTCCTTTTTCGAGTTTCAGCACCCTGCGGAAGGCGTCTCCTATGAGATCAGCTCCCTTGACGTGGCAGGCGGTGCCGGTGCATATTTTAATCACATGCTCCCCGTAGGGGATATGCCTGAACTGGTTGTAGAAGGTTGACACACCGGTAACCTGCTGTGGTGTTACTTCTGTCAGTTCGTACAATAGCTTAAGCGCCTCGGAGGGTATATAATTGAAGGAATCCTGTATTGCCTGCAGCAGCGGTATGACCTTGTCGGCCTCCCTGCCTGTGGCGGCTACTATGGCTTCGACCGCAGGCCTTATATCATTGGCCCCGGTTCCCCCGCAATTGCAGTTGTGCGCTTGTTGTATATTTTCAGTTTGTGCCAATGCAGTAAAGGTGTTTTATACCCCTGATGAAGACTTTGCCGTGGGCGAAGGCCGGGGTTGCGTAGACCCTTTCGCCCAGGGAGGCGGTGGCCAGTAGTTCAAATTCGCCGGCGGCTTTGATGATATATGTGTTGCCGGGTACGTCGGTGAGGTATACCTTGTCACCTGCGATGATGGGTGAGGAGTAGAATTCATAATCGAAGTAATGCTCCCAGACGATGCTGCCGTTTCGGGCGTCATAGCAGGCTATGGCTCCGTAGCTGGTTGCAACGAAGAGGTGATCGTCGGTAGCCACGAGACTTGATATCTCGGGGGTGTACTCGTTGTCTTCCCAGAGTGGCTGAGATTCGCCTGTGCCGGGCTTGTGGGCTACCAGTTTCGCGAATTCGTTACCGACAAATACCATTGTGCTGTTGACTCCCGGCGACGGACCGATTTCGGCGCTGACGCCCCTGCCCCTCCATAACTCGGCACCGGTGGCAAGATCGTAGCCGGCCACAAAGGGATCGGAGTTAAGTATTACCTGGTCTTTGCCGCCGAAGCGGGCTATCACCGGCGATGCCCACGATATTTTGGCTCCTGTGCGCACTGTTTCCCACACCTTTTCGCCGTTGCGGGTGTTGAAAGCCATAACCGATGCGCGTACGTTATGATCGTATTGTACAATAACCAGGTTGTTGTGAATAACCAGTGATGATGCGTGTCCGTAGTGATTATCGGGAACGCCGAGGTTCTTTGCCCAGATTATTTTTCCGTTATGGTCGGCGCAGACGAGGTTGCCTGTTCCGAAGATGGCGCATACCACCTCGCTGTTGACGGCGGCTGTTGGAGCAGCAAGGCCGGTGTCATCTGTTGTCTCAGGAGGTGTTGCAGGCGCTCCTGGTATGCCGGTGGCTCGGGCTGTCCAGAGCAGTTTGCCGTCGCTGACGCTGTAGCAGTATATCTCCTCTCCGGTATTGTCAGCGCCGGTGAGGAAAAGCCTGTTACCCCAGATTACCGGAGAGTTGAAACCTTCCTTTTTTGTCTCTGCTTTCCAGATTATGTTTTTTCCTGTTGCGCCGTCCCATTCCATAGGGTAGTTTGTGCCTTCAGCGAAGCCGCGGCCTCCGGGGCCACGGAAGAAGGGGAAGGTCGTGCCGGGGGTGCGGGTTTCGGGTTTCGGGTTTTGGGTTTCGGGTTGCGGGTTTTGGGTTGCGGGTTGCGAGGTACGGGTTTCGGGTTGCGTGTTGAGGGTTTCGGGTTGCGTGTTGCGTGTTTCGGGTTGCGTGTTGAGGGTTTCGGGTTGCGTGTTGAGGGTTTCGGGTTCTGTGGTAAGGGTTTCAGTTTGCGTGGGTTGCTCTCCGGTGGTGGTGGCAGAAGGCTGTCCGCCACTTTCAGCGAGGGTTACCACCTGTACCTCTTCGGCTGTGATCACTCTGCCCGGTGAGGGCAGGTTTCTACGCATCACGGCCGAAACTACCAGTGCTGCGGCGAAGATAATCACTGCCGGTGCCAGCAGCCACTGTCGTTTTATTTTTCTGATGCCTGTTTCGTCGGTTGTATCACCGGGAAATGCCGGTATGGTTTTATCTGACGATGATATCAGCCAGAGCGACACTATGAAGATAATTGCACTTGCCAGCAGCAGGTATGAACCTGCTCTCACCTGCCACGTAGCCGTGAAGAAGGCCTTGCGTGCAATAAGGTCGAGCGAACGGATCTGTTCCTGCAGGTCGCTGTTCCCGGGATCGCGGTCGAATTGTTCCTTTAGCTGCAGCAGGGCGGGATTGTCGAGAGGGTCGACGCGTTTCAGCTGCACATAGCCGAAAAGCATCATCACCGCCACCAGCAGGGCAAATATCCCTGCCACCAGGCTCACCGTCTTCAGCGTTTTAATATCCTTTTCTGAAAGCTCCATATAATTAATTTATATTGTCGTGTTCTCATTTTTCGTCACCGGGCAGAACTCGAAGCAGCGCGCACAGCTCACGCACTTGCCCCTGTCAGGCACGTAATCGCTCCGTTCCTCCCTTCGCGTAGAGGCAAACAGCGCCACTCCCAGGGCCGTTCCGAAGAAGAGTCCCAGCCATCGTGATCCCCTGCGAAAGCGTTCTGTTATCACGACCTCCTGCTGGAAGAGATCATCGAGGTTCTTCCCTGTCTCCTTGAATTTCAGCACCTCCATAGTTGTTGCAGGAACCCCGGTTAACTGCTCGGTTCTCATTTCACGCGCGAGAGAGACGGTGGGGTTTACCGAGGCAAGATGCTGATGTGTTTTTTCTGTCAGGAACCAGCCTGCAACCATGAAGAGCGGTATCATCATCAGGTAGAGGGCAAAGCGGCTACGTTCCTTTTTGCGCGGTTCGGGCTTGTCGGATATGTTTGAGGGTAAAATGGCGTTGTAGGGGCATGAGTTTTCGCACAGCCGGCAGTTGATGCATTCTGCCGGGGTAATGGTGACGTGTCTTGCTGAGAAGCGTGAAAACCAGTTGAGAACCACTCCGTACGGACAGAGGAATCTGCAGTATGGCCGGCTGACGAAGAGGCCCGCCAGCAGCAGCAGCACCCCGAAGATAATCATGGTGTATGGTGCGTCGAGGCGGAAGATGCCAATAAACGGATCATAGCGGCATATGATGAACATGCTGTCGGTGGCAGCAAACAGAATCGCCAGACCGAGGTAGAGGTATGGCAAAATTGAGAGGGCGGTTTCGAGCTTCTGCGGAACCTTCACCGGAAAGAGAGCTGTGAGTTCCTGGATGGCCCCGAGAGGACAGACGCCGGCGCAGAACACCCTGCCGAAGAAGAGAGCAAAGATCAGCGGAACCAGGAAAAACAGCAATGCTGAGAGAGGGATTGCGTAGCTGCTGTTGAAGAGGGTGAGGGCAACGTTCTGCACAGACCCCACCGCACAAATACATCCCTCGCGGAAGAAGCCGAAATATGCCAGTGAAAATACGGTAAGCCAGATAAGGCCCGTGCGGGATCGTTTTTTAAGGGCTAAGTATGCTGCCAGCGCCATGGCTATTACCAGCACGGCAACATCAATATATTCCCAGGCGGCGGCCCGTGGGGCAGGGTACTGGTGCTCGGGATAGTCGTAACCTGATTCGAAATCGGGTTTCGGGAAACGCTGCTGTGCCAACAGAATGGTGTGCCATCCGAGCATTATGAACAGCAATATGTATGGCAACTTGCTTTTAATCAACTTATTTGGCGATATTCTTTTCATCACTGTCTGTAGCAGTTTTTCTCTTATTATCCGGGGTTATATCCGTCTTTTCTTATGTAAGGTTGCGATGCAGGCACCCTGCTTATAGCTTCCGAAGGACAGGCCCTGGCGATAGCGCATTCGTTACAGTTTACACATATGTCGTGGTCGATCTGCATATACAGAGAGCCGTTGCCGAAATCGGCACATCCCTTGACGCATTTAGCACAGCCTATGCAGAGATCCTTGTCAATTCGGTATTCAAAGTAGGGGTCTTCAACGAAGGTGCGTATTATTGCTCCGGTGGGACACAGCTGGTTTTCGGCTGCCGTGTCGAGGTTTTTTACTCCCTGGCGGAGGTAGCCGCTGCAGAGGTCGCAGTAGCCGCACATTTCGTACGTGTGATAGCATTTCGACGCCGAAGGTGTCAGTACGCAGTGGGTTTCACACCTGCCGCACTGTGTACATTTGTAAGGGTCTATCTGCCATACGTACTCTGAGGCAGAGGTCTTTTGCACCAGCACTCCTCCGAAGTACCCCAGTGGAAGAAGGAGTACATAGCGCCCTGAGCGCCTTATGAACTCCCTCCTTCTCTGATATTTATTGAGACTGTTCTCGTCCATTGTCTTAAGATTTTAGAGCGGACAGTTATCCTTTGATGTGCATCCTGCTGCCGAGGGACATGCGCTGCAATCTCGTTTTGAGGTTGTCGTCCTTGCAGCCAGAAACAGAGATATTGCCGCCAGCATCCCGAGGAGGCCCCATCTGGCTGCTGACTTTATGAATCTCTTCCTGTCGATGTTTTTTTCAGTTGACATCTGTATAACTTTTTGTTGTCATTGTATCGCCTTCAGTTTCCAGATTTATGGGTTGTGGTTGATGGTTTATTGCTTTTTGTTACCATTGTATCGCCTTCAGTTTCCAGATTTATGGGCTGCCGTTGATGATTTATCACTTTTTGCTGTCATCATTTCACCTTTCTTTGTCAACTCCATCATTTTCGTGTGAAGATGTAGAGTTTTGATTCTGCCGCTGATGCGGCAAGTATCCTGCCGTCGTCACATACAGCGAGATCGAGAGGCTGCGTTGTTGTCAAATCATCAGGTGTTGCCACATATTCCGTCAGCGACCCGTCGAGGTTCATTACCTTGATCCTGCCCGCTCCTTTTTCTGCCGTCACCACATGGTTCCCGTCAAGAATGGTGAAGTGTGAAGGGTTGCAGCAGCCGCTGAAAGCTTCGGGTGCCATGCCGGGTTCTCCGATGTGTGTTATTACGTTTCCTTTAAGATCACGTGTTTCTATACGCTGTTTACCAGGATTGACGACAAGTATTGAGTTGTCGGGTAAGATTCTGATATCGAAGCAGGGACTCGGGATAATAAATTTTTCACCCTCATGACCAAAAAATGCCGCAACGCCACCGTCGTGATTAAGTACCCATACCCTCCTGAAAGCGGCGTCGGCGACAACCACGTAGTTGTCGTTGGCTGACAGGGATGTGATTAGACTGTTGTCTTCATACGGTCCCCATTCGGTAACAAGCTCACCCCCGAGGGTGTAAAGCAGTATTGTGTTTTCGGTGGCAGCGTAGATAATATTGCCGTGTGATGCAATAGCCTCTATACTTTCTGGGGTGTCGGTATCCCATAATACATTAAGATCGGCATCGAGCAGTGAGAGGAAGTATTCACCTCCAACTGCCATGCGATTGCCTGGGACGGCTGCTATGGCCTTCAGCTTTGCACCCGGAAATTCATGAGAGAGGCTCATCTGCCATGCCGGTTCGGGGTAAGTGATGGCTATTGTCGTTTCAATGGGATCATTGTCTGTGAATAGACTTCCTGTTGTAATGTCGTAGACTATAAAAGCCGCGAAGGCTATTATAAGTACTATTGCTGCTATTGCTCCAAGTTTGCGGTTCATAGTTCAAAT
>Ga0334895_1000401_pt1 | contig 61911 bp, 56 predicted proteins | sample GraSluR3_MG_7_FD_207229 | JGI IMG/M metagenome (GOLD analysis project Ga0334895, IMG submission 207229) | Sludge microbial communities from methane-producing bioreactor in Wageningen University, Netherlands - Granular Sludge_31_05-R3 | ecosystem: Engineered > Bioreactor > Anaerobic >... | reverse complement strand
TCTCCTTGGTATGTCAAAAAAGAGTAGAGCTAAAGAGAAGAATCTTAATGGAGCGGTATGATTTATTTCCACAAACTCATCCAACCTGTCAACTCAAAAATCACAAACAACCATTATCATAGTAGGAAGATACTAAGTAGACAGTCAACGCACGTTGAGTATGTAGGATTGATCGTCAAAAAATAAACTTTTTGACTGCTCGAAATTCCTTTGAAATTTCTCGTAGCGTCGCTAATGCTCGTGCTGACACGGGTTAAAGACTGATATATAAATGTTTTTGAGTGATTTCGGTTCTGCTGAGATTGCTCTTTTTTGATGTATTTGGGTGATTTATGGCTTGACCATGGAGTAGTTAAAATGCCTAGAAAGGCTTTGAGTAGGCGATTTGTAAACGTGGAGTATTTGTTTTGGAAGTTCTAAAAATAGACTAAAGTGTCAAAGATTACTGGTCTATTACTTGATAAATAGGAAATAGTATGGCTATATGGTAGTACCAAAAGAAATGGAGGGATTACTTATGGATAATATAGATGGAAAATTATTTGATTCTCTACCAGCAAAGGTACAATTTTGTATTTTAGAATATATCATTGATTCTGCGCTTCGTCAGGGTTATGCTTTTCAAGTACAGTGTTTACTTGAAATGTATGAATATAGAAGAACTATGGGATTTGCTACGCATGTGGTATTTGTCGAGTTGCTTTCAAATGTGGGAGCTTAACATATAAAGGTTTATAGCAATTTCGATAACAGTCGAAATTGCTTTTTTATAGAGATGAAAAAGTCAGAAACAATATGATCCTGACACATTATTTATTCCTATTTTTCAATAGATACCATCTTATGTGTGATTATATTCGTTTTTGTGTTATTACTGAGTTTATCATCAGCTACAGGATTTACAATCAATCTTATTATTTTGGTAATTTGTTTTGGAGGTGCTCATGGGGTTTATCCGCCACTTGTAATGGAAAACTATGGCCCAATCAACCAAGGTGTCAACTATGGTATTGTCTTTTGTGGTTATTCTGTTGCGGCTTTCTTCGCCCCTAAAATTGCTGTCAGCATTGCCAAGAGTAACCATGGTGATTTTTCAAAAACCTTTTATGTGGCGATAGCAGTTGCTGTGGTTGGTTTGATTTTAAATTTTGTTTATCAAAAAGTGAAAGGTGTGGCTCAAAACTAAGGCCGTGCATACTAATTGTTTGATGATGTGATAAGACGTTGTGAACTGAGGTGATAGTAATTGCCTGAAGTCACAATGTCTTATTTTTCTGACTTTAAAAACAGGATAGGCTAGCTAAACCTATTATTTCTGTTATAATAGAAAAGATAGTCGCGTTGTAGACTTTTAATAAAGGAGAAATAAAGTGAATCAAACAACCAAAGAAAAGATGTTAGAAATCATCAAAAAGAAACAAGCCGGTGGTGGTCGTTCTAATCAAGAAACGCCTACTAAGAATGACCGGAAACACATGCGTAAAGGACCTAAAATCTATAATAAATAAACAATAACTAGTGGAAAGTAAAAGGGGGGAAGAGATGACAAAAACACCAGTACCACATTTTTCAGGCATACTAGGCAGTGCAGCCTATCCAATAGAAGCAGGACGATATCGCTTAATTTGGAGCGAAATTTGTCCTTGGAGTCAGCGTATCGCGATTCTTCGTCGTTTGTTGGGTCTAGAGGATATCATCAGCGAGGGCAAAGTCAATCCAGTCATTACTGAACAAGGGTGGCAGTTTTCATTAGACGAAGGTCAACGTGACCCGGTCTTAGATATCGATTATCTCATGGCAATCTATAAGCAAACTGATGTGAATTATCTAGGTCGTGCCACGATTCCCGTCATTGTTGAAGTGACAACGAAAAAAATTGTCAACAATGAGTCGCAAGAAATCATGCTACAGCTCGAAACCAACTTTTCTGATTTCGTTAAATCAGATGCATCAGACCTCTATCCCGAAAATCTTCGTGCTGATATAGATGCCTTGAACGCTATTTTACTCGAAGAAATCAACCAAGGTGTCTATAAGATGAAAAACGCTAAAACTCAAGTTGACTACGAAAAATATTTCAGCATTTTTTTCAATCGACTTGATGAACTAGATGTTCGCTTAGCAGACCGTCGTTTTCTTTTCGGTGAGCAATTGATGGACAGCGATATTCGTCTGTATGTTAGTTTAGCACGACTTGATGTAGCCTACTATTCGACCTTCCGTGCTAACCGCAATCACTTGACAGATTTTCCAAACCTCTGGCGCTATGCGAAAGAACTTTATCAAATCCCTGCTTTTCGGGAGACGACAAACTTCGATGCCATCAAAAAGGGATTTGCATTGAATAATTTAGAGGGAAATCCTAACCTTATTGTCCCCTTAGGCCCTGATACAAGTATTTGGGACAAATAATCAAAACAAAAAATTCTTCAGTCTTTTTATCAAGACTGAAGAATTTTTATGTTTTAATCAAAGATATAATCATCATCACTCATAGCCTCAACTTGACCAAGTAGGTAACCATTACCAACTTGTGAGAAGAAGTCGTGGTTAACTGTACCAGTTGAGAGACCATTCATGACGATAGGATTGACGTCTGACGCATTGTCAGGGAAGAGTGGATCAAATCCGAGGTTCATCAAGGCTTTATTGGCATTATAACGCAAGAAGGTCTTAACTTCTTCAGACCAACCTAGAACGCCATAGAGGTCATCTGTATAGATTTCTTCGTTGGCATAGAGGTCATACAAAAGTTCGTAAGCCCAAGTTTTGAGTTTTTCCTGTTCGTCGCTAGAGAGTTCATCATAGCCAAGTTGGAATTTATAGCCAATATAGGTGCCATGGACTGACTCATCACGGATGATTAATTTGATAATTTCTGCGACATTGGCCAATTTATTATTGCCCAAGTAATACAAGGGGGTGTAGAAACCACTGTAAAAAAGGAATGTTTCAAGAAAAACTGATGCGACTTTCTTTTCAAGTGGTGTACCATTTTTATAGATACTGTTGACTTTTTGTGCCTTGTATTGCAGATTTTCGTTGGTATCAATCCAAGAGAAAATCTCGTCAATCTCAGTCTTGGTATTGAGCGTTGAGAAAATAGAAGAGTAGGACTTAGCATGAACTGATTCCATGAATTGAATGTTGTTTAGGACAGCCTCTTCATGTTGCGTCCGCGCATCAGCACGTAGAGAGTCCATACCTGTATCAGATTGGACTGTATCTAATAGCGTCAGGCCACCAAATACATGGCTGACCAAGTGGCGTTCAACGTCAGACAGACCACGCCAGTCGTCTAAGTCGTTTGAAAGTGGGATACGCGTATCTAACCAGAATTGTTCAGTTAATTTTTCCCAAGTTGATTTATCAATTAAGTCTTCGATATTATTCCAGTTGATAGCTTTGGTAAAGTTTGGATTTATCATTCTTTTTTCCGTTTCTAATCAAATCACGTCCCTAGTTGGACAATAATTCTATTTTAAAGATCAACGCGATAAGCAGACTACACGATATGCGGAAGTCTGCTTATTGATAATGGCCATTAAATCACGCAAGATTCACATTGGTTGGCACCAACTTCATCACCGTTGTCAGTAAATGTGCGGATGTAGTAAATTGATTTAACACCTTTGTGGTGGGCATAGTTACGTAAGATATTCAGGTCACGCGTTGTTTGCTTGGTATCTGTTTTCCATTCGTAAAGTCCGACAGGCATTTCGCTACGTAAGAACAAGGTCATTGACAAGCCTTGGTCAACGTGTTTCGTCGCTGCAGCATAGACATCAATCACACGACGCATATCCATGTCGTAAGCACTTGTATAGTAAGGAATCGTATCAGTCGCTAAATCGCGTGCTGGATAGTAGATTTTACCTGTTTTCTTTTCTTGACGTTCTTCGATCCGTTGGGTAATGGGGTGAATACTTGCAGAAACGTCGTTGATATATGAAATCGAACCATTTGGCGCCACTGCTAGACGGTTTTGGTGGTAAAGACCGTGTGTCATGACATTTTGACGCAGTTCACGCCAGTCGTCAGCAGTTGGAATGTGGATACCTTCAAATAAAGTAGCTACTTTATCAGAAAGGTGTTTGTCTTCGATATATTGGTCGAAATAAGTGCCGTCAGCATAAGCTGATTTGTCGAAATCATCAAAAGTTTGACCAGTTTTGCGAGCAAAATTCATAGATGATTTTAGCGTGTAGAAATTCAACAGCATAAAATAAATATCTGTAAATTCAATTGACTCAGGTGAGCCATAAACCATATGATGTTTAGCGAAGTAAGAGTGAAGTCCCATTGCACCAAGACCAATCGTATGGGCTTTTTTATTACCGTTTTTAATCGTTGGGACAGCATCGATATCTGAATGATCCGTAACAAACGTTAGCGCTTTAACCATGCTATCAATTGATTTTTCAAAGTTAGGAGATTGCATCAGATTGACAACGTTAGTCGAGCCGAGGTTACATGAAATATCAGTACCTAAAGTTTTATAAGTTTGGTCTTCATTAAGTTCTGAGGCTGTTTGCACTTGTAAGATTTCTGAACACAAATTACTCATGACAATCTTACCGTGGATTGGATTGGCTTTATTGGCAACATCAATGTTAATGATATATGGATAACCAGATTCTTGTTGTAATTTAGCAATTTCTTGTTCTAAATCACGAGCACGAATACAATATTTTTTGATGTTATGATTGGCAAGGAGATTATCGTATTCTGCAGTAATATCAATATAGCTGAAAGGTTTACCATAGATACGCTCAACGTCATAAGGACTAAACAGGAACATATCCGCATTTTCACGTACAAGTTCATAATATTTATCTGGAACTGTTACACCTAGTGACAAAGTTTTCACACGGATTTTTTCATCGGCATTTTCTTTTTTAGTTGACAAAAAGGCCATAATATCCGGATGGAAAACGCTGAGATAAGTCACACCAGCCCCTTGACGTTGCCCAAGTTGATTAGAGTAGGAGAAGCTATCCTCGTAAAGTTTCATGACAGGAACAACACCACTAGCAGCATTTTCAATGCCTTTAATCGGTGCACCAGCCTCGCGGAGGTTAGAAAGGTTAATTCCAACACCGCCACCAATACGAGAGAGTTGCAGGGCTGAATTGACTGAACGACCAATACTGTTCATATCGTCAGTTGCTTGAATCAAGAAACATGATACAAGCTCGCCACGACGCGAACGACCAGCATTTAAAAAGCTTGGTGTCGCCGGTTGATAACGTTGGTGAATCAGCTCATCAGCTAGTGATTGCGCTAATTCGATATCACCATCTGCAAAATATAGCGCATTCATCAAAATACGATCTTCGATATTTTCTAGATAGAATTCACCATCATTCGTTTTCAGGGCATATTGTTGATAAAATTTATAGGCAGCCATGAATGATTTGAATTGAAAATTTTGCGCATAGAGCCAGTCGGACAGCTCAGTGATAAAATCAATCGAGTATTTTTTGATAAAGTCTGATTCGATATAATCATGTTCTAATAAATAGGTGATTTTTTCTGCAACTGTTGGAAAGGTCTTGAGATTAGGTCGCACATTTTCTTCGAAAAAGGCAAGTAGAGCCTCGTGATCCTTGTGCAAAGGGATTTGACCATTGACAGGGATATTGATTTCATTATTTAAACGGAAATATGACACATTTTCCAAAGTTTTTAAAGACATAGGTTAATAGCTTTCTAAGATAGAGTTAACAGCAGTGACATCTTCATCAGTTCCATTGAACTCAAAATCATATAAAATCGGCACGTTAAACTCGGCCGATAAATTTTTAGCAGAATAAATATAAAGCTCAGCAAAATTGCGATTACCACTGGCGATAATTCCTTGGCAATTAGATACATTTTCTACCATAAAATCCCAAACCTCTTGAAGGATTTCCTTCTCGTAAGTTGGGATGATTAAAATAAATGGTTCAGATAAAATAAGCGTATCAGTGACTGCGAAAGCCTGGTCATCAGCTAGAGTCAGCTTTTTTACGAAACGACTAACTTGTCTCGTCACGCTATAATAGGCAATTTTCATATCAATTTCGCTAATTCAGTAGGACGGAATCCTGAGAATGACACCTCATCTTTAACGATAATTGGTGCAGCCATAAAGCCCATTGCTTTAATTTCCTCGATATATTGTGGTTCGTCATCGATATTAATTTCTTTATATTGGACTGCTTTATCAGTCAACCATTTTTTAACCATGTTACATTGCATACAATTATTTTTTGAAAATACGGTTACCATTTGGATACCCCTTTTATTAGTTTATTGTCTCTATATTTTAGCAATAAAAAAATATCTAGTCAACAATTTAAACTAGATATTGTGATGTTTTTTTGAACAACCCACTAGATGTTGTGTTTTTGGTGGGTTATGTTTAAACCGAAGTTAAAAATATTTTCGGTTTTATTTCGGATTCTTGTGATATTATCGCGATGTCGAACGATAATGAAACAAGCTATAAATAAAACAATACTTGTAAATAACCAATCATAAGAAGTGAATATGAGATGAAAGGCTGGGAGAACTAGTACCAAAATAGCCGCAACACCAGCACTCAATACACTGGCAAATGACACCATGCTCGTTAAATAGAACGTAATAAAGAAAACAACGACCAATAGTAAGATGAATTTAGGACTATAACCTAAAAGCATACCAGCCGCTGTTGCGACAGCCTTACCGCCTTGGAAATGGTTGAAGATAGAAAAAGTATGACCCAGTACGGCGAATAAACCAAATAAGGCCGGTGAGATTGTCTCTATCCCGAAAATTAATGGTAAAACAGTAGCTAGTGTACCTTTTAGCAAGTCCATTGCAAAGACAATTGTACCTGCTTTTTTACCTAAGATTCTGAAAGTATTGGTCGTACCAATGTTACCAGAACCAAAGTCACGTAAGTTTTTGTGGAAAAAATAATGACCAATCCACAGACCCGAAGGAATCGAACCTAATAAGTAGGCGACTAATAATAATAATAATATCGTTGTCATTACTACATTATATCAAAAAAACTATTGATTTGACATGGTAATATAAAAATTATATACTATTGTTAGTTTAAAAAACTAACAATACAATAGGGGGATGACATGTCAATCGCAAATCAATTAAAGCAACTCAGGGAAGCTAAAGGTTTATCTCAACGTGAAGTTGCTAAAAAAATAGGAGTTGCCAATACTTCTTATTTTGCCTGGGAGCGCGGTAAAACAAAGCCAAAAAAGGATAATTTGTTGAAGCTCTCTAATATCTTTAGTATCCCCTATGAAAATTTAATCAAAGATGAGGCGGCAGATTTATTATCAGCATTTCATCAACTAACAGATAAACGAAAGGAAAAAGTCATGAGCTATACACAAGACCAACTGTCAGAACAAAATCAAGTGCAAGCTGAAAAAATCGTTAAGTTATTTCCATATAAAGTCTACGAAAAATTATCAGCAGGTACAGGATTTTCATATATGGACGATGGTAGCTATGATACCGTCTATTTTGATGCTGAATTAGCATATGACTTTGCCAGCTGGGTTTATGGCGACTCAATGGAACCAGTTTATACTAATGGTTCTGTGGTCTTGATTAAAGATACCTCTTTTGATTATGATGGGGCGATTTATGCCATTGATTGGGAAGGGCAGACCTATATCAAAAAAGTCTATAAAGAAGAAGAAGGTCTACGACTTGTTTCTATTAATGAAAAATATCAAGATAAATTTGCACCTTATGACGAAGAACCGCGCATTGTCGGAAAAATCATTGGCAATTTCTTTCCAGTTGATATCTAATTGAACTATACCAATAAAAAACAGTTATCACTTGACATTCCTAATTCTTTTGTTTATCATACATATATCAAGTTCGTGAAACGAATTATTGAACTATACCAATTTTAAAAAGAGGAAATAATATGTGTGGGATTGTCGGAGTAGTTGGAAATAAAAATGCACGTGATATTATAATGCAAGGATTAGAAAAACTTGAATATCGCGGCTATGATAGCGCTGGGATACTCGTTACCAATCAAAATCAAAATGCAAAACTTATCAAGTCAGTTGGTCGAATTGCCGACTTACGCGAAAAAATCGGCATGGACGTAGCTGGCACTGCGGGGATTGGTCATACACGTTGGGCAACACATGGTAAACCTTCGGAAACCAATGCACATCCTCATACATCAACAGACGGTCGCTTCGTTCTAGTTCATAACGGTGTCATTGAAAACTATCTTGATATCAAAAACGAATATCTAGCAGGAGACGCTTTCAATGGCCAAACTGATACAGAAGTTGCTGTTCATTTGGTGGCTAAACTTGCTGAAACTGAGAACATTAGTACACTTGAAGCTTTCAAAAAAGCCCTAACAATTATTGAAGGTTCTTATGCTTTTGCCTTGATGGATGCAACTGAACCTGATGTCATCTATGTTGCTAAAAATAAATCACCACTTTTAATTGGTCTTGGTGATGGTTATAACATGGTATGTTCAGATGCCATGGCTATGATTCGTGAAACAAGTGAATTTATGGAAATTCACGACCATGAATTAGTGATTTTGACTCAAAACGCTGTTGAAATTCATGATTTGGAAGGCAATATCTTGTCTCGAGACAGTTATACAGCTGAACTGGATCTTTCTGACATCGGCAAAGGAACTTATCCTTTCTACATGCTTAAAGAAATCGATGAACAACCAGCTGTTATGCGTAAACTTAGCCAAGTCTATGCAGATGAGTCAGGTAATGTCAAAGTAGATGATGCTATTGTTCAGGCTCTAGTTGAAGCTGACCGTATTTATATCATTGCTGCAGGGACTTCCTACAATGCTGGCTATGCTAGCAAGTATTTATTAGAAGAATTGACTGAAAAACCCGTTGAGCTTGGTATTGCATCAGAGTGGGGCTATAATATGCCACGTCTTTCTAAAAAACCATTCTTTATTTTCTTATCACAATCAGGTGAAACCGCTGATAGCCGTCAAGTTTTAGTGAAAGCAAATGAATTAGGCATTCCAAGTCTAACAGTTACCAACGTTCCGGGGTCAACTTTGTCACGTGAAGCAAGTTTCACACTGCTTTTACATGCAGGACCTGAAATTGCCGTAGCCTCTACAAAAGCTTACACTGCACAAATTGCAGCCTTGGCATTTTTAGCGAAAGCCACAGGTACTGCAATTCATAATGAGAAAGCTGCAAATTTTGATGTCGTGCACGAATTATCAATTGTCGCACAATCAATTGAAGCTACCTTATCTGAAAAAGAGTTAATTGAAAGCAAAGTAACAGGATTGCTGGAAACAACTCGTAATGCTTTTTATATTGGGCGCGGACAAGATTACTATGTATCAATGGAAGCTAGCCTCAAACTCAAAGAAATTTCATATATCCAATGTGAAGGATTTGCAGCAGGCGAACTCAAGCACGGCACAATCGCTTTAATTGAAGATAACACACCAGTTATCGCACTTATCTCAAATAACCCCAAAGTCGCTGCTCACACCCGTGGCAATGTATCTGAGGTTGCAGCACGCGGTGCAAACGTTGTGACAATAGTAGAACAAGACGCTGCCATTGAAGGCGACGACATTGTGATTAATAACGTTCATCCCTACCTATCAAGTATTTCAATGGTCATTCCAACACAACTTATCGCCTACTACGCTAGCTTACACCGTGGCTTAGATGTTGACAAACCACGTAATTTGGCTAAATCTGTGACAGTTGAATAGCACAATGATAACTGCTGAAAATTTTTGTTCATTAGTATAAAAAAAGTTGAGAAACCTCATTTCTCAACTTTTCTTTTGATATCTGTAATTCTTTGACCCTTTGTTTCATCCGCCAAGATGTTTTCAAAGGCTGGAATAGCAACATCTGGATATTTTTGGTGGAAGGCAGTGCTCACGATGCGATAAGCAAGACGGGCATTGCGTGACAAAATCGGACCGTGGAAGTAGGAGCCGAAAACATTTTTATAAGTCATGCCTTCTGTGCCATCTTCATTGTTATTACCTTGACCGATAATCACACGTCCAAGTGGTTTTTGGTTTTCAGCCAAGAATGTGCGGCCTTGGTGATTTTCAAAGCCATAGTATGTTTCGTCAAACTCATCATTATGAATTTCAATGTCACCAATAAAGCGGTTGTTTTCTTGGTTCAAAGTATAGTGGTCCATAGCAGAAATGCCGTCAATCTTGCGGCCACTCGCCTCAATATAATATTTGCCGAGGAATTGGAAACCGCCACAAATGGCTAACATAGTGCCATCATTTTCGATAAATCTTTTGATTTCAACTGCTTTTGTCGGTAAATCTTGACTGACGATAAATTGCTCGTAGTCCTGACCGCCACCGAAAAAGACCAGGTCATAGTCGTCAGCGTTAAAGTCATCTTCAAGTGAGACAATGTCGAAAGTCATGCGGGCGCCTAATTTTTCACCGACATATTTGAGCATGAGGATATTACCATTGTCACCATAGGTGTTCATGAGATCCCCATAGAGATGAGCGACACGTAGGTCATAGGGGAAATCACCTTCAGATTTAATAGACGTATAGGTCATTTCATTTCTCCATTCACATAGTGGCGATTGGCCAGTATCTCTCGCATTTCAAGCATAGCTGTATAAGTAGCCAAGATATAGACGTGTTCACTGTCCTGTTGTTCAATGAGGTCAAGCACATCAGCGAGTTTTTCGCTCTCCGTAATTTTATCAGGATTAAATCCTGAAACACGAATGCGGCGTGCCATCTCAGTATGTCTAACGCCACCCGTAATCACACTGGTAACATCTAAGTCATGAATCGTCTCGAAATTTGCATCCCAAATCCAGCTGGTATCAATACCATCCGCATAATTAGCATTCAGCAAAGCCACTAAAGCGAAAGGATAGGGTGCTAGTTTCATCATGTCTAAGACTTGATTGGCACCCACTGGGTTTTTAATGAGGACAAGCGTACATCTTTTATCGCCAACGTTGAAGCTTTCCTGACGACCAAAGACAGCATGAGAATTGTTAAAGCCTTGCGTAATCAGAGAAGATTCAAGACCGAAAAACTCAGCAACTGATACCGCTGCAAGAGCATTATAGATATTGTAGAGACCACCCACATTGATATGATAAGTCGCACCATCAATGACAAATTCAGATGTCGTATTGGTAATATTCGTTAACTCTGTCAAGCGATAATCGAGTTCGGGACGGTGGAAGCCACAGTTCTGACAGATGTAATCACCTAGATTGGCATAAGTGTTCATCGTGTAATCTAGGATATGGTGACAGTTGGGGCAGACAATGCCTTCTGTATTATAATGTGCGCGCTTAGGCGCATGATGCTCGTGATCAAAGCCATAATACTTAACAGGGTTGACCAAGGCTTTCGAATTAAAAAGTGGGCTGTCACCATTCAGAAGCACAGTCGCATTCGGCGCTTTAGCGGCGCCCTTGATAATGAAATCATAGGTCGTATAAATCTCGCCATAGCGGTCCATCTGGTCGCGGAAAATGTTAGTGAAAACAAAGAGGCTCGGTGTGATGTATTCAGTCACAGCAGGTAGGCTAGCCTCGTCAATCTCAAGCACGGCGATATTTTTACCCGTTTTGTTTCGCTTGGCAGACAGGAAAGTCGACACAATACCGGTGATCATGTTAGCGCCTGTCGTGTTGGTCGCGATTTGACCAAAGGCATTTTCTAAAATCCCCACGGTCAGTGCAGTTGTGAGAGTCTTGCCGTTAGTGCCGGTCACGACGACGATCTCATAATCACGCGCAATCGTGTCTAGGATTTTAGGATCAATTTTGAGCGCCAAACGACCTGGGAAAGTCGACCCACGCTTGAAAAATTTTTGAAGTATAAATTGGCTAGATTTTCCGGAGAAAACCGCTAAACTAGATTTAAATGTCATGACACTATTTTACCACATTTTGTGTTAAAATTTGAGTGGAGGTATCATCATGACAGAAATTAAGAAAATTGGTTTTATCGGTTTGGGCGTAATGGGGCACGCTATCACAGCTAACCTCATCGCTGACGGCTACGAGCTCTACATTTATAATCGCACAGCCTCAAAAGCAGACGATTTGGTAGCCAATGGTGCTAGCTATTTGCCAACACCACGCCAAGTTGCAGCAGCAAGCGACCTGATCATGACGATGGTAGGTTACCCAACAGATGTAGAAGAAGTTTACTTTGATGAAGCAACAGGTATTTTGTCAGGGATTTCAGCGAAAAAAATCTTAGTTGACATGACAACCTCAACACCCACATTGGCTAAACAGATTGCTGAAAAAGCATCTGAACTAAATGTTTTGACATTAGATGCACCCGTTAGTGGTGGTGATATTGGTGCTAAAAATCGAGCATTGACAATTATGGCAGGTGGCGACCAAGCAGCTTTTGAGCAAGTTACACCGATATTCGACAAAATCTCTAAAAAAGCACAATATTTTGGACCTACAGGTAGCGGTCAACATGTTAAAATGGCCAATCAGATAGGGATTGCTGGCACCATGACTGCTATGTCAGAATTACTGGTCTATTCCAAAGCAGCAGATCTGGATTTGCCAGCAGTCGTTGAAACCTTGTTAGCTGGCGGTGCAAATACTTGGTCACTGGCGAATTATGGTCCTCGTATCTTAAAAGATGACTATTCACCAGGCTTTTTTGTCAAACATTTTATCAAAGACTTGAAGATTGCCTTGGATGAATCGCAAAAAATGGGCTTAGACTTACCTGCAACACAAGGTGCCCTAGACTTATATGAAAAATTGGCAGACAAAGGATTTAGTGACGCAGGAACACAAGCTTTGATTAAGCTTTGGTGGGATTAACACCTTTCAATTAATTGGAGTGTTTTATGATTTGACATATTTATAATTATGTCAAAACGGTAATTATATTTTAAAAAATAAAAAAAGGAGTAGCTATTTATGCAAATCAGGCCCCTAGAAAGAAATGATTTACCCTTTATTCATCAACTCGATAATCATCAGAGCACAATGGCACTTTGGTTTGAAGAACCTTATGAATCCATTGACGAATTGAACAGTTTGTATGACAAACACATCCATGATATTAGTGAACGTCGTTTTGTCATTGATCTTGATGGTGAATTTGCAGGTGTCATTGAATTAGTAGAGATTGATTATATTCATCGCACAACAGAAATTCAGATTATTGTTCGAAAAGCTTATCAAGGTAGAGGATTAGCGAAACAAGCTATTCGTAAGGGATTGAATTACGCCTTTAATATGCTCAATATGCATAAAGTCTATCTTTATGTCGATGTGGATAATCAAGTTGGCATTCATATTTATGAGGGCGCTGGTTTTGTTCAAGAAGGTCGCTTACGCCAGCACTTTTATGCCAATGGTAAGTATCATGATAGCTTGATTATGGGCATTTTTAGGAATGAAGTTATCGTATAAAAAATTAGTAAATATCAATTATAAAAAATAAAGCGAAAATAGTACGCTTTATTTTTTTATTAAATCAGTTCTTGTTTGACATCTCAATAAATAACTGATACCATGTACTTAACGACCGTTTACAAATGTAATCTATCGTGGATTTGATTTTAGGGGGGATCAAACTATGTCTAATCAAAAGAACCACGTTCATCCCAATGAGCATCAATATCATATGAACGGTCATAACCATATGGTGCATGAGGACCACTCAGAACATATGCATCATCAAATGGAAATGACTCATAATACGCACGCCAACCATGGTGAAGGTATGGATCATAGCATGCATATGGGAAACTTAAGGGCAACATTTATTGTTTCTCTGTTGCTAGCCATACCGATTATTTTATTATCACCTATGATGGGGATTAATTTACCATTTCAGATAACATTTCCAGGGTCTGATTGGCTTGTACTAATATTTGCCTCAATTTTATTCGTTTATGGTGGTCGACCCTTTTTAAAAGGTGCAAAAATGGAGCTGGAGATGAAAAATCCAGCAATGATGACCTTAATTTCCTTAGGGATTTCTGTCGCATTCTTGTATAGTGTTTATGCTTTTATCATGAATAATGTCATAAAAAGCCAGACGCATATCATGGATTTCTTTTGGGAGTTAGCAACATTAATTGTTATCATGTTACTTGGGCATTGGATAGAAATGAACGCTGTAAGTCGCGCTGGAGATGCATTACAAAAAATGGCTGAGTTATTACCAAGTACAGCCTTAGTTCTTGATGCATCCGGTAATACAAAAGAAGTTGCCCTAAAAGATGTGCAAGTAGGTGAAAAAGTGCTTGTTAAATCTGGAGAAAAAATTCCGGCTGATGGGAAAATTATAGAAGGAAAAACAAACGTTAACGAGGCAATGGTAACTGGGGAATCAAAAGATGTTCAAAAAAATATCAACGACAGCGTGATTGGTGGCTCAGTGAATGGTTCAGGAACGATAACAGTAGAGATAACAGGTACAGGCGAGTCAGGTTATCTATCACAGGTCATGGCGCTAGTAAGCAATGCCCAAAAAGACAAATCAAGAGTTGAATCCTTATCTGATAAAGTAGCAAAACTTTTATTTTATGTTGCCTTATGTGTAGGGGTAGGCGCATTTATCATCTGGCTATTGCTTACTGGTGATTTAAATATTGCATTGGAAAGAATGGTGACAGTCCTTATCATTGCCTGTCCACACGCCTTAGGTTTGGCAATTCCACTTGTTACTGCAAGGTCGACTTCACTTGGTGCTAAAAACGGCCTATTAATCAAGAACCGACAAGCCTTAGAAGTCTCTAAAAAAGTTGATGTGGTCATGATGGATAAAACCGGAACCTTAACTGAAGGTAATTTCGCAGTCACTAATTATCAAACATTCAGTCCTAAAGTTAGTAAAGAGCAAGTCCTTACTTTGATGACAGCACTTGAACAAAATTCTAGTCACCCACTTTCAGTAGGCATTTTGAAAAAAATTGACGAACTGCGCTTAACAATTCCCAAAGCAGTAGAAGTTACCAACCTACCAGGTATTGGCATAGCCGGTCAAGTCAATGGAGAAGACATCAAAATTGTTAGCATTAGTTACCTGAATAAACATCACATCTCTTATGATAAAAAATTGTTTGAAGAGTTATCTAACCAAGGTAATTCGATTAGTTTCTTACTCGTAGCAGAGCAAAATGTTGGTCTGGTCGCACAAGGAGATCAAATCAAACCTGAGTCTAAGATGGTGATTGAAAAATTAAAAGCTAAAGGCATCCAACCAGTGATGTTGACAGGTGATAACCGACAAGTATCATCTGTTGTTGCCAAACAATTAGGAATTGAGGATGTGTATGCGGAACTCATGCCAGATGAGAAAGAGGCAATTGTTAAATCTTATAAAGAAAAAGGACTAGTCGTCATGATGGTTGGTGATGGTATTAATGATGCACCAAGCCTAGCAAGAGCTAATATAGGTGTTGCTATCGGAGCTGGAACTGACGTTGCCATAGAGTCAGCAGATGTTATCCTAGTTAAAAGTAATCCTTCCGATATTTTACATTTTCTCTCCCTAGCCAAAAATACACAAAGCAAAATGGTTCAAAACTTATGGTGGGGAGCTGGCTATAATATTGTCGCAATACCATTAGCAGCAGGTGTTTTAGCAAATTGGGGCATCATATTAAGTCCTGCTATCGGTGCCATTTTTATGTCATTCAGCGCCGTTATCGTCGCAATCAATGCCATGTTACTTAGAGTTGATTAAAACATCTTATTGATACAAAGTTTTAATCAAAGTTAAAAGAATACCACAACAAACGCAACTAAAATTATTAGTTGCGTTTGTTTTTATATAAAATAAGAGATGATGCTAGAAACATTATAATGCTTTGACATTTTAAAGAGCATAAGTTATAATATAGTAAGAAATTAAGAAAGCGTTTTCTGTGTGAGTTGTTTCAATCCACTAAACTGACTAGCATTGATAATATGACTAAAAATAATAAATTAATCTTTACCTTTGAATATGTTAGCGCATACACGATAACAAACATAAATATATCGTCAAAAATTGAAACAGGAGATAATAAATGGAAAAGATGATTATCGTAGAACACTTAGATAAAACTTTCAAAAAAACTATCAAACAGCCTGGCCTAAAAGCGGGATTTAAATCTTTATTCAAGCCTCAGATTGAAACTTTTGAGGCTGTCAAAGACTTAAATTTTGAGATTCCAAAAGGTGAAATCTTTGGTTTCATCGGGGCCAATGGTGCAGGTAAATCAACAACGATTAAAATGCTGACGGGTATTTTGACACCAACCAGCGGTACTTGTCTGATCAATGGCAAAAATCCACAGAAAAATCGAACGGCATATGTGAAAGATATTGGTGTTGTTTTTGGTCAGCGAACACAGCTTTGGTGGGATCTTGCCTTACAAGAAACGTATAGTGTGCTCAAGGAGATTTATGACATCTCAGACTCGGAATTTCATAAAAGAATGACTTTTCTAAATGAGGTGTTAGACTTAAATACCTTTATCAAAGATCCTGTCCGCACCCTTAGCTTGGGTCAGCGGATGCGGGCGGACATTGCTGCAAGTCTCCTCCATAATCCTAAAGTCTTGTTTTTGGATGAGCCGACGATTGGACTTGATGTTGCGGTTAAGGACAATATTCGCAAGGCGATTAAGCAAATTAATCAGGAGGAGCAGACGACGATTTTATTGACGACGCATGATTTAAATGACATTGAGTTGCTTTGTGATCGGATTTTTATGATTGATCGAGGGCAGGAGATATTTGATGGGTCTGTGTCGCAGCTCAAACAGCGTTTTGGTAAAATTCATGAAGTGAGATTTGACATGACGCAGCAGTTAGAGGTCGAGCAGCTGGATTATTACCAGCATTTTTCTGATTTGGAGGTGATAAAAGAGGGGTTACGAGTGACTATCCAGTTTGATGCGACTAAAGTGGCAATCCCTGACTTGGTTAAGTTTACGCTGAGTCAAGCGACTGTGAAAGATATCGCTGTCAAGGATGCGGATATTGAAGAAATCATTCGGCGCTTTTTCAGAAAGGAGATTGAAAATGTTTAAACGTTTTCGACAGTATCGTCCTTTTATTGATGCGGGTATACAAGGTAGCATGGCATGGCGTCTTGATTTTCTGCTCTTTCGGTTAGGGGATATTCTAGGTGCTGTGGTCACTTATTTTTTGTGGCGTGCTATTTTTGATGCCTCAAAACATGCAAGCCTCAACAATTTTACCTTACCTGAAATGAGTTTGTATGTCTTTTTGAGTTTTTATGTTGGCACATTTACACATTCTCATAGCAACGATGATGTTGGTGACGATGTGAAAAGTGGCACGATTGCGATGCGGCTTTTAAAGCCAATCAGTTTTTCGGCGACTTATTTATTTGAAGAAATCGGTCGCAAGTTGGTCCAAGTTTTTATGATGACTGTCCCAATTTTAGGCGGAATTTTACTTTTTCAAGTTTTTCATGCCCAGTCGGTGCCTTTTAATCTCATCAACGTCTGCTTGTTTTTCATCAGTTGTCTAATGGGCTATCTATTGAATTTTTATTTTAACTTATGTTTTGGCTTTTCAGCATTTGTCTTAAAAAACCTTTGGGGTGCAGAATTGATGAAAAACTCGATTGTTAATTTTATGTCAGGTACCTTGATCCCACTTACTTTCTTTCCTGATATCATCTCACGCATCTTGTCATTTTCGCCTTTCGCCTCATTGATTTACACCCCGGTCACCATCTACCTAGGTCGATATACACTAGCCGTTGCACTTGAGCTCATCGCCTTGCAAGTTTTTTGGGTTCTCTTTTTCTATGCCCTGTCCAAGCTCGTTTGGCGCGTCTCAATCAAGCATTTAACTGTCCAAGGAGGCTAGATATGAAAAAATTCCTCAGATTAGAAGTTATTTTCATCAAACAATACCTCAAACAGCTCATTGAATATAAAAGTGACTTTTTCGTCGGCATTATTGGGATGTTTCTCACGCAGGGCTTGGAAATTCTCTTTATTAGTATCATTTTCAACCAAATCCCTTCCCTAAACGGCTGGACATTTAAACAAGTTGCTTTCATTTACGGATTTTCACTGATTCCTAAAGGCATCGATCATCTCTTTTTCGACAACCTCTGGGCAGTGGGTCAGCGCCTCGTCTGGAAAGGCGAATTTGATAAATACATGACGCGCCCCCTTAATCCTTTGTTCCATGTTCTAGTGGAACACTTTCAAGTGGATGCCTTCGGTGAATTAATCATTGGCATATCCCTCTTAACACTGAATATTAGCGTGGTGCAGTGGGATTGGCTGAAAGTGTGCGTGTTTATCGTTGCTATCCCGTTTGCGACCTTAATTTATACAAGTCTCAAAATCATCGCTGCCAGCATGGCTTTTTGGAGCAAACGAGCGGGCAGTATCATGTATGTCTTTTACATGATTAATGACTTTTCAAAATATCCGCTTAGTATCTACAACAAAGGCATTCGCGCCCTCATTACTTTTGTTTTACCATTTGCTTTTACCGCCTTTTATCCTGCCAATTATCTCATCACAGGACAAAATTTTGCCTTTCATATTGGTGGCTTATTGGTGATGTCAATCTTGCTGTTTTGCCTTGCCTTAAAAATCTGGGATAAAGGGATTAGTGTTTATGAGTCTGCCGGGTCTTAGTTGGTATCATTGAATTGAAATTTTATTTTTAAGTGAATTTAGAAAAGGAAGATGTTATGACTCAGATTACCTATAGAAAGTTACGAACTGATGAAGCACAGCTATTTTGGAACATGATGACTGAATTGGACAATGAAACAAAATTCATGATGTATGAACCTGGCGAGAGAACCAAAACGTCGTCTGATATCAAGGCGATTGAAGATTTGATACAAGGTGCCATTGATAATGACAACTATTTGTTAGTTGCAGAAGTGAACCACCAGATTGTTGGTTATATTTTAGCCTTGCGTGGCAAGCCTAATCGAATTAATCATACCGCTTATATTGTAACAGGTATAAAAAAAGACCACCGTGGAAAAGGCATTGGCAAAACATTTTTTACCTATCTGGATAAGTGGGCAAAAGAAAATGCGATTAAACGACTTGAACTAACGGTCATCTGCACCAATATTGTAGCCAAACAATTATATGAGCAGAAAGGTTTTGTGGTAGAGGGGACAAAGAAAAATGCAATGCTGATTGATGGTGACTATGTTGATGAATTTTATATGGCTAAATTACTGTAACGTTTAAGTTACCACACCTCCTGAAAATAACTGAGAAATATGGTAAAATTAGTATCGAGCACAGTGATACATTTTATCGTTTTTTTAATGCTTTAAACAAATTTTGTTAAAGCACTTGATAAAATCAGTAAAGATTTAGGATTAATTGTTTAATTTCACACCACTCTGCACACCTAGTGCACACTAAAGCGATATTTTACACAAAAATAAGTTTATAAGGGCTGTCAAGCCTTGATACACAAGGAGATAAAGAAAATGGTAGTAATCCAATGGTTCCCAGGCCATATGTCAAAAGCACGCAGGCAGGTTCAGGAAAATTTAAAACATGTTGATTTGGTTATGGAATTGGTTGATGCTAGACTGCCTTTATCAAGTCGCAATCCAATGCTTGATAAAATTATTGGCACCAAACCACGCTTGGTCATTATCAACAAAAAAGATCTAGGTGATGATTTAGAAATTCAAAAATGGGTGCATTATTTTGAGTCTAAAGGCATTTTAGCCGTTAAAGTCAATGCTAAAGAACAGCAAACGGTTAAAAAATTAACCAAGGCTGCTAAAGAAGTTCTTGAAGAAAAAATCAAACGTGCCTCTGAGCGTGGTATTCAAAATAAAGCGATCAGAACCATGATTATCGGCATCCCTAACGTTGGTAAATCAACCCTCATGAATCGTTTAGCAGGTAAAAAAATTGCCATCACAGGGAATAAACCAGGGGTTACCAAAGGACAACAGTGGCTAAAAACCAATGAAGAATTAGAAATTCTTGACACACCAGGTATCCTGTGGCCTAAATTTGAGGATCAAAAAGTTGGCTTGAAACTAGCACTAACAGGGGCTATTAAAGATGACTTGATTCCAAAAGACGAGATTACGATTTTTGGTCTGGATTTCTTCAAAGCAAACTATCCAGATGAACTGCAACATCGTTTTAAATTAACATTTGATCAAATGAGCTTATCAGCTGTTGACTTAATTATCTTGTTGACTCAAAAATATGGTTTTCGAGATGATTACGACCGTTTTTACGACTTATTTATCAAAGATGTTCGTGATAGTAAGCTAGGAACATATACACTCGACCGTGTATCAGACCTTGATAAAGAGGATACACAAGATGACAACGATTAAAGAAGTTAGCGAACTACTGAAGTCGGCCCAAACACTATCAGATCCCCTATTTGAGCATTGGTCACAAGACACACGGCAAGGTGTCCAAAAGTTAATCAACAAACGGCAACGCGACATTCAAGCGGCACTTGATGAAGCTGCACGACTTGATAACTTGCTAGCCTATGAACGACAACTCTACACCCAAAACATCTCGTTAATTGCGGGCATTGATGAAGTCGGTCGTGGTCCGTTAGCAGGTCCTGTTGTTACAGCAGCCGTTATTTTACCGGAGAATTGTAAAATCCCTGGTCTAAACGATAGCAAACAAATTCCCAAAGCACACCACCAAGTAGTTTATAACCGCGTCATGGCAGAGTCACTAGCAGTTGGCATTGGCATTATTGATAATCACAAGATTGATCAAGTTAATATCTATGAGGCGACTAAATTGGCTATGTTACAGGCGATTGAGCATCTAAAGCTTAAGCCAGAACATTTGCTGATTGATGCCATGTCTTTGGATACTGACATCCCTCAGACTTCTCTGATTAAAGGAGATGCTAAGTCCATGTCCATAGCAGCAGCATCAATTGTTGCTAAGGTGACCCGTGATAAAATTATGGGCGATTATGAGCAAAAATATCCTGGCTATGATTTTGCACACAATGCTGGTTACGGTACAAAAAAACATCTGGAAGGACTTGCTAAGCAAGGTTTCACAGATATTCATCGTCAATCTTTTGAACCAATAAAATCAATGATTCATCATATTTAATCATCTAAGCGATAGTATTGAGAGAGAATCTGAGCTTTCAGCTCAGAAATTTCAAGATATGGACCAGTCAGTTGAGACCGCAAATACACTTTTTCATCAACTATCTGAACACCTACAAATTCTGTGTTCGGATAGTTTTTGTTGACTTTTATCATCCGCTCCTTAACGTCTGCCACATTTTCCGAGGTAACCGGTACGTCCAGGAAAATATAATGATCAAGTCGTGAAAGATTGGCAAGTGCTGTAATATTTCGATTGGGTACAAAAACTAGAGCGCCCGCAACAGTTTTGAGGGTTAAAGAACGAATACCGATGACTGTGACGGTTCCTGTAATATCCAAATTTTTGAAATTGACGGTATCGCCGACATTGACTTGGTGCTCAACGATAATAAAGAAACCATTGATGATATCTGTCATCAAATCTCGCCCAGCAAATCCAAGACCAACACCGATAATGCCAGCACCAGCAAGCAAACTTGCGACTGGTAGACCAAAGACACCTAAAATCGTGTAGATATAAAGAAAGACGGTAAGATACTGGAATACTGATAAGGTTAATCGAGAAAGTGTTAGAACGCGAGCACTATCAACAAGGTTAATGCGACTATAGTTATCAAATAAATGTTTGATAATTTTTCTTAAAATGCGGTAGAAAATGTAAAATAAGACACTTGCGATGATGATATAAATGATTTTTTCCACTGCAGTATCCAATAATTTTTCTAGATGTAAGTATTTCAAAATAGACACTCCAAATCAATAATTTTCAGAAAATTGTAGTAAATTCTTGCAAAAATGTGCAAAAAGGACTAAAATAAGTATAACAAATTTTTAGATAAGATGGGTTTCAGAAATCCATTATTGCTTGACAGATGGAAGGTTGTTTATGACGATTAATATTGATTGGGAAAATCTTGGTTTTGAATATATGAACTTGCCCTATCGCTTCATTGCCCATTTTAAAGATGGTCAATGGGATGCGGGGAGTTTAACAGAAGATGCGACACTACATCTCTCTGAATCATCTCCTGCTTTACATTATGGCCAACAAGCCTTTGAAGGATTGAAAGCCTATCGAACAAAATCTGGTGAGATTCAATTGTTTCGCCCAGACCAGAACGCTGAACGCCTACAAAGAACTGCGCAACGTTTGTTAATGCCACAAGTACCGACTGAGCTCTTTATCAATGCTGCTAAAGCAGTTGTTAAAGCTAACCATGCATATGTACCACCTTATGAAAGTGGTGGCAGTCTTTACTTACGTCCTCTCTTGATTGGCGTTGGTGATGTTATTGGCGTTCAACGTGCAAAAGAGTATATTTTTACTGTCTTTGCTATGCCGGTTGGTAATTATTTCAAAGGTGGATTAGCACCAACTAAGTTTATCATCTCACGAGACTTTGACCGTGCTGCGCCACATGGAACAGGGGCGGCAAAAGTAGGGGGTAACTATGCTGCCAGTCTTCTTCCAGGACAAGAAGCCCATGACGCAGGTTATTCTGATGTCATTTATTTGGATCCTTCGACCCATACAAAAATAGAAGAAGTTGGCTCAGCTAATTTCTTTGGCATTACCAAAGATAATGAATTTGTGACACCGCTTAGTCCTTCAATTTTACCGTCAATTACCAAATACTCTCTGTTATATCTTGCAGAACATCGGTTGGGACTGAAAGCCTATGAGGGTGATGTTTATGTCGATGACCTTGAGAAATTTGCTGAGGCTGGAGCTTGTGGGACAGCAGCAGTGATTTCACCTATTGGTGGCATTCAAAACGGTGATGATTACCATGTTTTCTATAGTGAAACAGAAGTCGGACCAATTACTCACAAGCTTTATGATGAATTAGTGGGCATTCAAAAAGGTGATGTGGCAGCACCGGAAGGCTGGATTTATAAAGTTGATATTGATGCCTAAATCATAAAACTCATATTAGTTTACATAATTAAAATTATGTAAACTTTTTTTATTCCCTAGAATAATAAGATTAGCTAGCCTAGCGATTTAAGCCTATTGTAATTAAAACAACATTTTGCTATTCTATATAAGATACTATTATTTTATAAGGGAGTTTTATGGATAAGAAGCTAGGAATTAGTGATTATTTACTGATTGGTTCAATGTTATTTGGGTTATTTTTTGGTGCAGGAAATTTAATTTTTCCTGTACATATGGGACAAGAAGCAGGTTCTGCAATCTTCCAAGCTAATCTTGGCTTTTTGGTGACCGGTATTGGCTTGCCTTTTTTAGGTATTATTGCGGTGGGTCTTTCTCAAAGTTCTGGTCTTTTTGATATGGCATCACGTATTAATCGCAAGTACGCTTATATTTTTACAACGCTATTATATTTAGTTATCGGTCCTTTTTTTGCTTTACCTCGTTTAGCAACAACTTCTTTTGAAGTAGGGCTGTCACCTTTTCTTTCAGACAATGCACAAAAACCTGTTTTAGCTCTTTTTAGTGTCTTATTCTTTTTTGCTGCTTGGTTCTTTTCTCGCAAGCCCTCAAAAATTTTAGATTATATCGGGAAATTTTTAAATCCTCTATTTCTGATTTTATTAGGATTTTTACTTGTTGTTGCTTTTACACGTCCAATGGGTGGTATTAGTCAGGCAGTAGTCGGCAAGGCCTATCAATCTTCAGCTTTTATATCTGGATTTACCCAAGGGTATAATACACTAGACGCGCTTGCGGCCTTGGCCTTTGGTATTATCATCGTCACGACCATTCGTCAACGTGGTGTGACAAATCCTAAGGTGATTGCGATTGATACCATCAAAGCAGGTGGGGTTAGTGTGCTACTCATGGGAATTATTTACACTTGTCTGTCTTATTTGGGGACGATGAGTCTTGGTAAATTCGCACTTAGTGAAAATGGTGGCATTGCACTGTCTCAAATTTCAAATTACTACTTGGGAACTTTTGGGACGATTATCTTGGCCTTAATCATTGTTATTGCTTGTTTGAAAACAGCAGTTGGCTTGATTACAGCTTTTTCAGAAACATTTGTTGAGCTTTTCCCTCTATTTTCTTACCGTTTTTATGTGATTTTGGCTAGTGTGCTACCTTGTTTGTTTGCGAATGTTGGGTTGACGAATTTGATTCAGATTTCAATTCCTGTCTTGATGTTCTTATATCCTCTTGCAATTACTTTAATTATTTTAGCTTTGTTTAGCCCGTTATTTCATCATTCTAAACGAGTATATCAAGTCACAACTGGCTTTACCTTTATTGCGGCAATATTTGATGGGCTTAACGCTATTCCGATGGGTGAACATCCAAATGTTTTAATGACAAATTTACTGGACTTTGCTAAACATACCATTCCTTTCTTTTCAATTGGCATGGGTTGGATTTTACCAGCAGCAATTGGGCTTGTTATTGGCTATATTTGGCAAGTAATAGAAAATAAAGTTACCAAATAATTTTTAATCAAAAAGTCACCTAAGCTACTAGACTTAGGTGACTTTTTTGATATTCATTTTATTTTAAGCTCTAGCACGCGTCATTGACTTGATGACGGTGATAAAGCTTGGTAGCAGGGTAACGAAAATGATAGCTAAAATGATAACTGAGAAGTGTGTTTTCACAAATGGAATATTACCAAACAAATAGCCTGCTCCAGTTGCGATAAGCGACCAAGATAGGGCTGCGATAAAAGCGCGCTTAATGAAGTCACTTGCACTGAATTGGCTGATACCCGCTACAAATGGCACAAACGTGCGAATAATCGGAATGTATCGTCCAAGAATGATAGCAAGGGAGCCATTTTTTTCGAAATACAGTTCAGCCTCTTCGATATGTTTAGGTTTGATAAGTTTGCTGAAAAATTTATGATTAATCAGCTTGTAACCAGCCGTATGACCAATGAAAAAGTTACTTGTGTCACCTAGAAATGCCGCAAAGAAGAAGAGAATCAGGAAAATCCAGATATTAAAAGGCATCTCAGGATTAGCCGCTAAAGCACCCGCAGCGAAAAGTAAGCTATCGCCAGGTAAGAAAGGCATTACGACTGCAGCGGTCTCAACGAAAATGATGAGAAAGAGTAGTAAGTAGGTCCAGCTACCAACAGATTGAGCCATTGTGTAAATATGTTGGTCGATATGTAAAATAAAATTAATGAGCATAATGTGCTTTCTATTTTCAATTAAAAATTAGATGTTACTGATATCTACCTACCTGATAGAAGTAGTAGAGGAGGATAAAATCTGCAGATAGTTTAAATTATAGCATTTTTTCAATATTTCGCAACCTAGAGCAGTCTGATATGCTTGACTCAAAGTTTATCCAAAGCATCTTTTTGCTCTTCATTGACAATATGCGTATACAGGTCAGTGACTTGCGTAGAGGCATGCCCTAGCTGATGGCTAACCAAAACTTGAGAGTTGGTCTCAGCATACAACCTTGTCGCCAAGGTATGTCGTAGTTTATGAGGCGTCACGCGTACTTTGAAGACTTTCGAGTATTTGGCGACCATTTTTTCAACACTAGAGTTGTCAATGCGATTAGCCTGCTCTTTATAGGAGGTCAAAAACAAAGCCACATCACGTTTACCAGCATGATATCGTTTCTCACGAATTGCCAAATATTGCATCAGATATGGTGCAGCAAAGCCTGCGATATTAACTGAATCTCGCTTGCCACCCTTTCGCGTGATGTCAACAACCATAGTTTTGAGGTTCAAATCATTAAGGTCTATATTAACCGTCTCAGATAGACGAATACCCGATGCTAGAATCAACGCAATAATGGCTAAATCACGTTCTTTGTTCTTGATAAAGGAAGATTTAGCACGATTTGATAGGTCTAATTCATACTCATCATCAATAAAGTCTAGAAAACCTTGCGTTTCATCACCTAAAAAGAGTTTATTTTTGATATTTTCTGCACGCGAGGCAAGTGTTTCTTTTTTCTTTTGCGTTGCGACTTTCTTCATGACATTACGATAGAAGTAGGGCTCGCCATTTTCATCCTCAACTTCCTCAGTCAGATATTTATAAAGGCTAGAAAGAGCTGAAAGCGTCCGATTAATTGTCGTTTGAGACACACCATAGGTCGTCGAATAGGTATTAAGTCTTGGTCGCTCACGTAAGTATAAAATAAAGCTTTCAAGATCATGCTTGGTTAATTTTTCCAAAGTTTCTAATGAAATATCAGATATTTTTGAAGTAACTGAAATGTCGGCATCTATAAGCCAGCTAAAAAAGCGTTGATATTCTTTGAGATATTCATACAAGGTATTAAGTGAGTATGGGACAGCGGACTTAGAACGATAATATTCCAGTACAAAATCTGGCATGATGTTTTTTAAGTCCTCGATATTTTCAATTAAGCGTTCTCGTTTCATAAGACTAGTATAAGGGATACACCAACATTTGTCAAGAAAATTACAGTTTTTCGGAAAGATGTTGGTGGGTTTTTAGTGTAACCTCTCATAAAGCTTCCTGGAGAACTTAATTAAAAAATGAATCCTATCGCTAATCTACTCTCTAATAGCACATCATCTCCTATTTTTGAACTACTTATCTGATAAACACGTGTCAGGTCATCAAACTCCCTATCAGATAAGCCTAGAAACTGCCAACCATATCGCTCATGATAATGCTCATGATCCGTACATAAATAGAACGTCAGAGAATCCTAGCTTCCCCGCCTCAACTTCTCGCATGTTTGAGTAACTGCCCACCCAGTCCTTGCTGACTTTTGTTTTTCTCAACATACAAGGCAAAGAGCCAGGGCGTCAAATCTTTTCTCACCATAAAATCATTCTCAATCAAGCCATAGCTACCAATAATGTCACTATCTTCAAGCATCAGATACCACCTTGGTTCAGGGGATTCTGTGTGCAGACTCTCAGTTATCGATGCCTCATAAATTTGCCGTGCAATCTCCCGTTTAGATGAGAAATAATCTACTGCTCTGTCTAAATATCCTGGTTGTTCTCTAATAGCGATGATTTTAGCCATCTTTTCCTTCTTCTAAGCATGTGACGGCAGAAACTGTGCTATTTTGCGTTTAAAATCAACCTTGTAAACATTCTCGCCGCTCTCTTTAACGAAAACGCCTTCACTGACTTCGGTTTTGCGGATAATCGATATTTGTCGCAATTCCTGTAAAACGACATGCCCCATCAGTCATAATCAATAGCTATCCGTTAATATTAGCTTAACATATTTCTCGTTATTCGTAAAATAACAACTCGTAGACAACCCAAATGCCCCCAAAAATAATTTTTTGAGGGCATTTAGCATGACATCATACGCTCTTGAAACAAACTAGAGGGGAAGAAGTCAGTTTGCTTCAATCAAACATGATGTAGGTTAATGGTTAATAGCAATAAGCTTGCTATTAACAACTCTTATTTTATAATTTTTTATTGATGCTGTAAGGTATAAATTTAGAAAATAGAATTAGAAAAACACTCTTTTGTTACGCGGCAAACTTTATTCAGAAGTGCGCCATTTAATAATCGTGTTCTCTATGTTCTTCCAATCCCTAAGATCAAATGGCAAATTAACAAAGCAGATATGCTTTGGCGACGGTTCTTGATCTGGTAAATCTAGTTCACTAATCACGATATCAGCTTCTTCAATTGTATTGACAAAGTCAATCTTAATCGTCAATTGTCTATTCTTCAAATTTTCCATGGCGATTGATTGCGTAATAGCTGAATAACACAACAGAAAAACTTTACAGGGAATCTCCCTTGAAAATGAAATAGTGTTAAAAATACGTTGAAAAAAGAAAGTCATATTAGGGTGTTGTAAAAAGGCATCATGATAAATCGGAACTTCCTGTAAAGCTAATGCTATCTGGTTCCAAAGCAACATATAATCACTATTTTTCTCGGTAAAGCGTTCCTGTTCAGTCATCAAATGATGAAAACAAAACGAAACATGAAACATTTGGTGCCAAACAATACACTGCTTATGTGCATAGCAAACATACTGTTTTTCTTTTGATGTGAGTGTCATGCCGCCTATTGTTTCAATCGTATTAATAAATGTCAAGCAGTCGTTATCTTGACAATCTATACCTTCCAGAGTATATGCTGGTTGATAAATTAAAGTGCAGAATAGAAAATATAAAAAATCAATCTCCAATTTCTTCTGTTGCGCTGTTAAATCTAAATCTATAAATAACATCTCTACTCTTTGCGTAAACATCTTTAATGACAAAACTGGGCATTCAAAATAGCTTGGAAATATCATATCTTCTGGCAGTAAATGCCCTTTTTCAATTCGATCTAATGCAATGCGATAAAATATTTTTATTTTTAATTTAGAGGATTGAAAAATAAAAGGAAAGGCTTTGACTATATTGTCTAAAAAGAGATTTAATTGTATATTTTCTGATTCAAAAAAGTCGATGAATTTACACTGAAATTGAGAAAGTACCATACAGAAAAACATAAATCTAATTTGTTTTTCTTCTCCATCAATCATATTTTCCACTTTCCTTTTTGTGAAAAGTTGAAGAGAAAAATGTTTCATATATGCTCTACATTTGACAAGCTCTTTCTTTCCTGTCTCATAGCTCATAAATTTAGCATCCACTTCTTTCATCAAGCTAGAAAAACGCTCGTGATAAACCTCTTGGAAAAAATGAAGAAAAAAAACACCAGATATATACTTGTTTTTTAACATTTGAAAAGAAATGGACTGATAAACTTCGAGATACAATGTATCAGTTGATTTATAAAGTAAGTACCCATCTTCTCCAATAACTATATTTAATACCTGTCTAAGTTTTGAAATAGCATAATTGATTGTCGTTTTGGATAACCCTATTTCTTTTATAATCTCTTCAAAGCTCATACCGCTACTATCTTTATTTAGTAAACAACTACACAGCTTAAAAACTTGTTGTTCTTTTTCAGTTAAAATGAAACGTTCCATTTTGTATCTCCTTTATTGATAATCTATTGGACTAGACCAATATCTTTACACAAAGAATTATTATATCATCTTTAATCAATATTTCAATACAAATTTTATAAAACGATAGATATATAAACACAAAAAAACACTAAAAAATGAGTTGCCTTATCTATTTCACGTGGCTAGCAGATGATAAACGGTTCAAAAATAACATTAAAAAATGATACAAAAAAAGGGCAAAACTACAGCCCCCTATTAGGATGAATCTATCAAAAAAAGATACCCCGAAAGGTACCTCTTTATTATAATCAAAAGATTATTTAAGACCTGCTGAACCACCAGCAGCGCCGATAGCTTCAACGATTGCTTCGGCTTCAGCTTTTGGAAGACCTTCTTTGATAACAACTGGTGCGCTGTCAACAAGATCTTTAGCTTCTTTAAGTCCAAGACCAGTAGCTTCACGAACTGCTTTGATTGTTGCAACTTTTTTGTCGCCTGCTGAAGTCAACTCAACGTCAAATTCAGTTTTTTCTTCTGCTGCAGCTGCACCAGGACCTGCTACAGCTACTGGTGCTGCTGCAGATACGTCAAATTTTTCTTCGATTGCTTTTACAAGCTCAGAAAGTTCAAGAATAGTTGCTGTTTCAAGTTCAGCAACGATGTTTTCAATGTTCAATGCCATTGTTGGAATCTCCTTAGAATTTTTATTTTAGTATGCAAGGATAAGATGCGACTTGCACGCATTTAATTAGCAAGTCAATTTTCAAAAGTGCAAGTTCAAACATCAGAGTAGAACTGATGCTTGAACGAAGTTGTTATGAAAATTAAGCTGCTTCTTCTGCTTTGTCTGCAACTGCTTTGACAGCGTATGCAACATTGCGAACTGGTGCTTGAAGTACTGAAAGGAGCATAGAAAGCAATCCTTCGCGGCTTGGAAGTGATGCGATAGCAGCGATTTCTTCTTTTGAAGATACTTTGCCTTCGATAACACCAGCCTTAACTTCGAGTGCGTCAGCTGTTTTAGCGAAATCTGATAAGATTTTCGCTGGAGCAATTGCGTCTTCGTTTGAAAATGCGATGGCAGATGGTCCTACGAATTGATCCGTAAGGTCAGCATAGCCAGCTTTTTCAGCAGCACGACGCAAGATTGAGTTTTTGATGACTTTGAACTCAACACCAGCTTCACGTAATTGTTTACGCAATTCAGTATCTTGTCCAACTGTAAGTCCACGAGAATCTGCAACGACGATACCAGATGCATCTGCAAATTTTTGGGCAATAATGTCAACTAACTCAGCTTTTTTAGCGATTGTAGCTTCACTCATTGTTTGTTTTTCCTCCTCTATTATTTGATGACGTAAAAAAACTCCACGTCAACCATAGACATAGAGAGTACAAAAATTCATTATCAACTAATAAATAAATGTCCTCGGTTGGATTTACGACGAATGTCACCAACTGTCTTCGGTCATGTTGTTTTCACAACTATTTCATTATAGCAGAGTTTTTTTACTTTGACAAGTATTTTTATTTAAGTTTTTTTATTTTAATGATTTACTTTTATTTTTTTAGACATATTTTCTAAGATAGATTTGATAGCAATAAAGATAACCGCAAAACTAACAGAGAAGATAGCACCTTCTAATAAGTTGAAAGGGACTACCATAGTCATTAGATATTTACTAGCACCAAAAATTTGATTGATGTCGAAATGTGCGAACTTAGCATATAATGGTATCGCATAAACGAAGTTGGCAACAACCATAGCTCCTGTCATGACAAGTGTTGCTAAAATACTCCCCATGATGTAAGCTCTTGTTCCGCTATCTTTCTTAAAGAAGATAGCAAAGATCAAGATAAACGACCCAACTGCCACGATATTAAGTGGTAAGCCAATCCAAGTCGTGACACCTTCGTTATTCAATAATAATTTAAGCACAGAGCGTAAAATTAAAATCAAGAAGGCAGCAGGTAAATCAAATAGATAGAGACCCACTAAAATCGGAATAATTGAAAATTCAACTTTGAGAAAGTCCGCAGCCGGAATTAAAGGGAATTGCGGAAAAATCATCAAGATGAAAGAGATAGCGGCAAGCATGGCGATTAAAACCAATTTGCGTGTGCGAGTTGTGTTTGTCATTTGGGGCACCTCCTAAATTTTATTTAGAAGACTTGAAAAAGACACAGGTGGTACCTCTAAAAACTGCTTTTAATATTTTTTGAGCTAAAATTTCTTAACAATAGTCACTACGACAAAGCTTGCAACTGCGATAACTCACCACAGCTACAAGATGCCAAATAATAACAATGTGACAGGGAGATTTAACTAAAAGAAACAAAGCTGTTTTTTTAAAGATACTCTTTAACTATGTAAATTTTCTTGTCTTCTCTTTATCCTGACTTTAACAGTTGGTATCGGAACTTCACCGATTCGGGCTTGAGTGCTATACTCAAGCTTCATGGACTTTACCACCAGTGGGGAAACGACCCCCGCCCTGAAGACACCTTAACTATATCAAAAGACTTGCGGTTTAGCAAGTCTTTTGATTATTTTTTTTATGAAATAGCCATTAAAAAGTTCTTTTTACATATTTTAAAATATGTAAAATACTATCCGCGAGCAACATTGACCAACTGACTTACTTCTTTTTTAGACAGACGACGGAATTCTCCTGGCTGTAAGCCAGTTAAGTCAAGCGTACCATATTGTACACGTGATAATTTTTGGACGGGGAGACCAACTGCTTCAAACATCTTCTTAACTTGATGGTTACGACCTTCATGAATCGTTAACTGAACAACTGATTTTTTAGTTGAAATATCCTGTTTGATAATTTGATAAACAGCAGGTTTTGTTTTACGACCATCAATTTTAACCCCTTGGGTCAATGGACGAAGATTTTCTTTATTGGCTTGTCCTTCTACTTTTGCAATATAGACTTTTTCTATTTCATGACGAGGGTGAGTCATCAAGTTAGCAAATTCGCCATCATTTGTCATTAAAATTAAACCACTTGTATCCCAGTCAAGACGACCAACAGGATAAATTCGTTCTGGAATATGACGGAAAAAGTCCATAACAGTCTTGCGATCTTTCTCATCAGATACAGAGGAAATCACACCACGAGGTTTATTTAATACATAATAAACAGGTTCTTCTTTATAGATTTGCGTTTGTTTAACTTCAACTGTATCGCCAGATTTAACTTGATAGGCTAAGTCTGTCATGACTTCACCATTGACAGTCACATCACCTGCTTTAATCAATTCTTCTGCTTTACGACGACTAGCAACACCTGCGTGTGCCAAATATTTATTAATTCTCATTTGTAGTAATTTCCTTTTCGTTGAAAATATCGACATCATCAATATCCATAAGTGATTCTTCGTTTATTTCGGGCAATTCTTCTAGCGTATTAATGCCGATATAATCCAAGAAATGGTTAGTTGTTGCATAAAGGTTAGGATTACCAATCACTTCTTTTTTACCAATCACTTCAATTAAATCAAAAGCTTGAAGTGTTGCCATTGTCCCAGACGAATTGACTCCGCGAATCGCATCAACTTCTATACGCGTCAAAGGTTGTTTGTAGGCAACAATCGCTAATACTTCCAGTGCTGCTTTCGAGAGTGATTGATTCATAGGCGTTTTGGCATAGTGTTGAAGTAAGGCATTAAGCGTAACTTTTGTTGCCAAGCGATACTTACCAGCCGTTTCAATAATGGTAAAAGCAGATTCATCATCCGCTTGATATTTCTGGGATAGCTTTTCAATTTGTTGGGTGATAGCGCTTGGCGTTATATTTAACAAGCTAGATAAGTCTCTGAGGCTTAATCCCTCTTCGCCTGTCACAAAAAGCAAGGCTTCAAGTTCAGCTGTTTTATTCAATTAAGGCCTCGCTTTCTGTTATTGTTAGGATAATTTCACCAAATGTATCATCTTGTTGAAAATTAATGGCGTGATTTTTTATCAATTCTAGCATAGCTAAAAAGACAGTTACCACTTCATCCAAAGAATGAGAAGGCTCAAAAAACTGCATAAAGCTAACTGTCTTTTCATGTTGAAAAAAAGACAAGATATCTTTTATTTTATCTTCAACTGAAAATTCATCTGAGTTAATCGTATGGTGATGATCACGAAATTCAGCTTGCTTACGTTGGATAACAGCAGAAAAGGCAAAGTATAAGTCTAGTACATTTTTATCATGAGCTAGTGCAATTTCTTCTGCGACAATCTCCGTTTTACTTTTAGAGTAAAACTGACCACGATCATCATGTTTATCAGCCAATGCCAAACTTAGTGCCTTATATTTTCGATATTCATCAATTTGTGATAAAATTTCTTGTTCTAAATCGATTGTTTCTTCTTCAAAAGCCTCAGAAACAGTTGGTAAGAGTCGACGTGACTTAATCAAGACCAATTGACTTGCGATAACAAGATATTCTGACGCCAAATCTAGTGCCTTTTCTTTCATCGCATCGAGATAGGCTAGATATTGTGTAATCACTTCAACTAAAGGGACTTCATAGATATCAACCTTGTATTGATTGACCAGATGTAATAATAAATCTAGTGGTCCTTCGAAATCATGGATTTTAATATTGATTTCTTCTTTTACATAATTCATTTTATGTAAAACCTCTTATCTATAATATTTATCAAGAGAGTGAATGGATTTCAATCCTAGATTTTCGGCTAAATCATAGATAGAGACCCTTTCTGCAACACGCTGTAGAATATACTGTTCTCGCAATTCTGCTGAGGTTAAAGTACTTGTTTTTTTGAGTTCATAGTGTAGAAATTGTCGAGATTTAGAAAATAATTCGTCAGCATTCTGTATCGGGCGTGCCAGTCTAGCAAACTTATCTCGAATAGGCAAAATACGTTTAATGCCACCTGTGGCGACGGTTAAAATTTTAAAATCCCAATTAAATTCTGACCACTTTAAACTTTGAATTTCTGATGGTTTTAAGCCAAACTCTAAAATCAGTAAAGCAATCAAATCACCTGGTTTTTTGACGTGTAAATAGTACTGACTGACATCCAGTAGTTTTGGCTGTCTTTTGTCATTGTCTTGTAATTCCTGATGTTGATAGGGCACAATATGCAGCTCAAAAAAATGAGCCAGCTTACCATTTTGATAAAGATACTTCAGAAAAGTATTGATATTCGTTATTTTTCGATGTTGAGAAGATTTCGCGAGATTTTGCAACTCAAGCTGATAAAGGTTTAGCTGAGTTTGAGTTAGTTCTTTGCCTTCTATAAACGTCACAAAAGCCCGTAAATCGTAGAAGTAAGCAAGTTTTGTGTTATCAGATGCCTTTGGTCGACTATCTATGAAGGCTTTAATCGTTTGTTCGTTCAATAATTTCATAATCCTTCGTAAAAGTATGGGCAAATGCATTAACGGCTTTGAGAATTTCTTGGCGTGGAATGATGCCATAGAATTCTGTCCCTTTCAAAACTGGTAAAAATGGTTCGCCAACTAATAAATGTAGGATATCTTCCAATTCATAATCTTTTTGAACCGTATCAATATCTTTATTGACAATTTTTGAAATGGGAGTCCTATCCGATTTTTCGTAGAAAAAATCATGTTGCATTTCAAAGTTAATAATATCTGTCCAGCCTAGAATGCCTACAAATTCACGTTTTTCATTGACGACGGGTACTTTAGAGTACTTGTATTGGCTCAACAAAATTTTAGCATGTGAAATGTTATGCTCGTCAAGTAAAACAGCGACTTCACTTGCTGGTTTTAAAAAAGTGTCACTTTGTTTCATAAAGAAACATTCGATGTTTTTGTCAATCATTTGTTTGACCTCGGTAATTCAAACTGTAAATTAGGTATAAGCTGATGTTCTCTATCTAAATAACTGATTTGGAAAGTATCTGGAGTTGGCTCGATGATGGCATACATTTTGATATTGTATCGGCCACGTGGTTGTGACACGCTACCTGGATTTAAGCAGAGGATACCATCTTCAATCATTGCAATTGGTGTATGAAGGTGCCCAAATAATGCTATTTCACACGCATGTTCATGGGCTGTATTTGTCAAGCGTTGCAACCCAAAATTAACACCAAATAAATGCCCGTGGGTTACAAAGATAGTCTCATCATCTGCATCTAATATAGCTGTTTCGGGAAAACCATCATCAAAATCGCAATTACCTCTGACGACTGTTATCCCCTCCCAGATACTGTCCGTTGCATCTATTTCAGAGTCGCCACAATGGATAATAGCACTCGCTTTGTCTTGGTATTTAGTCTTTATTTCTTGAACAATTTTTGATTCGCCATGGGAATCACTCATAACAATTATCATAAAAACCTCATTGTCTTAGCCAGTCAGGCCATTCTTTCAACAAATTTTGTAGGGCGCGAGCGCGATGAGATACTTTATTTTTTTGTTCAAGTGTCATTTGAGCAGCAGTTCTGCCAGTCTCCTCATCAACAAACAAAGGGTCATATCCAAAACCATCATCTCCCTTCGGAATTGTCGCAATCGCACCGTGCCACTCGCCCTCTACGACAAGAGACGATTTTTCTGGTGCTGCAACGACCAAGGTCGTATGGAATTTTGCTTTTCGTTTTTCGGGTGAGACAGCTGTACTTGCAAGTTCATGCAGGAGCTTGGCATTATTTGCTGCATCTGTTGCATGTTCTCCAGCAAATCTAGCAGACCAGACACCCGGCAGACCACCTAATACTTCAACCATCAAGCCACTATCATCAGCCAAAACGATTTCACCTGTCAATTCGGAAATCGTTTCAGCTTTTAATCTCGCATTTTCTTCAAAGGTCATACCAGTTTCAGCTACTTCTGGTAACTCAGGAAAATCATTGAGGTTTTTAATATCATAACCTAGTTGGCTAAACATTGCCTTAAATTCTCTTGTTTTTCCTTCATTACGTGTGGCAATAAGTAGCGTTTTTCTCGTCTTGCTTTGTAGGCTCACTGTCTCTGTGTGTAAGACTTGACCCTCTAACTCAACTGTCAATTCCTGATTAAGACTATACTGATAGTTCAGACCAGTCACATCCCTCAAAACTTCGAAAAATAAGTCAATGATATCAGCAGGTGTTTCATCTACTGCGACAATTTTTAAGCCTTTTTCGATTGGAAAATATTTAAAAAAGACTGAGTATAGGGGAATTTCTAGCTGTTCACCAAAAATATTTTCAATGGCGAGCACCCTTTTTTCCTCTAATATATAGGCAAAAATATCTGTTGTCTGGTGCTTATATAGTTTTTTCATAATTTCAATGTCCTTGATTTAATAGGCATTTGTAGCCAATTTTCAGCAATATCATCAAAAGCTTGACTACTTGCTGTCGTATAAAATTGATGTGATTTCATCGCAATTGTACGCTCTCGATTAATCTCAAAATAATTGAGCAAGACGGAAATGTCTCGTACACATTCTGCGCCACTATCAATTAATTTGACCCCATCCCCCATCACATTTTGAATGATAGGTCTTAACAAGGGATAATGTGTACAGCCTAGAATGAGAGTATCGACACGTCCAACTAGTGGTTTCAAAGTCTCATAGACAATTTTCTTAGCAACACTTGACGTTGTTTCATTTGACTCAACGATTGGTACAAACTTAGGACAAGCCAAGGAAGTTACGGCTAAATTGGGCGACAAGAGCTGAACTTTTTTTCGATAAATATCCGATGCGACAGTCATAGCTGTACCAATCACACCAATACGACCAGTTGTTGTTGCTTTAATCGCTGCACTGGCGCCAGGCAAAATAACACCTAGTACTGGAATCTCAAGCTGATTCTTGACCTCCTCCCAAGCAACAGCTGTCGCCGTATTACAAGCAAAGACAATCATTTTAACATCTTTTGATAAGAGAAAATTAACCAGCTCCCAGGTAAATTGTCGAATTTGTGCCGCAGGTCTTGGTCCATAAGGCGCACGTCTTGAATCTCCGATATAAATAACTTCTTCATCGGGTAATTGGCGCATTAATTCTTTAACCACTGTCAGACCGCCAACACCTGAGTCTAAAAAACCTATCGGTCGATTATCCATCTTACTTACCTCACAAAAACAAAAGCCGAGAAAATCTCAGCTTTTACGGGAATCTCTAAAAAGTATATCTCAGTTATTTGAGGGAAAGATGCAAGAACGACAAATCGTGCGAGTCTATCTCTTACAATGAAACCCAAAAACTGAGTTTTTAGAGCGTCCCCTAAACCTTATTTTTTCTTATCAGCCTGTTTAGCAGCTGCACGAATTTGACGCAAAACTTGTTGCACTTGTGTTTCACTTGGTTTGCGACCCATTGAGCTCATCATCGTCCGAACAGCATCTTCATTCAATGGCGGGTTCTCCATTAGCATTTGTTTCACTTGACGACGGCTCAAGAACAAACCTAAAGCAAAGCCGCCAAGAGCGGTAACAATCATTAATAAAATAGCAAGTAAAATTGGCATTTTTATCTCTCTTCTCTTTTGTTATTCGGTTAATTATATCAAATTTTACATAATCTGTCTATTTTCAATCAAAATCAAAACCATATAAAGTCGCAAAATAATCTTCCGCCGTCTCTGCTCTCCGAATTTGGCGGGTAGTGCCATCTTCTTGCAACAAAATTTCTGCGGAACGTAATTTGGCGTTATACTGATATCCCATCGAAAAGCCGTGCGCGCCGGTATCATGAATAACTAGTGTGTCACCGACATGGACTTCAGGCATCAGCCTTTGTTTAGCGAATTTATCGTTATTTTCGCAGAGTGAGCCAACAACATCATACATGTGCGTTTGAGGTGCTGTTTCCTTACCTGCAATGCTGATATGATGGTATGAGCCATACATGGCTGGTCTTAAAAGATTGACAGCACTCGCATCGACACCCACGTAATCACGGTAAGTTTGTTTTTTATGGATGACCTTAGTGATGAGGTGGCCGTGAGGGGCAAGCATAAAACGTCCGAGTTCTGTAAAGATTTTGACATTGCCGAGACCATTAGGTGTCAGCACCGCTTCATAGGCTTGACGAACGCCGTCACCGATTTTAGCGATGTCGTTTTCTACTTCATCAGGCTTATAGTTAACGCCAATGCCGCCAGATAAATTAATAAAATCAAGATCAACATCCGTCATTTGGACCACTTCTACTGCTAATTCAAATAATTCTTTAGCCAAAACTGGATAATAGTCGTTTGTCAACGTATTAGAGGCTAAGAAAGAATGAATCCCGAATTTTTTCACGCCAAGTGCTTTCAGGTCTTTAAAGGCTTGAATCAGTTGGTCTTTAGTCATGCCAAATTTTGATTCTTCCGGATTGTCCATGATATCCGTACCTAGGGCAAAGATACCACCAGGGTTATAGCGGCAAGAAATAATCTCAGGTATGCTTGTGACATTTTTCAGGAATGCAACATGTTCATAGGCATCCAGATTAATTGTGGCATCCAGTTTTCTAGCATACTGAAACTCCTGAGCAGGTGTATCGTTAGATGAAAACATGATATCTTGCTTTTCAAATCCGAGCTTGTGAGACATTAACAATTCTATCTCTGACGCACAGTCAACGCCACAGTTCTCTTCTTGAAGAATTTTCAAGATAGCTGGTGTCGGTGTGGCTTTAACTGCAAAATATTCCTTAAAACCAGGGTTCCAACTGAAAGCTTGATTGACTGCACGTGCTTTTTCCCGTATACCTTTTTCATCATATAAATGAAACGGTGTCGGGTATTCTGTAGTAATTTTATCAAGTTGCGATGCTGTAACGAAGGGTGTTTTCATGGTTGCTCCTCATATTTTCTCTAACTCACATCTGGTGTCAGTCAATTATTAATTAGTTTTTTACATAATTATAATACTGTAAAATTAAACATCTAGGTAGTTTGCCAAGTCTTTCAAGGCACGTTCTGCAATAGCTGTGTAACGTTCTTTTTTATCTCGAATGCGTTCGCCCTCAAGCTCCTTAATGATGCCAAAATTGACATTCATTGGTTGGAAGTTTTTACTGTTAGCGTGGGTCACATAATATGGCAAGGCACCAATGGCAGTCGTTTCAGGAAAAACAACTGGTAATGCCTCTTGAAATAATTTAGCCGCATTAATCCCAGCCACTAAACCTGAGGCGGCTGACTCAACATAGCCTTCTACACCCGTCATTTGACCAGCGAAGAAGAGATTGTCTTTCTTCTTAGATTGGAAAGTTTGGGTCAAAAGATTTGGTGAATCCATGTAAGAATTTCGGTGCATCACGCCATATCTGACAAATTCAGCATTCTCAAGACCTGGAATCATGCGGAAAATACGTTTTTGCTCCCCCCATTTTAGATGCGTTTGGAAACCAACGATATTATAGAGACTCGCTGCTGCATCATCTTGGCGGAGTTGCACTACTGCATAAGGGACACTTGTTTCATATGTTGTCCCATCTCGCTTGGTTACGGTATAGGTCTCATTCGGATTTTCAAGCCCCACCGGTTTCATGGGGCCAAACAACATGGTCTTAAAGCCACGCGCAGCCATCACTTCAATCGGCATACAGCCCTCGAAATATTTCTCTTTTTCAAAAGACTTAATCTCAGCTACTTCCGCAGCCACCAAGGCTTGTTGGAATGCTTGAAACTCTTCTTTAGTCATCGGTGCATTTAGATAAGCAGCCTCCCCTTTGTCATAGCGTGATTTAAGATACACTTTACTCATGTCAATGCTACTGATATCGACAATCGGTGCTGCTGCATCATAGAAATAAAAACCATCCCCATCGTTTAAAGCGTGGATTTTCGCTGCTAAATCGTCAGATGTCAAGGGGCCTGAGGCAATGACCGTGATGGCATCATCAGGAATCTCTGTCACTTCTGCTCTGATAACTTCAATCAAGGGATGATGACTCACTTTTGATGTCACGAGTTCTGCAAAGCCCTCACGGTCAACTGCTAATGCCCCACCAGCAGGCACACGTGTTTCATCTGCTGAACTAATGATTAAACTGTCAAGCTGACGCATCTCTTCTTTCAGGAGACCAACCGCATTAGTGATTGAATCACCACGTAAAGAATTGGAACATACGAGTTCTGCAAAATGACTTGTTTTATGTTGTGGTGTTGACTTAACCCCACGCATTTCGTAAAGCTTAACGGGAATACCGCGTTTGGCAATTTGGTACGCGGCTTCTGAGCCTGCAAGACCTGCGCCGATAACATTGATATGATTTGACATCTTTAGTTTCCTTCTAGTTGATTACTATCCATTATATCATGTTACAGTCATTTTTTTGAGACAAAAGACGCTGATAATATTTCTTAGATTGATTAACCACTAATCAATCCAAAAAAGGCTCACATCAATCTGTGAGTCTTTTTTGTACTGATTTAAACTTCAAGCTAACTTTCTATTCAGATTTTTTCTTTAGTTTATTTAAACCTAAGAAAATCAGAATTGGGATGGTTAGTAATAGTGCACTGAGAAGACCGTATTGTTCGATTTTCTCACCAAAACTTCCGAATTCATGTCCATCTGTTCCCTGAGCAGGAGGTACTGATGGATTTTCTTTATCCTTGTCTTGATTTTTCGTGTAGACAACGATGAAGTTTTGTGGTGTCGTATCTTGATCATCTGTTAAATCGTTATGGTCATAACTGCCAATCGCCTTAAGCGCTTCTGCTAACGAATTGTATACTTTGCCATTTGGTGCAGTTACTTTGTAGGTGTAACCTGATTGATACAAGTCATTATCCGTTTTATTGAATATCAGTTTTGAGTCACTATCACCCGTCACTGTATCAAATATTTTGCCGTTAACGATTAGATTAGCGGTTTGTTTGACTGGTGTATAGGTAACCGTGAAGTTTTGTGGTGTTGCATCAATACCAGTTGTCGAATCAATAGCATTGGCATCATACGTTGGATTGTTCTTCAAAGCATCTGCCAAGGTAGGATAGACTTTGCCATCTGGTCCAGTGACTTGATAAACATAACCGCTGCGTTTCAGATTTGAGTCGTCTGAATTAAGTGAAATATTTGAATCACTTGGACCATGTGCCGATTCAATCGTTTGTGTACCTTTAGGATCACTACTGTCAGTCATCAAGTTCACCGTTTGCAATTGCGCTGTGTAGACGACTTCAAAGACTTGATTGCTACTTGGGTCATTATCAAAGACATGCACCGCATTCGTTGCGGCTTGCAGGGTTGGATATTCTGTGCCATCTGGTGCTTTGACGACGTAGGTATAACCATTTCTAGTCAGATTTGGCAATCCTGATGCCGCTGTTTGTAACTGCGTATCAACGACATTGACATTGTAGAAATTAGTGGGAACAGAAACATTCGGTACGCGTGATAACTGCATGTTAGATTGATAAATCGGTGATGTACTTGCAATTGGCTTACCGTTATCATCTAAACCAGTCACACCAGTCGCTGTCGGATAGACCTTATCGCCAGCTGGGTCGTTCGTTGTTTTAACGACCATGCTTTCAGGCATTGGTGTGTAGCTGACTGTAAAGACTTGCGGTACCAAATCGTCTGCTTGCGCACTTGGATTAGCTGGATCAATGCCAGGATTGATTGGGACAACACGTCTGCCCAATCCTAGAGCACCACCCAGACCTAGAGCGCGAGTTGTAGGTACTGTCGTATCAATAGCATCTGAATTAAGTGTTCCGTCATAGGTCGCATTAGCAGCAATCGTATTGGCTAGTGTATCATACCAAACACCATCTGGTCCATAAACTTTGTAAGTAAAGCCTTTTCTCACAAGATTTTGCTCACTATCACTGGCAAATTTTAGATTGCCAAATGAATAACCGTCTGTCGTTGTCGTGATATTTTTACCACCCGCATAATCTGGGTCAGTCGCATCAGTTTGCAAAATCGCAACTTGTTTGAGTGGTGCATAATAAAAATTGACGATTTGATTCACGCCATCTGCTGTGTCATAATTTTTGGTGCTATTTTCTTGACTATCATCTATCAATTTATAGCCTGGATAAGCTGTCTGTAATGCCTTATAATCAATCGGATCGTTAGAATTTCCTGATAATGTTATCGATTTTGTCAAGTTTTCCCATGTCTGACCACCATCACGACTGACTTTTAGATTAACAATGACTTGTTGCTGATTAGCTTGGTAGACCAAATCAACTGTCTGATCTGTGCCAGAATCGATATCATAATGCGTTGTCGTTGTCCGACCGTCTGTCATCAAGGTATAGCCTGGTAGATTAGCATCAATTGACGCATAGTCTATCACGCCATTTGAAACACCTGTTAACTCAGTTGATGATTTCAAGACATTCTGATTGCTATCTTTATAATTGACTGTTACTTTTTCGACATCAGGTTGATAGATCATATAAACGACTTGATCAGCATCATCTTTGCTATCATAAGTCGTTGTCGTTATCCGACCATCTGTCGTCAAGCTGTAACCTGAGTACGTATCTGTCAAGCCACTATAATCAATCGTGCCACCTGTTGTACCAGTCAATGTGACATCTGGAATGGCTGTACCAGATGCATCAACGATTGGGTTACCAGACGCATCTACAAACTTAACAATAGTTTTTTGCGTATCTGGCGTGTAGAGGTACTCGATTGCTGTTTTATCGCTCACTGTTGCATTTGGTGTAAAGACTGACGTGACAGCATTCGCGTCTGCGACGCTTGTCGCCTTTTCAGCACCATTGACTGTCATGCTCTTGAACGTATAACCGGCAATTGGTACTGCACCACTTACTGGAATGGTGGCGTCTGTTTGACCGTTGACTGTGCTTGTCACAGTTCCTGTTGGTACAACGGCGTTAAGGTCGCTGCCACCTGTCGTGGTCGTGTAGTTAATCGTCGCTTGGGTCACTTGAGCTTGATAGTAGAAATAAATATCTGGTGTCACAAGTGTACCGTTAACAGTCGTCCACATGACGGGTTGACTATTGCCATTAACTAGACCCGTTTTAACCAAATCATAACCCACTGGCGCATTTGGTGCAGTAGTTGTTGTAGCAGCTTGATTACTCTTGCCTTGAATTTTTCCTGGTGTCAAGCCTTGAATTTCTTGCCCATTAAAACCACCACCTGAGTAGAGATAATGCACATTTACTGTTTGGTCGTTGGCTTTATAGACAAACTTAACATTATCAGGTGTTGCACCACCACCACTGAATGTTAGGTTTGACAAATCAGCATTTGGATCTGTCACACCTGCTGCTGTTTTATACTCGATATGGTCAAAGGTATAACCCGGAATGTTAACGGCGCCACTTGTCGGAATGACTTGATCTGTCGTACCACTGGCATTAAGCGAAACTGGGGTGCTGGCATATTGTGAAATATCCTTGTCGTTGTCATCTTCATTCACATATTGCATGGTCGCAACATTATCCTGATTAGCGGTGTAGGTTACCGTAATCGTTGAGTTAACCAGTGTCCCATCTGTATTGATAGCAAAACTTGGATTGATACTTGTCACATTCGGTGTGTAGCCTTGAATTGTTGGGACTGTAATCGGCGTTGCCACAGGTATTTGAGTACTACTATCAAGATTAGTCGTATAGGTCGTGCCACTCGTCACACCATCCGCTTCAGTCACAACGGATGAACCCGATGCAAAGTCTGATGATGGGACTGGTCCATGTTTAGATGAGCCATCATTTTGATCATAGACGTAATTGATGGCTACCTTTTGTGCGCTGGGTTGATAATAGAGATTAAGCGCAGTTGCACCATTTTGATAAGGCATGGTCGTGGTGCTAGTATCAGGTCTCGTTGTTGAGCTCGCACCATTGTAGGTATAGCTATTAAAATCATAACCTGGAATATCGAAAGCACCACTATAAGTAAATCTTGACCCTGTTTGGACTTCTGTCGTTAAGATTGGATTGATATTATTGGTGTGTATAAGGTCAATTAAATTAGTATTAGCGACCGTTGACAGATATTGAATGTCAATTTCATTTGTATTTGGCGCAACATAGTAATAATAATCGGTCTTAGTCAGATTACCATCTGTTCCTGTCGTCCAATCAATAGTTTGAGGCGTTGGATTGATTTCCCAACCCGGTTCGATATTTGTTGGGAGTGTATCCGTCGTACTTGGGAGATTACTGTAACCAACGACGACTTTATCATCTAAGCCTGGTACTGCTTTGCCATTGTTAGTGGCATAATCAATCGGCGTACCAGTTCCATAAGACCCACTATAATCTGCTGGCAACTGAAAGACATAGTGAACCGTCACAGTCTGCTGATTAGGAACATAAATGACTTCTAACTTATCTGGGTCAGCTGTCGCATCAAAAGTCACTGTACTAATATCAGGCACTGTGACACCGTTAGCTGTTCGAGAATAAATGGTATAGCCCGGAATAATAGGTGCTGAAACCCCAATCGCTTGGTCTGTCACACCGACTGCACTAGTCGCTGCGCCTCGAGTTTGACTTGCTGTTGCAGAAACTAAATCATTTGGATCAACATTGTAACTACCATCAGGATTTTTCGTCGCATTTGGTGCAATGAGATAAGAAATCTCAGCATTTTGATTATTCGCTGTATAAGTGACATTTAGGCTAGGTGTCACGAGTTGGCCTGTTTTTGGATCAATAGCATAGTCCGGTGTCACTTTAGAGACGCTGGCTGTATAACCTGGAATTGTTGGTACAGTAATTTCTGACCCTGTCGAGTTTGTCGGACCACTAGCAGAGTCCGTCACAGTTTGGCTACCAAAATCAGCAAGTGGGACTTCACCATTTTTCGGAGAGTTGTCATCACTGCTATAGAGATAATGAATCGCGACTGTCTGTGTATCTGGTGTATAAACAAATTCAATGTTGTCTGCATCTGTCGTATAGTACGCATTGTTTAAATCAGCGAGATTGGTATCTAGTGCGCCACCATTATATTTAAAACCTTTAAGCGTATAGCCTGGCACACTTGGACCACTCGTCATAATGACACCATCTGTATAGCCATTTTGACTGGTTGGATTGCTGCCAATGTAAGACAGCAAATTATTACCTGCCTCATCTGAATAGGTAATCGTCGCTGAATCTGGACTCGCATTATAAGTCACAGTGATTTCTGGTTCTGTCGGATTGCCATTGCTATCCACGGTAAACTTCGGTGTGACCGTTGTCACATTTGGCGTGTAGCCTGGAATAGTCGGGACAGTGATACCTGTCGCAATCGGTGTTGGGGTAGTATTGACATCTGTGGTATAGGTCGTACCATTGGTTACACCAATCGCTTGGGTTGACACATCTTGTGTACTAAAATCACCTGATGGCACATCACCATTTTTAGGTGCACCATAGACATAGTTAAGCTTCACCGTTAAAGGGTTAGCCGTATAGCTGACCGTAAAGGTCTGCGGTTCACTATCAGTTACACTCGTGCCATTTGGCGTCTTATCATAAGTCCCAGCAGCAGCAAGTGCTGCTGTCAAAGTCGGATAGTCTGTGCCATTTGGCACCTTGACTTGATACGTATAGCCAGCACGCGCCAAATCACTATCAGATTTTGAGAAAGTAATGGTTTGAGCGGTCAAACCGTTTTGTGTATCAACGGTTTGCGCACCTTTTGGATCCGTTGCATCAGTCTGCAAGATAGCCGTTTGACTGCTTGGTATATAGCTGACCGTAAAGATTTGTGAATTGCTATCTTGACCACCTACCACATCATTGTCGTTATAAGTCGCATTAGCCGCAAGAGCTAGTGCCAAATTTGGATAACTTGCTGAAACAGCGTCGCCATTTGAGTTTGTATAGCTGACCGTCACATTGTAGTTATAGCCAGCACGCGCTAAGGTTTTATCTGTTGTTGCAAATGCAATATTGCTATTGGTTGCACCTGTTGCTGATGGATAAGTCAAACCGCCAGCATTGTCAGGGTCTGAGCTATCTGTTTTTAAGATTGCCTCTTGCGTTTGCGGTGTATAGGTTACTGTATAGACTTGTGGTGTCTTGTCGCCGTCCCCGTTGTTATACACTGGACTGCTGGCATTGCCATTGCTTGTATCATCATAAGTGCCGTTGATAGCGGTCACGACATTACCACTAGCGTCTTTAATGGTGTAATCATAACCAGAGCGAGCAAAACCAGTCGTTGGCACGGTATAAGTCTTGCCAGTCTTGCCGTCTTGATAAATCGTGCTACTGTTTTTCGGATCATTGACAAACTTCACTTGAACACTTTGGATATCACGAGAAAGATAGACAGCATAATCGGTCGTTCCCGGTGTAAAGGTTAACCGTTTTGCGGTGTCACCACCATTTAGGTTATCATTATCCCCTGTCAAAGCACTAAGTGAAGCGCCCATCGGATCTAAACTCCAACCACTTGGGACAGCGATATTGGCACTTGTCACACCAAAGGTTTGAATGCTACCAATCGGTCCTGTCACTGTTTGAGCAGGTAGACTTGGCACAGGCGTTGTAGTAAAGGTGTATTTGCCACTTGTATCATAAGTCGCTTCATAGTAATTGATGACGTGTGTCGCATTGCTGGCTGTATAACTGACCGTATAGGTCACATTTGTCCCATCACTGGTAAAGTTTGCTGGTAAGGTGCTACTTGTATAGCTATTGCCCTTGCCGTCTGACACCGTCCATGTGTAGCCGTCAACCGTCGGTACAGTCAGCGAGTAAGTGCCTATTAATTGTCGCACTTTGTGGCAAAATAGGTGCTGTATAGGCTGTGGTATCGACCGAAGAACTTGATGACACGTTGGTGTTGGTACCATTGGCGTAGGTGTAATTAACCAAGACTTTAGCACTTCTTGCAGTATAAGTAATCGTGTAGTCTTGTGACGCACTATCTGTGGTACTTGTGCCATTATTCGTTGCATCATAGGTAATGGTAAACTGACTATTAGTCAGACTGACAACCTTGCCACTACCATCGGTAACAGTCGCCAGATAGCCATTTATCTGAGGCACGCTGACGACTTGTGTCCCACCTGTGACGCCTGTGTAAGGGGCGTTATTCATGCCAGAAAGGGTGTTCTGACCGTTGGTCACACCTTGCCCACTTGGTGCACCTGCTACGTTGATGTTGGCTTGTTGGACGTCTTTGGTATATTGGTAGACAATGGCGGCTTGATAACTTGGCACAAGACCGCTTGCCGTATTGGTCATGTTATCCCAAGTCTGATCGGTATGATAAGGTGGTGTTTTATCTTGTGTTGTCCCGTCTGGTTTATCGCTCCAATAGAAATTAGAGATATGATAGCCTGCAGGAATGGCTGTAACTGCTTGCAAACCACTTGTTTGTGTCGCACTTGTTGTACCAAATAAAATATCAAAACCAAAATTAATGCCACTGGTTTGGCTAGCAAAACTACCAGGTAAGGCATCTAGAGCACCGATAGGACTGCCCGCACTATCTACTTGTTGAGAATAGTAATTAACTTGAGCAGACCATGGGTCATAAGTCACATCAATCACAATCGGCGTTGACCCGAATGAGCCACTCGGCACTGTCGTCATCACTTGTGATGTGCCATTATTGATAGACACATTAGACGCATAACCTGAAATCTGTGTAATAGGGATTGCTGCATACGTGCCGTCTGTTTCCCCTGAAATTGTATCAGTTGATGTCGTACCATCAATAGGATTGGTATAGTTGACCGTAATCGTCTGAGCATTGGCGACATAATTAACGGTCGCTGTTTGTGGCACGCTGTCAATCTGACTCGTCCCATTGCTCGTATTATCTGCTACAATACCTGTGATGGTATCACTTGTTTGCTTTGTCCCGTCGGGATAGGTAATCTCCGCTGTATAACCTGCAATTGTTGGCACAGCCACATCAGCAAAGGTACTTGCTGTCGTACCAATCTGCATTTTTTGATCATTTGTCAAATGGCTAGATAGATTATGACCAGCTGGGAAATTATAGCTGATATTGAGCTGTTGTAAGTCCGCCGCCGCAGTCAGGGTATAGTTTTGAGGTGCGCTATCAGTGGTTGCTTGCAAGTTATTGGTAGCATCATACTGACCAGAAATCGCCGCCAATGGCAAAGATAGATTAGCGCCAGAAGGATCCGTAGCACTTACCAAATGATAACCCTGTACCGGCAAACCTAACAAGTTGAAACTAAAAGTCCCACCTGTCAAGCCATTTTGGCTAAGCGTCGTTGATGCAGGCGGTGTTCCCCCACCACTATTGCCATAATTAATCGTCACATTAGCAGCTTGATAATCTTTCGCCACCTCAAAGAGCAGGGTAGCCGTATCACTGCTGCTAACATCATCGACAGAAAGCGCCACCGTTGGCACAGCAGTCGTCGTTGCACCACCATCTTTACTCCAGTAGACTTTACCCGTCAGGTGATAGCCATTTGGTACAATGCCACTGGCTTGTAGTTTCGGTGTTTCTGTATCAGGCGCCGTTATGATAGCAGTCGCTAAACTTGATGTCAATGTCTGCCCGATTGTTGGTTGATTTGGTGATAAAGTATCACTTGAGGCTAGTTTGCTGGTATTAGTTGTATCGACAACACCACTGGTCTCAATAATACCGTAATTAACAGTGACATTATCCGCTGTATAATTGACCGTAAAGGGTTGAGGGGAAACATCGTTTTTTACATAGCCATTTGTTGTATCATCAAATGTCGGATTGTCTGCTACCGCTTCAGCTAAAGTATCATAAGTTCTGCCATTTGGTCCTGTGACTGTATAGGTATAGCCTGGCACAGTCAGAGTTGCATCCGTTGAAGTAAAAGCAATTGGCTCTTTTGTTGTCCCAGAATAATCGATATCATTTGTTGGCAAATTGACAGGCACAGGCACACCTGCAGTCTTAGACACAGCAGAAAGTGGGGCAGATTGGTAATCGCCTTGATATTGAATATTCATCGTATTACCTGGAACTGTTACCCCATTACTGATGGTATCAGAGCCGACTGTTACATCAGCTGTCCCATTTTTTACAAGTGAATAGCCTTGTAAACTTGGTGCCGTAAAAGAGTAAGTATCCGCATCAGCATTAGGCGAACCACCTGTAATGCCAATCGTATCAGTCGTATTAGCGATAAACTGAGTTGATGGTCGGATTGGGTTCCCTTTTTGATCTAAATAATTAACCGTTGTCGTCCCCGAACCAATTTCTAACGTGAAATTAGTAATATGTGTGCCCATTTGGGTATAGGCTAAATTATACCCTGCCATGACCCCGACAGACATAGAGGTATTGGTCAGATTAATTGTTCTTGTAAACGTTTGGGGTGAATTTGTCGTCACCTGAATTGTTAGTGTTCCTGTGTTGTTAGCGTCATTGTAAGTATAGCTGACCGCAACAGGAGCGCTCAGATTAGGGCCACCACCTGAGCCACCCCATTGGTTGTCACTATTTCCTGAACCTGTTGTTACATTATTCAAGGTAGTAATCGCTTGTTGCTGATCAGTCGTCGAATTGGCAGTATTTAAAAGTCCGTTTGCCCCAGTGCTACGCCATCCCATGACCTGATTCCCCATTTTAGAGAGCGCACCTGGATTGATACCAAGCGATGAATCACCAAATCCAACAGGTGTATAATTAGCTGAGTTAGAATCCTGAGAGGCACTATTGTTATAAAAATCAATACCCCAGTTCAATGAGTTCGGCAAGCCATTGAGCCCTAAACCACCCCCAAATTGTTTGGCACCACCTGCACTTGCAAGTTGACTCGGTGCTGTTGGTGATAAAACTAGACCGATAAAATCACCAACACCATAACCGCTTAAAAACCCAGCAGAATTTAATCGGACAAGATCAATGTTAAAATTAAAAGACCAATCTTTCGTCATATCAATCTGCTGATTAAAAGCAACGGCACCCGTTTTCTTATTGACATCAGTTTTAGTTGGGGTAAGAATGGTATAATTTGTCCCATTGATGGTTTCGTTATGTGCCAAATCATCTGTACCAGTACCACTGACCGTAAAAACGTTTTGATAATTACTATTATCATAAGAGACAGTCCGTTGTTCATTTAAATCAGTCGCTGTGTCTTTCAAGTCGTCGATCGTTGGTGTGGGAACCGCTGCATAGGGAACGATAGTCGCCGTTTGCTTGCTTGCCTTGACTGGTGTCAATGACTGACCAAACAAAGTTGGAAAACTTGATTTAACGATACCATCGTCTGCTAGGACATCACTTTCAGCAAAAGACAAACTAGGTACAATGGTCGCAAAAATAATGCCGGTCACGACCCATCTTTTTTTCACTTTTCGAAGCACAAACCGTTTTTTATAATCGGTTTCAGCTCTCTCTAGTGTCCCTTTCTTCATGGTTACTTCCTCTTTTCTTCTGTTTCTAATTTAAGATAAAAATATTTATTACAAAGATATTTTATTCTCATTTTAAAACACTATCATCATTTATTATTTTATCATATATTTTATTTTTTCTCTATTAATTAGCATTGTTTTTAACCTACTCTTAACGCTTGGAAACACACGGCTAACAGACAATATCAAATCGTTAACAATCAAAAAAGAACTAGCCACAGTAACATCACTAGTTCTTTTTAATCTGGACTTCTGTCCCTTGCTCAACTTGGCTAGTCATCGTCACTGTCAACTCAAGTTTATCCAGAATTTCTTTAGTCAAATAGAGACCAAGTCCTGTTGATTTTTGATGATGACGCCCATTATAGCCGGTAAAGCCATGTTCAAAGAGCCGCGGTAAATCCTCAGGTAAAATACCAATACCTGTATCAGCAATCGTGATGCTCTCGTCAAACTTAATCGTCACACCACCAGTCTTAGTGTATTTGACCGCATTATTAATAATTTGCTCCAAGGCGACAGTCAGCCACTTTCTATCACTCGTCAGTCGCCAAGACCCCTCAATCCTGACAGAGAGATTTTTCATAATAAACTGATTGGCATATTTTTTGATAATGTCGCGCGTGACATCTGCCACATCAAAGGTTTCAAATCGGAAATCAGTTGATGTATTTTGTAACCGCAGATAACTCAATAAAATATTGAGATAATTATCCAATTCTAATAATTGGTGCTGTACATCCGATTGTGTCAGGTTATTTGTTTGCGCCATCAAGTCGAGCGCTGCAATCGGCACTTTCATCTGATGCGTCCAAACTCTAGTTAAATCTAACAAATCCTTGTCAAATTTCAACAATTCTTGATACTTCTCCTGATGCCATTGCTCAAGCCCAATAAGTAGCTGTTGATAATCTTCACCAATTAAGCTCGTATCAGGAAAATAGGGTAAATTTTCCACACTAGTCCGTGCTAAAAACTGGTGGAGCTGAATAAAGCGTTGACAGGCAAAACTCAGATAAAGTACAAAAATCAACGTGGGTAGCAAGAAAGCGACTTTAAAAGCTACTAAATCTATGTTTTGTAGATATAAAACAAGCACAATCACGCCCTCAGTGAGCAAAAAAATGGCAATTTCGCTAAATTTCTCCTGACAAAAACGGGCAATAAGTCGTAGATAAGGCATCATTTGATAACATACCCGACGCCTCGAACGGTGTGAATGTGATCAAAGTTGACTTGCAGGAGTTTTTTGCGCAAGCGACTCATATTGACATTCAAAGTATTGTCGTCGATATAGTCATCACCCTCCCAGATTTTTTTCAGAAGATCATGTTTGTCGACAATATGCCCTGCCTGCTCTAGCAATGCTTTCAAAATAATCATCTCTGTCTTAGTCAAGCTAACTTTTTCTTGTCCATCCGAAAAATTACCATCTAAATCTAACGTGAATTGTTCAAAACTTAAATGGTTGACTTGCCCCTTTGTCCGTCTTAAAAGCGCGTTAATTTTAGCAACTAACACCTCAACAGAAAAAGGTTTGCTGACAAAATCATCTGCCCCCATATTCATTGCCATGACAGCATTCATCTCATCAGATGCCGATGAGATGAAAACAATCGGCAAATCATTGGTTTTTCGAATTTCAGTTGTCCAATAAAAGCCATTAAAATAAGGCAAAGTAATATCCATCAAGACCAAATCTGGTTGGTATTCTGAAATTTCTGCTGCTACGGCACGAAAATTCATGACACTCGTCACCAGGAATTCTTCTTGAAGTTTTTCACGTAAGAGCTTAACAATCGTCTCATCATCTTCAACGATAAAGATTTTATTTTTCATATCTTTATTTTACCAGAAAAGAGAGAGTTGTGTCAGTTATGACCAATACGATACTCAAATAAGCGATTCATCAGTTTTGGAAAAATGTCATCACCATTTTTCCACCCTCATACCACTCAATATCAATACTTAATTTATTGGCATTTTTTCCTTGCCAATGATATGACGCACTACCATCCTTGATCGTTTTCCCAACAAAACCCACAGATTTGACACTTGTTTTAACATATGTTTTAACATCCTGTCTGGATACATCGGTAAAATGAATACCGCAAGCTTTTTCATAAGTCCCCTCTCCAACATCCTCAATGATTGTATTTTCACCAACAATTTCAAATGGCGGTTCAGGAATTTGTTGTGTTTGCAAATTATTCGGCCACTCTGTTGCTGCGTACTCACCTTTTTCCTCACGTTCTCGCAAAGTACTGATTGTCGCTATCTTACCTGGGGAATCAGGTATATTTTTACCGCCACTCATCTTATATGCCGTAAAAAGTGAGGCTGCCAGTACAGGGGTTATCATCATCACAACTACTTTTTTCATCATCAATCCTCCTTAAGTTTGTGTATCACGGCGATTAAAAATTTATATCGTCTCTCTTAGTGATGTCGATTTTCAGCATCTTTAACCATATTATTCCTATTACTATTTTATCATATTTCTAATTACTTTCAAATAATACGCGAAAAGGATGATTTTTTGAAACCATACAAAAAACACCTCCAAAATCTGGAGGTGTCTATGGTAACAACTTATCTTTCAACAATGCGATAGTAAATTTTTGATGTTTTACGATAAATCAGATAATAGATTACTGAAATAACTAGAATCGTTATGCCGCTGACACTAGCAATCATGCCCATGTCAGTGATACCAAAAATATTGATTAACTTAGAAATCATCACAAAGGCTGCTGCAAAGTGAATGATGCTGACAATGATTGGCATAAAGAAGACGATTGAGACTTGTGAATCAATTGATTTTTTAACTTCTTTTTTAGTCAATCCAACTTCTTGTAGAATACGGTAGCTGCGTTTATCCTCAGCACCCTCTGAAATTTGTTTGTAGTAGATAATCAAAGCAGCACCTAAAATAAAGGTAATTCCAAGCATAAAGCCAATGAATAGGAAGCCACCTGTGAATGCCATGATGCCCTCTCTGCTTTCTTTCTCAGTTGCAACAATGACTTGATTGATTTGGTTAGTATCATTTGTTGTCTTTTTACTTAATACCTCACGTTCTTTAGCCGGTAAGTCAATAAGGACTTCTGTGCTGATAGGTGTTGTGAAAGCATCAACATTTGGATTGTCTGAATTTTTCTTAATTGTATCTTGATTATTGAGCTCGTTCAATTTTGTAAGTTCTTGTTCATCAGAGACAACGAGTACAAAGACATCAAATACACCAGGAAATTTAGGGAGGTTTTTAAGCGACGGTACTTCTTTAACAATCTCTAAATTTTCACCAAACCAATCAACTGATTTGACATCTCTATCACCAAATGCTTTATAAAGAACTACTTGATTGGGGGCTAACTCTGGTAAATCATTACCTAATTTAACCATATCGTCACGCGTGACAAATCTTATTACTGAATAGTCATTCATTTTCGCATTCTCAGCTGGTAATACTGCTTTTTGATCAGCGCCAACACTTAAATTTGTCATAACCATAAATGTCGAATATGGTACAATTTTTGTATGATCTATGTCATTTTCTTGGATGAAGTTATCTAGGGCTGTTTTATTTTCGTCAATGCTTTTTCCTGCAAAACTAATATTTGTGTTCTTGGGATATTGGTCTGCTACGACTTTTTGAACACCGACATAGAGAGCGACAGATGTCGCAAGTGTGACAAACGTCATGGTCACGAGAATCGTGATATTGGCAAGACCAACTGCATTGGTTTTCATGCGGTAAAGCATACTACTTGTCGTGATAAAATGTTCAGGTTTGTAATAGTAGTTTTTATTGGCCTTCTGACGTTTCAAGACGAAGATAGTTACGCCGATATAGAGTAGATAAGTCCCCAAAATAACCAAGATAACTGCGATGAAAAATTTAAGTAAAGCCTCAATCGGTCCTTGAACGCTAAGCGCCAGATAATAAGCAACGGCAAGCATCAGGACACTGAGAATAGACATGATTAAACGGCCACGAGGTTCGCGCTCACTGCGTGTATTATCTTTCAGTAAGCTGATAGCTGAGTTCCGTTTAATCGTCACCATGGCAAAGCACATAAGCAAGGCAAAGATAGCTGCAAAGACAAGCAATGTTAACAAAATGGCTGTGAATGACACTTTTAAGTTAAAGTAGTTGCCACCGATAAGGTGAACAAAAATCAGATAGAGAAATTCTGAAAAAATCAAGCCCAAAACAGTACCTGTGATAACTGTCGCAGCAAAGGTCATTAACAATTCCCAGAATGAAATCGTCGCGATATTTCGCTTGTTCAACCCCAAGATATTATAGAGTCCAAATTCTCTGGTTCTTTGCTTAAGTAAGAAACGGTAGCTATAACTCACGATGATAACTGAGAACAAGACAATAATGGCAAGTCCAAATTTCATCATCATCCTGACGGCATCAGCACCTTTTAACTGGTCCAAGCTCTCAGAAAAGGCAAGGTTTGACAAGATTAGCGTCATCGCAAACATAGATGTTGTTGCGAGTAAAAACGGTGAAAAATTAGATAAAGACTTTCGGATATTTTGAAAAGCTAGTTTAAGATAGAACATTATTCTCCTCCTAAAAGGCTTGTGATGGCTGTCGTAATATCCCGGTTAAACTCATTATTAGATTTACCAGCCCGATAGAGTTGGTGGAAGATTTGACCATCTTTGATAAATAGTACACGACTAGCATGACTAGCAGCCAAACTTGAATGCGTCACCATGAGAATTGTTTGACCTTCTGCGTTGATTTGCTCAAATAATTCAAGCAAGCCATCTGAATTTTTAGAGTCAAGTGCAGCTGTTGGTTCATCCGCTAAAATTAATTTTGGATTTGTAATCAGGGCACGCGCAACAGCCACACGCTGTTTTTGACCACCAGACAACTCAAAAGGTTGTTTGTCTAGTAAATCTGAAATATTGAGCTTAGGTGCTAAAACTTCCAAACGTTTAGCCATTTCATCATATTTATAACGCCCCAAAACAAGTGGTAAGAAAATATTATCCCGCACGCTCAGCGTATCAAGCAAGTTGAAATCTTGGAAAACAAACCCCAAGTGGTCACGACGGAACTCTGCTAACTGTTGCTCCTTAATCGTGCTAATTTTTTTACCCTCTAAAACGATTTCACCACTACTGGGTTTTTCTAAAGTAGCTAAAATATTCAACAGTGTTGTTTTACCACTACCACTTTCACCCATGATAGCAATGAATTCACCTTCTTCAGCAATGAAATTCACATCTCGCAAGGCTTGTGTTTTTTCTTTTGAAAAACGTGTTTGGAATGTTTTTTCTAAATGATTGACTTCTAAGAACATTAGTTGATCTCCTTTAAGATACTCGCTTTAATTTCTGATTTTTTGACTTCTTTGTAACCGGTCACACCTTTAGTTTTGTTAACCGTTAATGCTAAGTAGGCACCTTTTCTAAGATTGTGGTCTGCCGTAAACTTAGTTGCTTTCTTAACGTTACGTTTATTAACAGCAGGTAGCTCATAGTTATACGTTGTATAAACACGACCACTACTGTCTGAGTCTTGTGTCGTTACACCATCTTGTGTAATCTTCACATAGTAAGTATCGCCCCCATAACTCTTTTTATAAACCATGTAGAGCCCACCGCCGATAAGCGCAAGCACTGCAAAAACTGCTAATAATTTTTTCATTGTAACTCCTTTGATTTCAAGTTTTGAAACTCATTTATTTTCCTCTTGACACTCTTATTATCGCACACTTCACCATCACCTGCCTTACACCTCACTATTTCTTTCTTACGAAAATGTAAGTTAGAGGAATTTTAAGCATTGCTATTAAAAAAAACTAACAGATAATGAAAGCTCTGCTAGTTTATATGTTTGTTATGACATCTTATAGACTTTATATTTACCCAAACGCTTAACTGTAATGCCAAGCTTTTCGAGCGCGTGAATCAAATAAAGATAGTTCTCAGAAAACTGGGCATCGATAAGAAAGAAATACTCTCCTAGGAAAGTTTTTAGCGGTCGAGATTCAATTTTGGTTAAATTAATCCCGAAGTCTGCAAAAATTTGCAAGGCTTTATAAAGTGCACCCGGTAGATTATCCGAAAGTGTCAAGGCTAATGTCATCTTTTCTGTTTCAACTGGCAGCGGAATTTTCGGTGTCGTATGTCCCAATAACCAAAACCTTGTGAAATTTTCATCAATTTCTTGAATGTCTTGAGCTATAATCGTCAACCCATACTCCAAGCTACTGGCAGTGGGCGCAATTGCCGCATAATTTTTCTCGGGATGTTCCGAGACAAACTTTGCCGCATAAGCTGTGCTATCAGTACTTTCGATTTTTGCGTCAGGAAAATGGCACTGCAAATATTTCAGCGATTGCGCAATCGCTTGGGGATGAGAAAAGATTTTTTCAATCTTTTTATCCGCACTTGTCGCCATAAGCTGTTGCTTGATTGGTTGGACGATTTCAGCCTGAGCTCGAGTGTCATCCGATTGTAAAAAGAGATAATCAACAGTCTGGTGGACACTACCTTCAATCGAATTTTCAACAGGAACAATTGCATAGTCAACTAAGTCTTGCTCATAACTTCTAATGACCTCAGTAATCGAGTCAAAGGCAATGAGTTGATGGCTACTATCTGGAAATGCCGCACGAGCTGCCGCGTAAGTGAAGGACGCTTTAGGACCCAAAAAACCAATTTTCATCGTCTAATTTCCTTTATAATTTCCTCAGGTGTTCTCCCTGAAATAGTAATAATTTGAGTCGCAATAGCTTCATACAAGGGGGCACGAGTTTCAAATATTTCTTGGAGTTCCTCTCGTGATTTATCGATAAATAACGGTCTAACATTCGTCGTATCCGCAGAAATTCGCTGATAAAGGGTGTCAAAATCTGATTTTAAGTAAATGATTTCTGCATCAGCATTACCTAAAATACGGCGATTATCTTCAGACATGACAATCCCCCCCCCTGTCGCAATCACACCTTCGTTTTGTGACAATTCTTCTAAGACCTGTGATTCAATTTCTCGAAAAGCATCTTCACCTACCTCAGCAAAAAAAGTCGAAATCGGCATACCGATACGCTTAACGATAACATCATCCATATCAATAAAGTCTTCTGCTAATAATTTGGCAATGGTCGTCTTGCCCGACCCCATAAAGCCTATTAAAAATGTTGTCATCTATCTCAGTTTCCATTCTGTCTTAGCTATACCTTATTTTTATCATGCTTGGCACACCACAATATTATTGAATATAGGTCTTACTTTTTCTTCTTCTTGCCCTTTTTCATTTTCTTCTGGGCACGTTTCATAGCAGCGGTCATCGCCATTTTTCCAACCTTACCTTTTAGACCACCACCAAACATGGCGCTCATATCTGGCATACCTGCACCGCCCATATCACCAATCGTACTCATATCTGGCATACCACCTGGCATATTTGGCATTTGACCACCCATACCACCGAGCATGGCGCCCATATCACCATTCATCAAGCCACTCATCATCTTTTTAGACTCATTAAATTGCTTGATGAGTTTATTAACTTCGATAAAAGTATTACCTGAGCCAGCAGCAATTCTACGACGACGTGACGGTGATAAAATATCAGGATTGGCACGTTCTTCTGGTGTCATGGATAAGACTGCCGCACGTTTTCTAGCAATATCTTTTTCATCTACCTTGATATTGGCAGCGCCTGGAATCTCAGACATGCCTGGAATCATTTTCATGATTTCATCCAAAGGACCCATTGATTGGACTTGGTCTAATTGCTCGATAAAATCGTTAAAATCAAAGGAATTTTCACGCATTTTTTCTGCCATCTTAGCAGATTGCGCCTCATCAAATTGACTTTGTGCTTTCTCGATTAAAGTCAGCATATCACCCATGCCAAGAATGCGTGAGCTCATCCGGTCAGGATAGAAAACTTCTAAGTCAGTTAACTTCTCACCCGTCCCGACAAATTTAATCGGCTTACCTGTGATTTCTCGGATAGATAATGCAGCACCGCCACGCGTGTCACCATCCAATTTAGTAATGATAACACCAGTAATTTCCAATGTTTCGTTGAATTTCTTGGCGACATCAGCTGCGACTTGACCGGTCATAGCATCAACAACTAATAGAATTTCAGTCGGTTGTGCCAAATCTTTGATTTGTACCAACTCGTTCATCAATTTTTCATCGATTTCAAGTCGACCAGCCGTATCAATTAAAACATAGTCGTTACGCTTTTCAGCCGCCAAAGCCAAACCATGACGAACAATCTCTACTGGATTAACGTCAGTGCCTTCATCATAAACCGGTACATCGACTTGTCTCCCCACTGTTTTCAGCTGCTCTATTGCCGCAGGCCGGTAAACGTCAGCCGCAATCATTAAAGGCCGTGCATTTTCAGTTTCTTTTAAGCGTTTGGCTAATTTCCCTGCAAAGGTTGTTTTACCGGCCCCTTGGAGACCTGCCATCATGATAATCGTTGGGATTTTTGGTGACTTAGCAAGCTCTGCTTCCCCACCACCCAAGATTGCTGTCAATTCTTCATCAACGATTTTGATGACTTGTTGCGCCGGTTGCAGAGCTTCAGAAACTTCAACACCAATCGCACGTGTGCGGATATTTCTGATGAATTTTTTGACAACTGGTAGCGCGACATCGGCCTCTAGCAATGCCACACGGATTTCTTTGGTAATTTCTAAAACATCATTTTCAGTGATTTTTTTCTTTCCGCGTAAGTTTTTAAAAACGCCTTGTAATCGTTCTGTTAAATTTTCAAATGCCATAATTTTTTATTCTCGATTCTTTTTATAATTTAGGTAGGGACAGTTTAATTTTTGACTTAAATTTTTTCTCTTGTGAGTATTCATATACTCCGGAATGTAAAGAAACCTATTATCGTTTGCTACAAAAGTTAGGTTATTCATCATGGGTTTCAAAACGATTTTTGGATAAGTTGACCAGACGAATTGAAAAAGTTTGTGAGGTCCCCCTCCCATTTCAATCTCTAATTTGTTATCCGCTGTCACATAGGCAATTTCACTCAGTGAAATCGTTCTACTTCTACCATTAAAAATTCTCCTATTTTTTATGTTTCATTATGTTTCATTATTTTTCACAATGTGTCACTAAACCAGTAATAGCAACGCTTTTCATCTTTTTAAACTTTTCTGAATTTCACTAAAAACCATCACGTTTCATCTAAAAGTTGTGAGTTTTGTTGTGAACGTTTAAGCAATAAAATCAGGGCTTGCTAGACTTTTAAAAGTGAAAAGTTGTGAGTTTTAAGCTAAGCAATCAGTGGTAAGTCATTTAAGATTTTGACTGCTTGTTGCTTTTGTGATGAAATTAAATGTGTGTAAATTTCTGTTGTTGTACGTGGGTTGGAGTGTCCAACCCTGTCCATAATAACTTTTTGATGGACACCCGCAAGGACAAGTAGTGTGATATGAGAATGTCTTAACATGTGAGTTGAGAAATCTTTTGGGTTTTTATCCATACCACCATAATCTCCCACCTTTTTCATAAATTTGTTTAAAGCACCATTTGAAAAAGGTTGTTTGTGCGTTGTTGCAAATACAAAATCACAGTTAGACATAGCTTTCATTTCTTCTAAAATGTTTGCTGTGCGTTCATCAATAGCGATATACCGAACAGACTGTAAATTTTTAGTCGGTCCTACTTTACCCAAGTTAATCTGCCAACTTTGACGAATGTAGATATCACGCAGTAGAATATCAACGTTTTGCCATTCTAGTACCGCAGCTTCGCCATATCTACAACTCGTCAAAAAGATAAATTGAAGCATGAGCAATCGCCTAAGCCCCATTTCACGATGATAGGCAGAGCGTAGATTTTGAATATAGCATTTTGCAGAATCTACAAACTCATTAAACTCATCAACAGTGAAAAATTTTAAATCACGTTTTTCTTTTTGTTCAATCGTTTGCTTGATTTTGGGTATTCTGATACGTTTTGCTTCGTTTACATCAATATATTTCATGTCAAAAGCAAAATCAAAGAGTTGCACTAAATGACGTTTAAATTCTTACCTAGTGGTAGGCTTATCAAAGAAATTTACAAATTTTTGAAGCTCAATACTTGAAACTGATTTGATTTTTTTATTACCAAACTCAAAATCATTGAGAAAACTGTTAAATTGACCTTTTTCACGGTAAACGGAACTAGGGGAAATTTCTTGTTTTCTAATATCCCAATAAACTTCAAAAACTTGCGATACAGTTGCATTGTTTACTGCTTCAAGTGATTTACGCTCATCATCAAGCTTTTTATCAACTTTTTGAGCCAACAAATTTTTGGCTGTTCGCTGACTTTGTGCGCTTGATGTTTCAAGCGTTACAGTAACCTGCCTACATTTTCCATTTAATGTTTTGTAGGTGTCAAAAAATTTTACCTCTCCATTTGCTAGTTTTTTATAATACATAGTATTTTACCTTTCAAAAATAAAAAAGGCGAAACGGGTATTTTTATTATACCATATTCCGCCTTTTTAGTTTTAACAATGTTCTTGTCGCCAACGAAGATACTTTTCATAACCTACAGGGTCAATTAAAACACGCTTAACTGTTGGATTGATAACATAGGCAGAGAAATCAGATAAACGGCGCATGGCGGTTAAATCATTTCCGAGAGTGCCTTTATTCACGGAAAAATATTCTGAAATTTCATCTTTAGTCATGAATTTTTTCATTATTGGAGCTATACTATAAAAACAAAGCCACATCACGGTCACTTTGTTTTTAAAAGTTTATCTGAAATATCTTATAACAAATTATTTGATTCCCAATTTCTTCTTTTTACTATATTATCTATGCGTTCTTGTAAATCTTTTGAAGCAAAACTATAATAATTTTTAATAATGGATTTAACTTCTTCTTCTGATACTAATCTTTCTGGAGATTCAAAAAATGATACTAATTCTAGTTTTAATTCAACATTATCATCATTAAGTTCTATTGCACGTCTTAAATGATTCAATGCTATATTTTCAGCTCCTTCAAATGATACAAGACTTACACTTAATAATCTTGAAGCAGTTAAATGGTATTTCCATGTCTCATTTTCTTGAATAAGTTGTAAAATTAAGAAGTAGTAACTCATATTTTGCGAATCTATTGCTAACCAAATTAACGCTTCTCGTAACATCTCCTCATCAAGAGGTTTTAAAATATTTATAGTTTTATTGAAGTCTCTTTCAATTTCTAAAGACTGTTTGATTTCTTCTAATAGTTTACCCATGCGTTACTTATCCTTACCTTTCCGTTCATCTCCACATATGTAACGGTTATAGTCTTACCGTCAATAGTTAATTCTTTCGCTGTAATTCTTTTACTACAGTATCTTTTCCTTTTTTCAGAACTTCCTCCATTAGAGGTTTTACATTTTCCCACGTTGGAGGATTTACTACTTTTATCCAATCATGTTTAGACAACATAATATGGTTGATTTTGTTAGGGTCAAGCATCTCAAGCTCTGAAGAAAATTTACTACTAACTTTTTCAGCCTCCCACATCTCATTTAAAACTTTAGCCTCTTTTTCAGTAAGTCCAAAAGTTTTGCTGATTTTTGCCAAATCAAGCGCTAAATCGCCGCCTTTTTCTAACATTCTAGCCGTTTCCATAGCTTTGTAGAG
>Ga0334895_1000392_pt1 | contig 62830 bp, 56 predicted proteins | sample GraSluR3_MG_7_FD_207229 | JGI IMG/M metagenome (GOLD analysis project Ga0334895, IMG submission 207229) | Sludge microbial communities from methane-producing bioreactor in Wageningen University, Netherlands - Granular Sludge_31_05-R3 | ecosystem: Engineered > Bioreactor > Anaerobic >... | reverse complement strand
GGATGACATAGTTATCCTTGATTCTCCTTTTAAACTGGATCCCTTTACAAGTAAAACTAATACTGATGAAGATAAAAGACTTTTAATAAACAAAGATACGGCTTTGTGGTTAAGAGATAAAAAAGTGAAGTGTGTAGGATTTGGCGATGGCGTATCAATTGAAAACAGAAATGAAGATGTTTGTCCTTTTCATGATGTTTTGCTGGCAGAAAATATTTTATTTATCGAGGTATTGAAGAATTTGGAGTTGTTGAGTAATGATGTATTTTTCATGTCTTATTCACCTTTATATATAAAAGGGCTTGACTCTTCTCCTGTTAGAGTTTATGCCATTGAAGGCCTGGCAGAATTTTCATAAGGCTATGTTCCACTGTGATTACATATAGGTAAGTGGTGCGTTTATTAATAAGCAGAAAAGAAGAAAGGGAGTGAGTATGTTTAAAGGAAATAGAGTTACCTTAAAAAGTTTAGTTTCTGAGAAGCAGGTTTTTGCTCCGTGTATCTGGGATTGCCGGACTGCACGGGTTGCTGAACTTGCAGGTTTTGAGGCTGCTTTGCTATCAGGTGGACAACTTGCTGAAAGTGTATGTGGTGTACCGGATATCGGTCTTATAACAGCAGACGATTTGGTTCAATCTACAGAGCGTATTTGTGAGTATTCACCTTTGCCGATCATCATTGATGCTGATGATGGTTTTGGTGAAACTCCCCTGGCTTCATACCGTTTGACATATCGTCTTGCAAGGGCGGGTGCGATGGCCCTTACCCTTGACGATACAACCGGATATAGGGGGTGGAACCGCTGGGGAAGTCAGATGGTTGCCGGATATAGTGACGGCGAGATTAATCATCCGGTCATTCCAAAGAAAAACTGGTTGCAAAAAATCAAGGCTTCTTTGGAAGCATGTGAGGGGACCGACTGTCTGCTAATTGCCCGTACGGAGTGTAAACTTAAGCACGGTCTTGATGAAGCTATCGAACGTTGTATAAGGGCCCGTGAGTTGGGTGCAGAAATGACTCTTATAATCGGGTTGAAAACGCTTGAAGAAGCTGAGAAAGTAGCTAAATATGATATAGGTTGGAAGATGTGGCCTGATGTTATGTCTAAAAATGGAGAGCCTGATGTATGGTTACATGATATTGAACCACTAGGGTTTAACCTTGTGACTATGCATTATCTTGAGAAGGGCTCAATGTATGGCATGCTAAAATATAGCAAACATGTGGTAAAAGACCGTACAACAGTTTATCCCGACGAGCACGATATGGAGTTGACTCCTGAGGAAAGAGAAATGGCTATGGATATGAATCTTGACTGGTGGCTCGATTTGGAAAAGAAATTTGAGGATGTTTAGTTTGCAGAAACAAATCATTCTATCATAATTTCAGGAATCGGCTGATACAATCCAGAAATCTATTTAAAATAGTATCTTAAATAGATTAATAAAAAATGTTTGGGGGTATTGTTCGTGAAAAAAACACTGGTTTTACTATGTTTAGTAGTCATGTTATTTGCATTTGTTACCGGTTGTGGAAGTGATACATCGGAAAGTATAGATACCTCAGAGGATGAGAATGGTGTTGTTGATGAACCGGTTGAGGGTGGTATCATAGTAGTTGGTGAAAAAGTACATCCTACCACACATTTATGGCATCAGGTTCGTGCTGTTTGGGAGATAGCTTATTCCTCTTTAACTCAGGAAACGTTGATGAGATATAATGATAGTGGTGTTCCAGAGCCATTCCTGCTTGAGTCTCTTGAGCCAAACAGGGAAGAAAACACCTGGACTCTGAAAGTTAGAGAGGGTATTAAGTTCTCAGATGGAAGTGATTTAAATGCGGAAGTTGTTGCATGGAATATTAATATTTACAGGGAAAAAGGAATCTTTGCTGAGTCTTTTTTCGCTCCGGTGGATTATGCTGAAGCCGTTGATGATTACACCGTAATTGTCAATATGAGCTCATGGGACAGTCTTTTCCCATATACGCTTGCCCGATCCTGCCTAATCGCATCTAAAGAAGCATTTGATACCTATGGAGAAGAATACCTGGGAAGCAATCCAATTGGAACTGGGCCATTTGTACTCGATGTGGAAGAGCATGATGTAAGACTGGTTTATAGCAGTAACCCATATTACTGGCGGGGAGTGCCAAAAGTCGACGGAGTCGAAGTCGTAATATATGAGAACGAACTGGTTATGCAAGCGGCTATGGAGGCGGGAGAACTTCATGCAATGAATACAACGAATTACGACTTGGTTAACAATATGGCTAACAGCCAAACAGGTTTCACTATTTACAGTTCTGCCGTACCCTCTTCTGCATATACACTTTGTTTTAACATGTCAGATCCTAATGATCCTTTTAGTAATATACTCGTTCGTCAGGCAGCATCATACGCTGTAGACAGGGATGCTATTGTTGATGCATTGATGTATGGATACGGGAGTGTTTCCAACCAGTGGGGAACTGAAGATTCCGAGTTTTACAACCCTCAGGTTGAAGGACAACCTTACAATCTTGAAAAGGCACTGGAACTAATGGCCGAAGCAGGGTACGCTGATGGATTTAGTACTACTCTGACTTATCCCAGCCATGCTATAAGTGCAGATTATCCACAGGCTATTGCTGAGATGTTAGCAGCTATTGGGATTAATGTAACTTTAAGGCCTGCTGAAGGTGCAGGGTTTGTTAACTTCATTGGTGGATGGGAAGAAGGTATGCTGTTACATCCGATGGGTATGGAAAATGGCGCAGCTTCCCAGCTGGCATCTACTTTTGTGCAGGGATTAGGTTTTGCATTAGGAGTCGAAAGCTTTATACACCCTGATGATCTGGATCAAATGATCAGAGAGGCAACTGTTGCTCCCGAAGATGAAGTGGCTGGAATTTTCAGGGAGGTACAGAAGGTTGTTTTTGATGACTACGTCTTTATGAAAACAATCGCTGTAGTTCATTCTACAGGTATAACAAGGCCTGAGGTGCAAGAGCATGATTATTGCAAAGTTCAGGATCGGATGCATTCCTTCTATAAAGCATGGTTTAAAGAATAGTTAATAGTCTTTCTTAATGCGGCAAGCGTGTAAAAATCGCGTTATCAGGCCGGTGTTCTGTATTATAATATAAAGAACACCGGCTTTCTAAAATATCTATAATTAAATTGTTTTCATACAAACGTAAGGCGGTATGTAAATGGGCACTTACATCTTAAAAAGGATACTTATATCTATCCTGATAGTTTTTATTGTTTCTGTTTTTGCTAAATCTCTCATGCATCTTTTACCTGGTGATCCAGCCAGAATGGCTATGGGTTATGAAGCGAAAGAAGAGGATGTTCAAAAATTCCGCGAAAGTATGAATTTAGATAAGCCGATTCCAGAACAATATATTATTTGGGTCAGTGGTCTGATTAGGGGAGATATGGGAACATCAGTACTATACAACAGACCAATTCAGGATGTATTAGCAGAAAGATTGCCCAGATCCATAGCTATAGGTCTTCCTGCGTTACTGTTATCTGCTCCACTGGCTATCCTTTTCGGTATTATCTGTGCAATAAAACGGGGTAAACTTGCTGATCAGGTAATAACCTTTTTTATGACGCTTGGCTTGGGAACACCAGTGTTTTGGCTTGGTATTTTCAGTATATATATTTTTGCTATTTGGTTAGGTATTTTACCTATCCAGGGTTTTACAAATCCTTTTGAAGATTTTGGTCAATATGTATATAAAGCCATATTGCCAGTTAGCTGTCTATCGGTAACCATGGTTGCCGGGGTGGCAAGACAGACGCGTACTAATATGCTTGAAGCGATTAATCAGGATTATGTAAGAACTGCCAGGGCATATGGTGTTTCAGAGAGCAGAATTCAATTCAAGTATGCATTAAAAAATGCTTTGATACCTGTTATTACAATTATTGGATTGCAGATGAGAGTAATAATAGGCGGTTCTTTACTTATTGAACAAGTTTTTAATATTCCTGGTATTGGGACTCTTTTAGTTGATACTATCAGACACAGGGATTATTTTGTCATTCAAAATACCGTGCTTTTAATATCATTGTTTACTGTAATGGTTAACTTAGCTGTGGATATATTATATGGGGTTCTCGATCCGCGGATAAGGCTGGCGCGTACAGGAGGGAGGTCGTAGCATGAATAATAGAATAAATATTACCCAGGAAAAGATAAAAGCAAAAGAAAGGGAACATAAGTGGAATAATATTCGTGAAAAGGCAAGGGTATTCTTTGGTAGTGGGTTAATAATAAAAATCAGTTTTATGATAATAGTGCTTTTTATATTTATTGCTATTTTCTGTCCTTTGCTTACACCTCATTCACCCTTTACGCAGTCTTTGGCTGAGAGGCTTCAGGGTCCTTCTGCAAAGTACTTACTGGGAACTGACAGTGTTGGCCGTGATGTTCTAACCAGACTTATGTTTGGAGCCAGAATTTCAATTTTTACCGGCTTACTCTCAAGTTTTTGGGCAGCCTTAATAGGGGTTACATTAGGTCTCATCGCAGGATACTTTGGAGGACATGTCGGTGGAACTATAATGCGACTTACAGATGCTCAACTATCTATACCCCCTCTTATTCTGGTAATGGTTTTAGTTCCTATTCTGGGTGGCACGATCCTTGGAATAAGTCTTGGTATTGGTATTTCTGCAGTGCCCAGCTATGTACGTATGGTTTATGGACAGGTTTTATCGTTACGAGAAGAAGATTATATTACAGCAGCTTCTCTGGTTGGGCAGAACAATTTTAACATTATGCTAAAACATTTATTACCTAACTGTTTTCCTACTCTTATTGTTATGGTTACAATGAGTGTCAGTGTGGCTGTTATGATTGAATCAGCATTAGCATTTATCGGTGTAGGTATAACTCCACCAACACCGGCATGGGGTACTATGATTGCAGAAGGGTATAATTATTTATTTTCTGCACCGCACCTTGCTATTTTGCCTGGATTGTGTTTGATAGCCCTAATAGTTTCATTAAGTATTGTTGGTGATGGCCTGCGTGATGCTCTTGATCCCAGGTTGAGGGGGAAGTTATAAGATGAACAAAGAACTCCTGAAAGTAAATAACCTGAAAGTATCTTTTTTTACCAGCGCGGGAGAAGTAAAGGCTGTTAACGATGTATCCTACTATGTTTGCGAAAAGGAGTCTATAGCAATTGTTGGTGAAAGCGGATGTGGCAAATCAGTAACCCAGCTATCTGTATTGCAATTGGTACAGAGTCCACCTGGCAGGATCCTTGGAGGAGAAGTATTATTTAAAGGAGATAACCTTCTTAAATATAAGCCAAATTCAAATGAGATGAGAAAAATTCGTGGTGCAGGTATAGCCATGATATTTCAGGAACCAATGACTTCATTGAACCCGGTTTTTACTGTTGGACATCAAATCAGTGAAATAATAAGCTTGCATAAAAAGGTTAATAAGAAGCAAGCATGGGATATGGGTATTTCTGCATTAAAAAGTGTTGACATACCAGATCCTGTATCCAGAATGAATAATTATCCTTTTGAATTAAGTGGAGGCATGAGGCAAAGAGTCATGATTGCCATGGCTATAGCTTGTGATTCTGACATAATTGTTGCAGATGAGCCTACTACTGCACTTGATGTTACTACACAGGCACAAGTAATAGATCTCATGATGTCTCTGGTCGAGGAGCATAATAAAACATTAGTTTTTATCACACATAACTTGGGTTTGGTTACCCGTTATACTGAGAGAATCTATGTAATGTATGCGGGCAGGATTATTGAATCTGGTGCGACTGAAGATCTTATGACAAACCCAAAACACCCTTATACTATTGGATTGCTAAATTCAGTGCCTAAACTTGAAGAAAAAAGAAAAGAAAGGCTAATGCCAATTGATGGCCTTCCCCCGAGTCTTATTGATCTACCGCCTGTCTGTTCTTTTTTACCCAGGTGTTCGTGTGCTGGCGAAGAATGTAAAACAATGCAGTTTCCTGAACTGAGGCAGGTTGGTGACAACAGCCATTATGCTGCATGCCATCTAGATGTAGTAGCAAAACTATAATTTCATACAGGGTAAAGGCAACCTGTTTAAGTTGTTTGTCAAATAGCCCAGCAGTCTTAATGTAACTTTAAATTATTACAGTGCAGGTAGAAATTTGGCATCAATTGAGCCGGTGAAAGGGTGGTTGTAATAGTGGATAGTATGAATATGCAAGAGCCTATACTAAGAGTGGAACACTTAAAAAAATATTTTCCTCTAACAAAGGGGCTTTTTAATAAAACTTATGGACAAGTGAAAGCGGTAGATGATATTAGTTTTAGTATAAATAAAAATGAGACTTTTGGTCTTGTAGGGGAAAGTGGATGTGGTAAAACTACAGCCGGAAAGTGTGTTTTACGTGTTTTAGATCCAACCGATGGAAAAATATTATATAATGGAAAAGATATTTCAAGAGTCCCCTTATCAACGATGAAAATGTATCGTCGTGAACTACAGCTTATATTTCAGGATCCCTGCAGTTCACTTGATCCCAGGCAATCGGTTTTTTCTATTTTAAAAGAAGCTATTGTATCGAATCATATGAAACATTCACCACAGGAAATAAGAATAAGAGTAGAAGAGCTTTTAAATCTTGTAGAACTTGATATCTATATGAGTTTTCGTTATCCTCATGAAATGAGTGGAGGGCAGAGGCAACGTTTAGGTATTGCCAGAGCACTTGCCTGCAATCCCAAACTGATCGTTTGCGATGAGCCAGTTTCAGCTCTTGATGTTTCAATCCAAGCGCAAATAATTAATCTGTTTATGGACTTACAGAAAAAGCTCGGGCTTACCTATCTATTTATTGCTCATGACATTGCAGTGGTTCAACATATAGCTGATCGTATTGGTGTTATGTATCTAGGAAAAGTTGTGGAAGTTATGGATGCCTGGGAAATTTTTAGTAACCCCCTGCACCCTTATACAAAGGCATTATTATCAGCGGTTCCTTCAACTAACTATTATCTTGAAAAGAAACGAAAGCGAATTTCTTTGGAGGGAGAAGTTCCAAGTCCTATTAATGCACCATCTGGTTGTCCATTTCACCCAAGGTGTAAATACTGTATGGATGTTTGTGTTAAGACTATGCCGCGACTAATTGATACAGGAAATGGACATGGTGTGGCGTGTCACTTGCATAATTAATTGCCACCATCTTAATATATATTTCGTGTATCTGTTACCCGACATAGTTATAGCTTTATTGATACATCAGAAAGCTTTATGACATTTCACTGAGTATTGCCTGTTCCCATTTTTGCATAGAATAAAAAGGCTAGCAAAGCCAGGTGGCCAATGATGGTGAAATGTTACTCCACGTTCATATTAGACATCACTGTAATCCATATATCTTGAAAGTTTAGGGTTTATAGCTTTTAAAAATCTTTTTATCCTTCCTGCAAATCATTTGTATAGTATGGTTTCCGGACATAACTGCAGTCGGCATGCCTCCTCCGGGGTTGACCCACTGCCCTGCCATGTAGAATTTGTCCAAACCGGGTAGTGTCTTTCGCATGGAAGACATCATCGAAAAATCGCTGTCGAACATCCATCCTTCATAGGAGCCTCTCCAGTTCCCTGTATACCTCTCCCAAGTAATAGGTGTGGCAACGTCAGTTATTTCCACCTGCCCGGTAATTCCAGGAAAGCGTTCTTCCAGCCCGTTGATTACTCCCTGTACAATAGCTGCTTTTTCTGCATGGTATAATTTAAGATCCTGCCTGAGCTTATGCCAGTAATCATAATCAGTTGTGAACTGGACAACCAGCGTGGTTTTTCCTTGTGGCGCCATAGAGGGATCAAAACAGTAGGAGCGAACATCTATAGTGTCCATCTCTTCTCCCGCCACCATAATCGGTGTTGAAAGGGGGTAATTTAATCCCCCGACTGATGCTGGTAAATCTTCGAGCTTACACGCTATTCTCAGACCTACGTAAACCAGGGGTTGAAAAAGTTTTGGATTATTATATTTGCTTTTAATATTTTCATCAAGATAAGCGCCACCAAGCATATCGAATATGGTAGTGCGGCCGTCGGCTGCGGAAATAACCCAGTCAGCCCGATGTTCAGTTCCATCAGCCAGGCGGATGCCAACAGCCCGGTCATTTTCGACAAGGATTTTATCTGCCCGGGAGTTGTAATTGATTTCGCCTCCCAAAGCCAGGTAACGTTCTTCGACAGAACTTACCAGCGATAAAGCCCCACCGACAATATAGCCGGCAGATTTGCTGTGTTGAAAGGCAAGCACGAAGAGGAGCATCATCATTGTTTTTGCAGCGCCTGACCAGGGCTGTTGTGGCATCATTAACCAGCTTGTCCGCCTCCAAACAGAAAAAGTAAACTCTAATAGTAGTATACCCGGATAAGTCGCAATAGTTGCAAGATGTTTTAAGAAAATTACTTTTCCAGCAAGATCAAGTTGCAACAGAAAATCATAAGTGCGCATTTGATTTTCCCTTAACTTGCCAATATGTAGCCTGAATATATTGCAGTATTTTATGATTGACATCAAAAACATGACAGTGCTATACTTTCTGCGGAGAAAAAAGCCAAGTTGCATCAGTAACTTTTCAGTTGTTGTAGTACATGATCAAATATATCGTATAGTGCACAGGAGTATTCATTGAGCGAGCTAAAGAACAATGGCAATAGAAGCATGAGCCGGAAAGATGGGATTGGGCCTCTTGTAAAGAAGGCTTATTATCTTCTCGGGCGCAAAGGTTTGCGCGGTGCGAGGTTGCTTACAAGCGCTGGAATTCGTCTCTTTCGTTCCAACAAAAAGCGAAAACATTTTGCAGCTAAATCCGGCTTTAGTATACCAACGGTGCTGATAGTTTCTGTAACTATGGCCTGCAATTATAATTGCCTTGGCTGTTATTCCCGGGGGAGACCGGAAAATGAAGAACTGAGCACTGCAGAGCTGGACAACCTGTTTGGCGAAGCAGAAGCAATGGGTATGCTTGCGGTAGTATTGACCGGTGGAGAGCCGCTGATGCGGGATGATTTACTGCAGATTATCAGCAGGCATCGTAACCTGCTCTTTATCATGATAACAAACGGGTCGCTCATGACTGCTGAAAAAGCGGCATTGATTGGCAGATGCACCAACCTGGTTGTCTTGATCAGTATTGAAGGCAGCGACAGACATACAGATGAAAGGCGGGGGGAAGGCGCGCACCGGGCCGTAATTGCTGCAATGAAACATCTGAAAAATGCCGGTGGTTTTTTTGGTTTTGCTGCTACGAACAATGTTTTCAACAGTGCGTACCTGGGCAGCGATCTATTTATAGATGATATGATTGACCGGGGCTGTTCTGCCGGTTTAATTACCGAATATGTTCCCTGTGGACCGGGACGACGTCCCGATTGGGTGATTGGCCCGGAGCAGAGGGAGAGTTTCAGGCAGCGGATCCTTCATTTAAGATCTTCAAAACCTATAGTGCTGGTCCAGCTTCCTCAGGATGAGTATGGTGAAAAAAATATATGCAGTGGTGCAGGAAGAGCTTCTCTTCACATTAATTCACAGGGAGGTATTGAACCCTGTCCCTTCGTTTCATTATCATGTGACAGTATTCGTAGGGGAGGGTTAATGGCTGCTTTAAAGTCACCATTTTTGGCAGCAATACGCAGCCAGCCCCACCTTTTATCCAGGAACCTGCAGGCTTGCTCTTTGTTCGAACATTACCCTGAGGTGAAGGCCCTGGCCAGTAAAAAAAAGTGAACCTTAAGCTTAAAGGGTTTCATTGATTTAATCCCCTAAAAGAGTAATGCTTTACAAAAGCCGTTAACTAATTTATAATTATATTGAATGAACGTTCAACCAATGAATGGAGAGGTAATATGGCCAGGAGAAAGGAACAGAACCAAAAAATCAGGGATGAACGAAGAGAGCAGATCCTTTCAAAAGCACTGATGCTTTTTGCGACAAGAGGGTTGGCGGCCACTAAAATAAGTGATATTGCTAAGGCTGCCTGTATTTCACAGGGTCTTTTATACCATTATTTCAAATCGAAAGATGAAATATTTGTTGAGCTGATAGGAAATGGGTTTGAGCGATTAAATGGAGCATGCCGCTGGTTGGAAGAGCAGAATAAAACAGCAAAAGAAAAAATAGTTTTTGCCCTGGCCGAACTGCTTAAACTACTGGAACAAAATGAAGATGCTGCCCGGTATCATTTTCTTATAGCCCAGGCTACTGCATCAGAATCAATACCCGATCAGGCCAGGGAGATTATAAAAAAAGAAAATTCGTATCCGTATGAGGTAATAGAAAGAATTTTAGTCGAAGGGCAAAGAGATGGTTCAATAAAAAAACATGATCCAAAAGAACTGGCTCTGGTGTTTTGGACAACTATTAATGGGCTTGCTATTTACAAGGCTGTTCACGGTAAAAAGTTTAAGGCGCCCAATGTAAGTATCTTGAGTGACATATTTATAAGTAATAATAAAAATTAAAGGCAGTAAAGAATCAGGAGGATTATTATGTTAAGTGTTCGGGGGCGGATGATCAAGTTTATGCTGCAGCATCGTGATTTGCTTCAGTTTAAGGCAAAGAAAGAAAAGGTAGATTGGAATCAATATGAAGCTGTTCTTGCTTTTCGGAGGCAGGTTGAAGATGGAGCAAAAAAATTCGGCAAACTACCTGCAGATATTACTGTGGAACCGGTAGAAATTGATGGTTTGTATGCCGAATGGATTGTTCCGGCCGGAGCAACAAAGGAAAAAGTTATACTATATTTTCACGGAGGCGGCTATATATCGGGGACTTGCAGTGCGCACCGGTCTATAGTGAGTAAATTTGTTAAAGGAAGTGGTAGAGGGGCCCTTTTATTTGAATACCGGTTGGCACCCGAAGAACCATATCCGGCAGCGCTGGAAGATTCGTTGAAAGCATATAAATGGTTGCTGGATCAAAATATAAATCCTAAGAACATTGTTTTTGTTGGTGATTCTGCCGGTGGTGGCTTATGCCTTGCAGCTTTACTGGCAATACGCGATAGGGGAGTAACCTTGCCGGCTGCTGCTGTCGCTTATTCGCCGGTGACAGATCTTAAATGCATGGGAGAGAGTCATAAAACCAAGGTTAAGGTATGCCTTTCTCCGGAGGGAATGGCAGAGGCGATTGCAAAACATTATGCTGGAGAGGAAGACCCGGGTCTGCCATATATATCTCCACTTAACGGCGACTTAAGAGGGCTGCCTCCATTGCTTTTATTCGCCGGAGAAGATGAAACCTTATATGATGACGCTGTTCGATTTACTGAAAAAGCCAGGCAGGCAGGAACGACAGTAACTTTAAGAATTGGCAAAGGACTGTTTCACTGCTACCCGGCGATGGCTCCCCTATTTCCGGAGGCCAGCAAGGCGATGGAAGAGATATGCCGGTTTATCAATGAATATATCGTGGGTAACTGAAAACCTGGTTGAACTATTTAAGACTGAAAGCTTTGTTTTGAAGGTTAACTGATTATTTATAGTTTATTTAACTTTTTTTAAACAGTGGGGTCAGCTTCTTCAAGTTGATCCCACTGGTTAAAATATGTCGGATAGCCGAAACGTGTCAGGGAATATAAAGTTATTGAGACACTGCCAAGAATAGCCAGCATAATAGCTATCTGGTATTCGATGGCAACCAGGGGTGATAAGCCGGCTAATATTTGACCGGTCATCATGCCGGGTAAAAATATTATACCCATACCGACCATTGAGTTGATTGTTGGCATAATAGCAGAAGTAAAAACATCTTTAACAATGCCTTGGGTAGCCTCCCTGGGTGTTGCTCCAAGCATCAGGGCTCCCTCGATCTGCTGCTTTTTTGTTTTCATTTCTCCGTTCAGCCTATCAATTGTTCTGTTTTTTCATCAAGAGCTGAAGTAGGTTCATCGAGCAGCAAAACTTTAGGTTCCATCAGGATTAACCGGATTAGAGCTAAACGCTGCTTCTCGCCTCCAGAAAGGAGCTCGGCATCTTCATCAAGTTGTTTCTGCTGAAGACCTGCTTTGTTAAGCTCCTCGAGGAACTTATTATCGGGTAAAGGCTTCTTGCCTGCGAAGGACAAACCTATTTGTAGATTGTCCCTGATTGTGCCAGGAAAGATTACAGGGACCTGTGGAAGCATGGTTACTTCTCTTCTAAGTTGGACAGCATTGATATCTTTTATATTAGTACCCCTGTAACTGATTATACCCTCCTGATAATGTGTCATATGGTTCAGCATTCGGATAAGCGTAGTTTTACCACCGCCACTTTCACCGATAATACAGGTGATCTGACCTTCTTTTATATATAAGCTATCAATAGAAATAATATTTTTATAACGTACTCCCTGTAATTCAAATATTTTTTACACCCCACTTAGCCAAACCTGTTACACCATATATTAAAAATCGATACCAAGTATCGATATAATAGTATAGGGAAGTGCAGACGTCAAATGTTACCCTGTGGAGTTGCAATATATTATGAATTACGTTAGATGATTTGAATGATTAATCAACCAGGCATTCATGCTTTTGTTTTATGGTTATTAGAAGGTCTGAAAATTCTCTGATTACACCATTTCCACCGCATGTATTACATACATAATCTGCAGCATTACGAGCTTCATAGGCTGCGTCGAGAGGGCAGGCTGAGAGACCGACTCTGTTCATAAGCTGAAGATCAGTTATTTCGTCACCTATAAAAGCGATATTATGGGCCTCAATGTTTTGGTCGGGAAGGAGCTTATTCAAAACCATTATTTTCTGTTCAGAATGTTGGTAGTAGGCTTTTACATTCATCTTTGAAGCAACATGTCTGATAAAAGGATTTTCATCATCACCAAGCAAGCCTATCTCAATGTCGGTAAGTTCCTTAAGCCTTTGAACACCTAAAAAGTCACTGGAAGAAATTTTTTTCATTTCTTCGCCGTTTTCCAGCAGGTAGAACGTTTTATCTGCTAAGACTCCGTCGAAGTCAACCAGTAATAATTTTATATCAAGGGCTTTCTTTTCTATAAGTTTATTATCTCTTATCATTGGATGAGCCTTATTACCTCCTCTGGAAGCATGGTCAGAAATTAAATAAGCAATTAAGTATGCTAACTAACCCCTAATTCTTTAATCCAATTCTTAATTTTAACATTAATCTGATCACGGATTTCTCGGAATTTGAACAGCTTTTGCTCATCACTACCTTCAAAAGCTGCAGGATCTTCAAAATACCATTGTAACCGGTTACTAATGCCAGGAAATACAGAGGGACATTTTTCTTCGGCATCGGAACAAACAGTAATAAGGTAGCTAAAGTGCTTTTTCCCAAGATATTCTACCAGAGCTTTTGAACGATGTCCTTTAAGGCTAATTCCAATTTCCTCCATTACTTCTTCTGTGCAGGGATTTATGCCTTGCGGTTCAATTCCAGCACTGAAAGCTTCAAATTTTTTATGACCGTAATAACGTAAAAAAGCTTCAGCCATCTGGCTGCGAGCGGAGTTGCCTGTGCAAAGAAATAAAACATTTATTTTATCCATGGTTAACCTCCCATTAAATTTTACCCTATTATCTTAGTCACAGAAAGGCCGTTTTTGTTAACATTAAGTTAACTTCAGGTTAAACTTTTAGAGCCTACATTTTCTATAGTTTTAAAGTAAAAAAGTCATGAAGTATGGTATGGAGATAGTGGCGGTAATTGAGATTCACTTGTATGCTGATTTTGTATCCGGGCACATGGAACTATCAGGGTAATCTAAGCTGAAATCTATGCCTGGAAGAACGGCATATGCACTTTCTCTCACCATGCCTGGTGGGTAGGGAAGAATTTGTAATTGAAAACCTGGTTAAGGTATTCATTCTGCAAATTTAATAATATCCGTATTTTTCTACGGCTTGATAGACTGCTTTAAGATTTTCAATGGGGATATCACGAGGTAATGTAAGTACATCCGGTGACAGGATAAAGCCTCCCCCGTATTTAACTTCGTCTAGAAGTTCCTTAACATAAAGATCATTCTCTTCAGGTGTACCCCCGATCACCAAGGAAGATTTAAGCCCTCCAGACACGCAGGTATGCCCTGCTAACATTTTCTTAGCTTTTCTTACATCAGTTTTTTCAAAAGCGGCAATACCCCATCCGCGAGGTAACTCCAAGATTGTTTCCAGGTGAGCTTCGTGGCATCCTTCAAAGAAAACATGGGATTTAATGCCTTCATCAAGCAGCCTGATTATTATTTTTTTAAGGGTAGGCCAATAAAATTCTTTATACAACTTGGGGGAAAGATATTCATTTAAGTGGAGAGGGAAAAAGGCAAAAGGTGATCCCATAGTTTTGGAAGCCATGGCTACTTTTATAATAGGCTCTACTGTGGCTTCAGCAGCCGCTTTAACCTTATCTGGATATTTACGTAGATCTAAAATAAGATTAGGAATATCCCTGAGGTAATCACCTATATAATCAAGAGGTGCATAACCATATCCCATAGATGGAGGGGTAAAGCCAAGCTGTATTAGGTCTTCAAACATGGCTTTTATATCATTTTCTTGCCTGGCTATTTCCATTCCCATTTGGGCCACGGTAGCCATAGCTTTGGGGGAGTTGAGATGTTCAATGTTTTCGCTAATACGGGGTAAAATTTTTTTATAAGAGAACTTTATCGGATCTGCAGTGTATTCATCGTACTCATCCGGCTGCATATAGGTTCCACCGATGAATTGCGAGGAGCTATTATCAGAAAGTTCTCTTCCAGGAAAACGAGTATTCTTATCTTTTAAAATATCATGAATTGGGCCTGTAATCGTTGACAACTTTTGAGCTAAATCCGGAAAATCTGCAAAAGCAATGGCTAAGACATAATTATTGATACCCCACAAACCGGCTAAGGACATTTCGCTGGGAAAATCCTTCAGGTATTTGATAGCCGCTTGACGAGCTTTATCAAAATCATAATGTACTTCATGGTTAGTAAACCCTGCATATGAAGCAACTACATCGCCTGCAAATCCCATCATTGGAACCCGGTCAGGTTCTTTGAGATCTATCGCATTCTGTATTCGCTCCTGGCGTTTCTGTATCATCTTAAGAGGATCATGCGCAGGCATTTATCGCTCACTCCTTTAGTGCTAGTAATTCATTACATAATTTCACTCCTCGGGCGGCATCATCTGCCCAGGCATCTGCGCCCGTATATTTCATTACTGAATCATTTACTCTACCGCCACCTATAATAATTTTTATTTCATCTTTCAATCCTGCTTCTCTTAGCGCGTTAATAGTATGTTTCATAGCATCTACTCCAGAAGTAATCAAGCAGGACAAGCCTAGAAGATCAGGTTCATATTGTTTTATTGCTTCAATATATTTTTCTGATGAAACATCAACCCCGATATCAATTACCTCAATACCGGATGCCTCAGCCATTACTTTAAACAGGTCTTTTCCAATGTTATGGACATCACTTGCTACTGTGCCAAGGACCATAGTGCCATGCTTCCTGGGAATATCTTTCTGTAATAGTGGTATGGAAAACTCCATGATCTGGTTGAAGATGTCCCCGGCACATATGAGTTCAGATAAAAAATATTCTCCACTTTCAAATCTGTCTCCCACCAAGTTCATAGCTTTTTTACATGTTTCTAGTACGATAACTGCTCCACCAGGTTTATTCACCATTTCTATAGCTGTCTTGATTGCTGCTGCTTCTTGCATATCCACAAAATTATTCAGCAATTCATCTGTCATATGTAAATCTCCTCAGAATATTTATGAGTTTGTCTCATTAAGTAACTGGTGCTCATCAATATAAACGTAAGTGCGTTTCCTTAGCTCATTACGCATCAGCGTATCTATTTTAATAACTCCATTAATCAATGATATTTCATTTGTTATAAATTTATATAATGTTGCGTGATCCTTTAAAACCAGTACAGCAAATATGTTATATCTGTTAACTAATGTTATTACATTGTGCACTTCCGGATATGTGGATAACTGTTCACATATAGAATCAACTTTATTCGGTTCGGCATTGATCAACACATACGCAACTGCCCTGAAGCCCAACAACTTGGTGTGGTTGGGCACAACAGAAATTTTGATAATATCATTTTTAATTAGTTTGGCTACTCTTCTGGTTACCGAGGCAGCGCTGATTCCATATTTTTTTGCCAGCCTGGTTAAGTTTGAACGCCCGTTTTTCCGAAGGTCACTTATCAGTTGTTCATCAATGTAATCTATGCTAACAGGTTCATCGATTAGTGACTCAGGCTTAAAAAATTTATCATAACTCTTTTTTCTTTCTGAAATAAAAAACATATCAATCTCATAAACACCCTCGATATTAGGCAACTTTTTACGCACTAATGTATAAAGTTTTTCAATATCCGGATATTCAGCGAGAATTAATATGTTGAATATTCCAAACATGTCAGCGATTGAGCTAATATATGTATCCTCTAACAACTTATCACAAACCGCGTCAATTTGTTTAATATTAACGTTTAATGCTATAACAACCTGAAATTTATAACCTATCTTATAAGGATTGGGTATAGCCTGTATCGATATAAAATCGTCTCTCAGCATTTTGTTAACCCTATTTGAAACAGTTGATGTTTTAACCTTAAGGTCTTTAGCTAATTTGGTGTAGCTGTAGCGGCCATCCTTTGACAAAGCTTTTATGATTTGATAACTGATATTATCGAGCATCGTATTTCTCCAATACTTAAAATTAACCGCCGAATTGAACATTTAGACCATGGTCAATAAAAACCTGCTTAGTGCTGTTTAAAACATCCTGAGTAAGAATGTTTTTATCTATACAAGATAAGGGATATTTCATGCCGAGTTCTTCATATTTTATTCTACCATATTCGTGAAAAGGGATAATATCAACCCTTTCGATCGATTTTAGACTACTTAAGAAGGCAGCCGTCGACTCAATGTTATCCTTTGAATTATTATAGCTTGGGATAAGCGGTATTCTGATGATTATTGGTTTCCCCAACCTATCAAGCTTTTTCAGATTGTTTAGTATGGTATCATTTGGAACGCCTGTATGATTAAAATGAATTTTGCTATCCATATTTTTCAAATCATATAGGATAAGATCGGCTTTCTCAAGGACAGTAAAGCTTACTTTACTTAATGTATAACCACATGTATCGATTGCTGTATGTATGTAATATCTTTTACATTCTTGCAAAAGTGCAAGTGTAAACTCTGGCTGGAAAGTTGCTTCTCCTCCGCCAATGGTTATACCGCCACCGGATTGACGATAGTATTGCTCATCCTTCATTATGATTTTAACAACTTCGTCTACTGTCATATATTTACCGACAATTTCAAGTGCACCCTTACAGCATACGTTTACACATTTTCCGCATACAGTGCACAAGTCACGGTTTATTAATAATCGGCATTCAGCACTTGTATCACTGAATGACAAAACACCAGCAGGGCAAACATCGACACATTTCCCGCATTCATCACATAAAGAAGCAACAAACTTGAGCTCAGGAAATTGTTTTTGTCCTTCGGGGTTACAACACCAAAGACACTTTAAAGGGCATCCTTTCAGAAATATGGTTGTTCTAACACCATATCCATCGACAAATGAACCACGAACTATATTGAAAACAAGCCCTGTGGTTTTATCCATAAGTAAATACCCCTCCCTGCAGTTAAACTTTTTATGGAACTTATATTCTAAAAATTAATTATATTGATGGACACCAAAATTGCTTTAATAATAACAAATGTTAACGGTGTCCATCAAATAAGGTTAAGTTATGATGTTATTTTTTTTCCTCAAAAGAATCAGATATTTTCTTATAATTTACAGGAGCTATGCCAAAGTCAAGCAAATTGTGTAAAGGGATTTTTACATCGATTGCGACTTCAGGGCACATAATTTCACAAAAACAACACATGTCACATTCGCCCGGATACAGTACAGTCGGTGCTTTTTGTGATTCGTCCCAGCCGAAAACATCCTGGGGACAGTATTGATAACAGTTTTTGCAGCCAGAGCATAACTTTGTATTAATATCCGGCCCATAATTAATTTTTATATTATACATGGTTATTCTCCTTTATTTAATTACTTAAGCAATACTAATTGACGGGCTCTTTGTCATAAACAATTTTACCATCGACTTTGCGAGCTACGATTGTTACATTGTCCCACTTGGAGTCTTGCTCGGGATAATCGTCTCTGTTGTGTATTGGAGGCATGCGGCTTTCATCACGCATTAATGATGTTTGAGCATGCATCTCTGAAAGTTCGATGATATCCTGAACTTCAAGGACTCGCATCAACTCATGATAACTGGTGGCTGTTAGCGCTGGGACAGCGGCTTCTTTCAGCCATCTAATTTGTTCGACGGCATATTTTAACCTCGGAGCTATCTTATGCACGCCAACAAATTCATGATTCAAATTTCTTACATAGTCTTCGAGTTCCAGAGGGTTAACAGCATAGCTGCTTTGCCGGTTTAATGGCGAATAAACCCTCTCATTTGAAGCTTTGATCTGATTTACTTGGGTATTGCCAAATGATGGTTGATCCATATCCTTAATGAGATCTGCAACATAATCGCCAACGATCCAGCCCCAGGTTAAAGCCCTGCATCCCGCAGTGTGGCCGGCGCAATCGCCAGCGGCAAATAAATTCTTGATAGAAGTTTCTGCTTGTTCATTTTCTCGTTTAATGCCATTTATCGTTAAACCGGCACAAAGAGCAAGACCTTGTAGCGGTCGTTCATTTCTTGGACCACCCGCCATCATGTGGAATTTAAGTGAACGTGGCTTTTCTGTAGCTGAACAGAAATACATTGCAGCAACTTCGTCATCGGTAGCATTTGCTTTTGTGGATGTTAGCAGATCGCGTTCGATTTCTGGGTTTTGACAGTTTGGTGCATATTGATAATTGATAGGAGGAATATTCCCACCATGTTGCATCATATTCCTTTCCGGGTATTTCTCTTCAAGAAGTTCACCATTTGATTTCATCAATGGAAAGAACCAACCAGTGCCACCTGTCCCACTGCTGATATTTGAACCCCTGGAGACAGAATACATCCAAATAAACTCCATATTGTGTATTTTAGCGCCTGCGTTTAGGGCTGCTGTAACACCACATCCGCTATTGCCCGAGAAACCAACTGAGTAAAATAGGTTCTGTGGGTAGGGAACATGTGGATAGGGATAAAGGCGAGTTACCCGGCCGCTTGCTATAACGATAGTCTTTGCATTTATGACTATAAGCTCTCCTGTTCGCATGTTAAAACCGGTAGCTCCAACAGCTGTGCCATTCTTAGTTAAAATATTGCATATCATCGTTCTGTTTAACACCCGAACATTATCATTATAAACTGCTGCAGAAAGCTTTGCTTTCAGATCTGAGCCTCTATATAGAACCATATCTGATGGGTAAGGCTTACCGTTTTCATCATAAGCTGTCCTTCCCCATACCGTACCTTTCCGATAGGTCTGTAAACCTTTCATGAAGCCATCGTCTTCTCTAATCTGAATACCAATATCCTCCATAATAGCAAGAGGTTTCAGCCAGTTTATAAGTTCGGTATATTGCAGCCTGGCATTTACCATGCCCTTTAAACGGTCAACACCAAATAAAGATTTTTTTGCTTCTTCAATGCTAAAACTGTCAGGGAGTGGGTGTTCGATCATGCCATGTTGCTCAATATGAAAGTCTTTAAGACCAATTGCGCTACCGGAGATTTCCAGTGAAGATTTTTCCATAAGAGTAACATCTATATTTTTATTTTTACGTTTTGCCTGAAGAGCTGCCATGCATCCGGCTAATCCGCCGCCAATGATTAAAAAGTCAGTATTAATGGTTCGATCAACCATTTGTTCTAATTCAGTAGACATTTGGCATTCTTCCTTTCCTGGTAGTTTAAAAGTGTTAAAATCATTATTCTGACTTAGTTAAATATTGTTTGATATCATGAGGAACCAAGTCAACAGTACGTGCAGCGTACATATTTTTCAGGTCACTATATTTCATATTTGGGGTCTTGTAAAAAAATAGCCTGAAACAGAATTCAGAGCAGAATGTATAGCTTTTACCTCTTAAAACTTTATTTACTGGGTTTTCTTTTAATGGACGGGTACAAAATTCACATTGTTCAGGATCGATCATATTAATCTTTCGTGGATACACTTATAAACTTTGTGTATTCACATTCTCCTTTCATTTTATAGTGGATAAGGCACTGAAATTACAATAATATAAACTAAGGTGAAATGTCAACACCAAAATTAAAAAAAATAAGGGTTGACTATTGCGATTAAGGCTGTTAATATGTAAACAAAATAATCACAATATTGTCAATAGAGACATGCAGATAGAGATTTTTTTGTTAATCAAGGATGTTAAGATTACGCGGGAAATTAGATGTAATATGAGTGGGGGAATGCATATGCAGTAATGTAATTCTTGCTGATGCATAAGCGCAAATCATTAAAACAGGTTGCCCGAGATTTTTGATGGTATACTACTAGGGAGGTAATAGTATGAAGAAAACTGTTTTTTTATGTTTAGTGTTTATCGTCGCGGTAGGTATTTTTGCTATGGGTTGTCAGTCTGACACATCTGCTCCAGAACCCGAAGTAGATATTTCCGAGTCTGTTGAGGAGCCTATTGAGCTAAAACTGTCCATCGACTTACCTGAAGGTACCGATTTTGCAATAGCGGCAAATAAGATGGCTGAAAACATTGCTGATAGAACAAATGGCCAGTGCTTAATAACTGTGCATGCTGGCGGTACTCTTTGCAGCCATGCTGAGCTCTTCAGCATGATGAAGTCTGGCGCTATCGAAATGGGCGAGTCTCCCATAGAGTACCAGGCTGATGCAGATCTAAGGTTTATGGCTTTACAGCTACCCTTTTTATTCAACAGTATTGAAGCTAACTATAAAAGTATTCACTTGTTCAACGAGAATCTTTTCAATGATATACTTGCAGAGAAGTTCAACGTTATGCCGATTGCTTCATTCAGCACAGGGGTTCATCAATATTATGGTACTGATGATCCCGTGGAGGTTTTGGATGACTGGAAAGGTAAGCTTGTTTGGACAGCTAATCCTTTATCAGCAAATACAATATCAGCACTTGGAGCATCACCTGTCAGTTTGGAATTCTGGGATGGCTATCCTTCACTTCAAAAGGGAACTGTTGACGCAGCCGTCAATATAATACCTCTTGCCGTTCTCCTTTTCCAATGGTATGACTCTATTCATTATATAACAATTTGCAACTTATTCGGTAGCTCTTCAAATATTTACATTAACCTTGATATATTTAATGAGATGCCAGAGGATATGCAAACGATTCTACTTGATGAGGCGAAAAAGCTCGAAGAAGAAATGCAGGCGATCTATGCTGAGCACCAGGTAGTTGTTCCTGAGGAATTGAAAGATTTTGGTGTAACTGTTTATCAATTACCTGACGATGAGCGCGCCAGATGGATCGAGGCGACCCAATCGGTGCGTGAAGATTATTTTAGCCAGTTAGATCCAGCAGATGTAGAGATTATTATGGATTGTGTAGCACAGGCTAATGAGTGATTGTAGGTGAAGCCAAAAAGTCGTGCAACTCAAAGTTAATTCTTAGGGTTGCACGACTATAGATTATTTCTCTAATTCTTCAATTATATATTAAGGGTTATTGAGGGGAATAATATTGTGAAAATTATAGCTAATATAGAAAAAATTGTTATGTATATTGATAATTTCGTAGAACGCCTTACCAGCTTGTTTTGGTTATTTGGAGGGTTTTGCATTTTTATAATGGCGTTAGTAGTGGGTTACGGTGCTTTTACTCGCTATGTTTTTAGAGAACCGGCCTCAATTACACATGCCATCACTATGGTGCTGATGCTCGCTTGTGCTATATTTACTATTCCATATACACAAAAAATAGGTAAACACTTAAGGTTAGATTTGCTTGATAATGTTTTTCCCAAAGCTGTCAGTAGTGCTATAAAAAACCTATTTGGGCCGCTGCTTGGCCTGTGCTTTGTTTCTGTCATTACATGGCAAAGCTGGAATTCGGTTACACTCGCTATTGATATTTCACAGATGACAACGACTAATTATCCAATACCAACATTTCCCCTTAAGCTAATGATTACGATCGTTATGGGAACTCTTTGCGTGGTATTTATCCTTCAGATTCTAAAGTATCTATTTGCGTTGCGTGATAACTGCAATGAAATCAGGACTAATGAAAAACATCACAAAGGAGATTCACCATGGATTTCTTGACTGTTACATTAATATCTATTGTTATAACGATCGTATTGATAATATTAGGTATTCCAATCGCTTATTCTATTGGAGTAGGGACAGTCGGAGCTATATTGTTTGGTTTAGGTGTGGCGCCTTTAACAAGAGTAGGTTTAATTCCTTTTTCTGTTTTTCATAGCCAGAATTGGGTTCCACTACCACTTTTTATGCTAATGGCATGTATTATAGGTGAAACTAAAATAGGTGAAAATGTCTTTAATGCAGCGAATAAATGGCTTTCCCGAGTTCCAGGGGGTCTGTTGGTTTCCTCAATAGTAGGGCAGGGTATGATGGCTGCCACTATGGGGAACAGTGGGACAACGATACTGACGGTTGGAACTATAGTTGCGCCGGAAGTTAAACGGTTACGTTATAATACAGAATTTAGTATGAGTGCGTTGTTGACTGGCGGAGTACTCGGTCCATTGATTCCGCCCAGTGTTAGTATGATTGTCTATGCTGTAATTGCACAGGCATCTGTCAGTCAGCTTTTCCTGGCAGGCATCATGCCTGGCCTATTGCTTATAGTAATGCTGGCAGTTTTCGTTATGATTGTATGTAAAAGAAATCCAGATTGTGCGCCAACACCTGTCAATGTCACATGGAAAGAACGGCTTTCATCAGTAAAAAATGTATGGCCTGTTCTGCTGCTTATGTTTGGGATAATTGGTGGTATTTATTCGGGAGCTGTCACTGCAACCGAAGCTGGTGCTTTAGGTGTTATTATCACTTTAATTATTGCGGTAACATCTTTTAAATTTCGTGTCGCAAACTTAAAACGGGCGATGACTCAGGCAGCAACTCTGACTGCTATGTTATCGATGATGATCATAGCTGTCAACTGTTTTACTTATGTTATAGCAGTATCAGGAATGTCGGTTACAATGAGCAATTTTGTATCAAACCTGGATATATCGCCAATTATGGTAATAATTGTAATCAATATTATTTTATTACTGTTAGGCTTTGTGATGGATGGTTTGGCTATAATGATGGTTACATTGCCTTTGTTTGTTCCATTGGTCACCAGCCTCGGTTTTAATCCTATCTGGTTCGGTGTACTGGTCTGTGTAAACATCGAAATTGCGTTAATAACTCCACCCGTAGGGTTGAACCTATATATGGTTAGCGGTGCTTTTGGAATTCCCGCTGCTAAATTGATGCGTTCTACTTTGCCATTCATTGTTTTGTTAATCATTTTTTTAGGTCTGTTGATTGCTTTTCCAGGAATAAGTACATGGTTGCCTAGTCTATCAGCATCTATGTAGGTTATACAGTGTTAATTGATTGAAAATAAAAATTATGTGAGGGAAAGCATATGGAGGAACTTGAAAAAACAAATTGCCACAGCTTGAGAGTTCGAAGATTACGTGAACAGTTGCTTCAGACCGTACCGGAGCTTTGTATTGATAGAGGTTACCTGTTAACGCAATCATACAAGGAAACGGAAGCTTACCCGCAGGTAATCCGAAGAGCAATGGCTTTAGAAAAAATCCTTAAAGAAATGACAATAAATATATTTGATGGAGAACTTATTGTAGGAAATACTATAAGCAAATTGCGTGGTGGACCTATTACACCGGAAGTTAACTGGGAATGGAGTCAGCAACAGGTTGAGACGCCTTCTTCTCAATGGGATGAGTTTGCTCCTGTGCCGGAAGAAGTAATCAGCAAAATGAAAAAGGTGTTTTCTTACTGGAATGGCAGAGCACTGTATGACAGGTTGCGTGCTCGTGTCCCAGAAGATATACTCAATTCTCACTATAATACACAGCTTCCTGCCGGATCTTCAATAGCAAATAACCATATAGGATCGCATATTAGTGTTGATTATCCATATTTATTAACAAGAGGGTTAAATGGAGTTAAGCAGCAAATAGATGATGAGTTGTTAAGACTCAACCTAACAGACATTCAAAGTTATAAAAAAACAGAATTTCTAACGGCTGTAAAGATCACTCTTCAAGCGGTGATTCACTTTGCGGAACGCTATTCGAAATTAGCTGAAGAACTAGCTGCGAAGGAAACAGACACTAATAGGGCCGCAGAGCTTAGACGTATAGCGAACATTTGCAGCAATATACCTGCTAACGAAGCCAAAAGCTTACATGAAGCATTGCAGTTTGTATGGTTTGTACATGTAGCTTTAATGATAGAAGGTTGGGGTCCGGGTATGAGCTTTGGCAGAGCAGACCAATATCTTTATCCTTATTATAAAAAAGATATAGAAAACGGAACACTTACGAGAGAACAGGCCCGTGAGCTAATCTCGCTTTTCTTAATTAAAATAAACGAGATGGCAATGCGGTTTAGTTTTGAAACAATGAAAACAGCAGCGGGATTGAATGTGCTATCAAACATCACACTCGGGGGCATTACAAAGAACGGAAAAGATGCAGTTAATGATCTGTCTTATCTTTTCCTCGAGGCAGAAGAAGATGTTGCTCTTCATGCAGAAGAATTTGTTATCAGGATTCATAAAACTACACCGGACTCCTTTTTACTCAGGGCATGTGAAACCGCAAAAATATTGAAGGGAAAGTTAAAATTCATATGTGATGAGACAGCGATACAGCAACTGATCTATGATGGTAAGCCCCTTGATTATGCCCGGGACTACATAGTTTCCGGATGTGCCTTGCCCACGGTTCCCGGGTTTTCGTTTGATATAATCGGGGGACAGTTCAATTTGCCTGTAATGCTTGAGTTTGCGCTTAACGATGGTAGATCTCGTATTTCAGGAAAACAGATCGGATTGAAGACGGGGGATCCCAGGGCTTTTACGTCTTATGAAGACATATGGGAAGCATACAAAAAACAGGTTGAGCATTTTATTGAGATCGTCGTTATGGTCAGGAATATCGACCGGCATTTGTTTGCCGAGTATTTACCGACACCGTTTCAATCAGCTGGTTTCCAGAGTTGCCTGAAAAAAGGACTGGATATCACAAATGGTGGTACAGCCCCTTATATAACTGACGGAGTATCTGTAGTAGGTGCGCCTAATGTTGCAGACTCACTGGCAGCTATCAAGAAACTTGTTTTTGAAGATAAGATAATAACAATAGATAGACTTCTTGAATCGCTTGATAACAACTTTGAAGGTGAAGAAGAGATACTAAGCTTGATTGGGAAAGCACCAAAATACGGAAATGACGATGATTATGTTGATACCATAATGGTCGATATTTTTAATCATTTTAACGAGACTTTGGCACCTTATAAAGGATACAATGGAACGAAATACTCAATAAGTTCATATGTGGCATCCGGTAATCTTATGTTAGGAGCTGCAGTCGGCGCCTTGCCTGATGGAAGGAAAGCCGGCACATCGCTATGTGAGGGTGGTTTGTCACCCTATCCGGGTAGAAATGTTAACGGAGCTACTTCAACAATAAATTCAGTTACAAAAATAGATATAGTTAAATTAAGCGCTGGTACAGCACTGAATATGAAGTTTAACCCTGATGCTTTAAAAGACGAAAGTAAAATGAGAAAATTTGCATCATTGATCAGGGCTTACTTTGAAAAAGGCGGATATCATGTACAATTTAATATCGTAAACACTGAAATGCTAAAAGATGCGCAGAAAAACCCAGATAAATACAAGGATCTTTTAGTAAGGGTAGCAACCTATAGCGCTTTTTTTACCCAGCTGGGGCCTGAGTGTCAGCAGGAAATTATTGACAGGGTAGAATTTCAAGATATGTAAATAAGGATGGCCGCTTCAATATTCTATGGAAAAAGGTATGACAGATTTGACACGTGAGTTAATGCTTATTAATGGAGCGGAAGTTCAAAGCATCTCCGGAAGATGGATCTCTGTAGAAAACCCTTCCAGGCGCGGGGAGGTATTAGCCGAGGTTCCCAGGGCTATTGCAGATGATGTGAATATTGCTGTCAAAACAGCCTTTGAAAGCTTTAGGTTGTGGAAAGAGGTTCCCATCTCGCATAGAGGAGATATTTTATTTAAAATTGCAGATGCCCTTTTGGAAGAAGTCGATGAGCTTTCGCGTACTGTGGCATCCGAAAACGGCAACATTATCAGTTATACCAGGAGTGAGGTAAAAAACGCCAGCGAAAAATTCCGCTATTACGGGGGACTGGCAAGTGAAATAAAAGGGAATATAAACCCGGGGCCTGATGGAGTATTCCAGTATACTTGGCGCGAGCCCATTGGTGTGGTAGCGGCAATGATGCCGTGGAATTCGCCATTGGCATTATCGACGGCAAAAATAGCGCCGGTTCTTTTAACGGGGAACACCATCGTCTTTAAGGTTCCGCAGACAGCACCGCTGGGAGTGCTTAAGTTAGCCAAGACAGCAAACCGATTTTTACCGCCAGGCGTGCTTAATATCATAACTGGATATGGTGAAGAGTGTGGGGTTTCTCTTGTGCAACACCCATTAGTCGGAATAATTACATTTACCGGAACCACTGATGTTGGTAAAAAATTATTGCACCATGCTGCCGATCGGGTTGTCTTATCGACTATGGAACTGAGTGGTAAAAATCCACAGATTGTACACAAAGATTCATTCCAGGATTATGTTATCGATAGGGTTATAGGTGCAATTCATATCGATCGAATGGGTCAGTCGTGTGCATCTGGAAGCCGTATCTATATACATAGGTCGGTATTTGAATCATTCACAAAGAACTTGGTAAAAAAAATAAAGTCATTCAAACTGGGAGATGCACTTGATGTGCAAACTGATATAGGACCTTTAGCGAATAAGCGGCAATACCTAAAAACTATTTCCTATATTGAAGCTGCTATGGAGGAAAAAAACACGAATCTTGTATGTGGTGGATTGCCCTCAGAGGTGGGGCCGTTAGCCGGTGGGTATTATATAGAACCCACTGTTTTTATAAGTAAGGATAACGATACAATACTAGTTAGAGAAGAAGTGTTTGGGCCTGTAGTGGTTTTAATACCATGGGATAATGAAGAAGAAGTAATAAAGATGGTAAATGACTCATCTTATGGGTTGGTTGCATACATCTGGTGTCAAGATGTGGTAAAAGCTATGAATATGGCACATTCAATTGAGGTTGGCACTGTTATCATTAACTATTTCGGAGGTCCGACAGAAGGACATCCGTATGGTGGAGTTAAGGCAAGTGGATACAGCCGTGAAAATTGTTTAGAAGGAGTTTTGAAAAATTATACACAGATCAAGGCTGTAACCCTTAATACAAGTTACCCACCTGTAGAATAGCTAATTTACTTATCAAAAAGAGAGCATTGAACAATTGAAGTATTAAAAACTATCATTTTACCAAGGACAAGGAGGAACTCGCTGTGGGTATATTAAGACGTGAATTAATGATCATAGGAGGTAAGGAGGTAGAAAGTGTTTCAGGAAAATGGATGCAAGTTGAAAACCCCTCAAAACGAGGAGAGATTTTTGCTGAAGTGCCCCACGCTAATGAAGAGGATGTTGATTTAGCAGTTAGTGCAGCTGAAGAAGGTTTCAAAACATGGAAAAATGTTCCCATCGCTCAGAGGGGAGCTATTATACTGAAGATTGCGAATGCAGTTGAGGAAGCAGCACATGACCTTGGAAAACTTGTCGCATCTGAAAATGGAAATGCGATAAGATATACTTGTGGCGAGGCGAGAAACGCAGGTGAAAAATTTCGCTATTACGGAGGATTAGCCAGTGAAATAAAGGGAACTGTATATCCCGGACCAACAGACGCATTTCTTTATTCACGACGCGAGCCCTTGGGAGTAGTAGCGGCAATAACTCCATGGAATTCTCCTCTTGCTTTAGCAGCTGCTAAAATTGGTCCGGCACTGTTAACAGGGAATACTGTAGTATTAAAAGTGCCCTCGACAGCACCAATAGGTGTGATTAACATGGTGAAGATAGCTATTAGATATTTGCCTGATGGTGTGCTTAATGTTATCACCGGGCCTGGTTCAGAGTGTGGCACGGCTTTGGCAAAGCACCAGAAAGTTAAAAAAATTACATTTACCGGCTCCACAGAAGTTGGAAAAACATTGTTGCATCATGCAGCCGATCGTGTAGTTTTATCGACAATGGAATTAGGCGGGAAAAATCCACAGATTGTTTATCCGGATTCCTATCAAGACTATGTTGTAGACGGAGTAATAGCAACTGTTCGTTTTAATCGTATGGGACAGTCGTGTTCCTCCGGCAGTCGTATCTATATTCATAGGTCAATTTTTGATTCATTCGTTGACAAGTTGGTTAGTAAACTAAAAGTATTTAAACTGGGCAATGCACTTAGCGAAGATAGTGATATCGGACCTATAGTTAACAAAAATCAGTTTACTAAAGTTTGTTCCTATATCGAAGCAGCACTGAAAGAAGGAAAGGTGAAAATGATGTGTGGTGGACTTCCTCCCGAGGATGGGCCACTGGCAGAAGGCTATTATATTGAACCCACCGTCTTTGTCAGTCCGGACAATGAAACTATTTTAGCGAAAGAGGAAATATTCGGTCCTGTAGTGGTTGCAATTCCATGGGATGATGAAAAAGAGGTTCTCAGGTTAGCTAATGACACAACTTACGGTTTGGTCGCGTATATATGGTGTCACGATGTAGTAAGAGCTATGAATACAGCACATAATGTAAATGCTGGAAGTATTATGATTAATTATTGGGGGCCTCCAACAGAAGGCCATCCATATGGAGGAATGCAGGAAAGTGGTATTGGCCGTGAGCACTGCATTGAAGGCATTTTAGAGAATTACACTGAGATAAAAGCCGTGACTTTAAATATGAATTATCCAGTTATAAAGTGATTCTTGATCATGAAATAATCAAATAGCCTGCAATTTTTACTGCCTTGGTGTTTGATTGCTGAGATAATCAAGAACTCTTTATAAAAACCTGATAATCAGACTATGAGCAAAACAGGTGAAATGTATATAAGGAAGAAATTAAGCAAGCAGGTTCGTATAGTTTTGTAGATTGTTTCATGCTATAATAAATGGAAACAATGACCATACGATTCTAAAAAACAAACTTTGGTGATAACTTTTTTATTTGAATAAATAAGGTTAGCGTAAACTATAATTTTAGGAACATTGGGGATATTTATTATCAAATAAAAGGAGGGTTATTTATGCCGGATTTTGGAAACTCTTTTTCAGGTCTTGCTGCCGGGCGCAAATTAACTGATGCAGAGTTAATCAGGGCTATCCGTTTCATGGTAGCTGCAGAATATGAGGCTATTCAACTCTATATGCAGCTTGCCGAATCAACAGATAATAAACTGGCAAAAGAAGTATTGGTTGATATTGCCGATGAAGAAAGAGTACATGCCGGAGAATTTTTACGCCTGTTAAAAGAGCTGGATCCGAAAGAAGAGCAGTTTTACCAGGAAGGTTATGAAGAAGTGGAAGAAATTATAGATGAGTTGAAGTAACTTTGATCAGTAATAAAGGATTTAGGGGGCTGTCCTTTCAGACAGCCTTTTATTATGGTTAAAGTGGCAAAAAATTTGTACCCAATTATATGGAGGTGTAACCATGACAATTAGACATGTCTATGATCCCGAAACTGAGCAACAGGCAGCAGCGGTTCCCCAACTGGACATTTCCGATCCGGAAAAAGCGAGAAAAACACTGGTTGAGTTTGCCATGGCAATGGCGGAGAAAGGTATTGAGCGGCCTTCCGACAGTAATGTAGATGAAGAAGAAATGTTGATACCCGGCCCCGAAGGTGCGCCTCAAGTGCCGGTCAGAATATATAAACCCAAAAATCAAAAAAAGAACAGCCCCTGTTTTATAAATTTTCATATGGGTGGCTTTGTGGTTGGTGATCTGGAAATGGAACACCCACGTTGCTTGGCTATGGCTGCTGGTTGTGATGCGGTTGCAGTGGGGGTTCAGTACAGGCTGGCACCGGAGAATCCATTTCCTGCAGGAGCTGAAGATTGTTATGCTGCTGTTCGGTGGGTAGCGGAGAATGCCAAGCAGTTGGGTATAGATCCAAATAAAATTGTTGTTGGCGGGGGAAGCGCGGGTGGAAACCTTGCAGCAGCCGTATCGCTGATGTCCCGTGACAGGGGAGGGCCTGATATTGCATATCAAATGCTATTTTACCCTGCAGTTGATGACCGTTGTCAGACCGGGTCGATGAAAGAAGGTAAGGGATTATATATCTGGGACTACGATAATTCCATCCTCATGTGGGAGCATTATTTGGGGAAAGAAAGAGATAATGTTTCTCCCTATGCAGCACCTGCGCGGGCTGAAAAGCTGTCTGGTCTGCCCCCGGCCTACATCACTGCCTGCGAGCATGACGCGCTTAGGGACGAGGCAATTATGTTTGCCATGAGCCTGTTGAATGCTGGAGTACCGGTTGAACTACATACTTACCCTGGAACGGTTCATGGGTTCGATATGCTGACCATGACCGCTGTTTCTGAAAGAGCTCTGTCAGATTCTGTTGCAGCTTTCAGGCGGATGATGAAAAGCTGAATAATACTGCCCGGGATAACTGGGATATATTTGAACTTAAAGTGGTAAACAGAGCTTAAATTCAGCAAGGGAGATAGCTATGTCCGAACCAGATATTAAAAAAATCACCAGTGGTTATATCTGGGTCCCGAGGGCTCTAACCGGTAATAACTTTTCCCTGAGAATTAACTTGCTGTTAGAAATCAGAAATGGGTTAATTATCTCAATGCAGCACTTTCCAGCGTCCAAACTATCTGAACTGATGCAGCCTGATAAACCTATATTTTGCCTTTCCCCTGGAACAACTTTAATTCCGGCGCTGATTGATGCCCATGTTCACCTGGCGCTGGATGGTTGTGGATCAAATAGTACATCTGTCGCACAGGGCGATTTTGAAAATAAGCAGAAAAACGTTAACAAGAAGTTGAAAGAATGTCTGGGGGCAGGAATCGGGTCGCTTCGCGATGGTGGAGATTTCCAAAGAATAAACTTGCGCCTGGGTAAAAAGGGAAAGTATGAAGGCGTGCCGATACCGCAAATTGTGGCAACCGGTGAAGCCCTGCGCAGAGAAAATAATTACGGAACTATCCTTGGCAGGGGTTATAGCTCTACGGATCAGATAGAATCTATAATTGATCATCTTTTTCGTGAAGGGATTGACCAGTTAAAGGTGATCGTATCAGGAGTCGTCAGTTTTGAAGAATACGGGACGGTTAGTGGTTTGCCTCCTGATTATGAAGAGCTTGCTTTTATAGTGAGGAGCGCCCATCGCAGAAGGCTAAAAGTAATGGCTCATGCCAGTTCGGATTATGCTGTCAGAATTGCTCTGCAGGCTGGCGTTGATTCCGTGGAACATGGTTATTATGTTTCGACAGAAACCCTCAAAACGATGGCCGAAAAAGATATTGCCTGGGTGCCTACCGTTATACCGGTTGCTGTCCACGCAACAGGTTGCCTGGCTTTTAAACATAGTTTAAAACAGCGCGAGGTAATAACCAGAATATACCAGGAGCATTTAGAGAAAATGGTACTGGCTCCGGGCCTCGGAATACGCCTTGGAGTAGGGACTGATGCCGGGGCACCAGGTGTCAAACACGGTATTGATCTAGTCAATGAAATGCTTCTATATTCCGAATGCCCTTTAAGTAACAAGTTTATATTACAGGCGGCCACGAGTATTAATGCAGGTATTACCGGCCTGGATAAAAAGGTTGGTTCAATTAAGGTGGGTTATGAAGCTCGTTTAATAGCAGTATACGGTAACCCTCTTGATGATCTTGATGTACTGAAAAATGTCAGGGTTCATTTTCTGCCGGGATGATCATTACAGCCCTTTATCAGATTAAAGATTGTAGGAGCAATGAGAAACTTTTGTTAACAGCAGATGGAGATGCCTCCTGATAAATGTAAGTAATGCAGCATAAAAACAGGCTGTTCTCCGGGTTTCTTCCGGCGAACAGCCTGCATAGATTTTAAATGAAGACGGTTAAGTTTTTACCTGTTAGATTTTTACTGCCCGGGCCATGCCGGCTTGGGTACTATAGGGTCGGCAGTTGCCTGTTCCTTGGGAGCAACCACTTCAAATATACCGTCCTGCCACTGGCCGATCTGGCCAAGATAACATTCTGCGGGAATCCCGCCATTTTCAAACCAGACTTCACCCATTACAGTGTCAAATCTTTCACTTGCAATGACATCCTTTAAAACGTCATGGTCAATAGTTCCCGACATTTCAATTGCCTGCTCGAGTATTTCAAGAGAGGCGCGGTAGGGGATATGACCCCAGAAATCAAGGTTCCTGGATCCTTCAAACTCGGTTAATACTCTTGCGTACTCAGCTGCTTCCGGGGAGCTTTTCTCGTTCCAGGCACCCCAGCCCATTACACCTTCGGCGGCAGGCCCGAAGATATTATAGAAAATTTCGAAGCAGACACCTGGTCCAAATAGCATGAGCTTCGGATTGAAGCCCATTTCGATTGACTGTCCAACCAGGAGGAAGTTCTCATCGGGATATGCATAGCAGAGTACTGCATCTACATTTTCTTCCATTGCCTGGTTGATGATTGCCGACATATCATCAATTCCCATCGGAACACTTTTTGAAAATGCCACCCTGATTCCGGCTAACTCAAGGGCGGGTATTGTATCCCCGGAATACTCAATGCCATGCTGGTCGGCTATAAATACTATGCCGACAGATTCTATCCCTTCTTCAACCAGCATGTCAACCAGGGCGGGAACCTGATGCGTAGCGTAGTTTAAAACAGAAAAGAAATAGGGGAAACCGGCCATCATAGGTTCAAGTTCTTTTGCTCCACCCTCTGCGCCCAGCAGGAGGTAGCCGTTTTCGTTACAAATTGGAGCGGCTGCCTTTAAGAAAGCTGTGCTGATCGGTGCGAGCAGAAAATCAACTTCATCTTCGATCATTAGTCTTTCCAGCAACCTGGTCATGGTTGCCATATCCGAGGTATCGTCGTAAACGACTAATTCAATGGGCAGCTGTTTGCCATATTCTTCAACATAAATTCCTCCACGGGCATTTACTTCATCAACCCACTGCCGGTAAACAGGGCCAAAGCAGGCTTCATCCTGAACAGCCAGCGGACCGGTTAAAGATCTGGTTGCGCCAAAGACAAGGACATCTTTATCCTGGTCAACTGGAGTTGCTTCGTCTTCCGACGGTGCAGTATCTCCGGCACAGCCGGTTATTGCCAGCGGAACAATTAGTAAAGAAACAATCAGCATTATCATAAAAGCCTTCTTGATCATGGACTATACCCCCACTTAAAAAGATTTTTAAACGTTGATCTTGATGCTACTTTTGCCAGGTTTGATCAGGTATTTTTTCCTACCCCTCCCCTTTTAGAAGTAATATTTCGCCTTCGTGCAGGCACGAAAATAATGAAAGGTTATATTGTCATACATTTATATATATAATTTATAGTATCGATTTTGTCAAACCAGATAATTCATAATTATTAAGCCGATTAGCTGAAATACCCGGTCTATGTTGAAGTATACTTGAATTTGCGGAGATTTAATTCAATATAAGATGTTTTCAGTGGAAAGAGTTTATTTTGGGATAACTTATAAAACCGGCAGCATAAAAAATTACTGCCGCAGCTGGTATAATATGCTGTGCGGCAGTTGGAAGCAGATTAAATATATAGAAATATGGGTTGCGAGGCTGTATCTATTATGGCTGGAACCTTTGGGCCACCAGGCTGGCATTAGTGCCACCGAATCCGAATGAATTGGATAGGACAGTTGAAACAGAAAATTTACGGGCTTCATTCGGAACATAATCAAGATCGCAGTCCGGGTCGGGGTTTTCATAATTTATAGTGGGGTGAATAGCCTCGTTCTTAAAAGAGAGCAGGCAGGCGATCAGTTCAACTGCTCCTGCAGCACCAAGTAAATGTCCGGTCATTGATTTGGTCGAGCTTATTGCAATTTTATGAGCATGTTTACCAAAGACTTTCTTTATGGCCATTGTTTCAATTTTATCATTATGTTCTGTTGATGTCCCGTGCGCGTTGATATAATCAATTGCATCGGGCTGCAGACCTGCATCGCTCAGGGCTCGTTCCATGCAGAGACATGCGCCCTTGCCTTCCGGGTCTGGCGCGGTAATATGATAAGCGTCACCGGACATCCCGTAACCGGTAATCTCACCATAGATATGCGCCTGACGGGCAAGAGCCCTGTCAAGATCTTCGAGGATAACGATTCCTGCTCCCTCACTGATTACAAACCCGTCACGATCCCTGTCGAAGGGCCGTGAAGCTTTTTCAGGCTCATCATTACGTTGAGATAGAGCCCTGGCTGCACTGAAACCTGAATAGGCCAGATGGCTGATAGCTGCTTCAGCTCCACCGGCAACCATAAGGTCAGCATCACCACGGCGGATTATGTTGCACGCATCACCTATAGCATGGCTGCCTGATGCACAGGCAGTAACGGTTGTTGCATTTGGCCCCCGAAGCCCCAGGGTCATAGATACATAACCAGACCCCATGTTTGCAATCAGGGCAGGTACAAGAAAAGGACTGACCCGGCGGGGGCCTTTTTCGAAAAGTACCTGCAGCTGAGTTTCAATAGTTCTTATGCCGCCAATCCCCGAGCCGATCAACACACCTGCTCTATCCGGATCATTCGCCGACCCGTCGAGCTTGGCATCCTGCCAGGCTTGCACTGCCGCTGCAACCGCAAGTTGGGTAAAACGATCAATTTTTTTTGCTTCCCTTTTTTCCAGCCATTTGTGGGGATCGAAATCCTTGATCTCTCCACCGATTTTTGTAGGGTATGCGGATACGTCTATTATATTTTCAACCAGTGAAATACCACTTTTCCCTGCAACAAGATTTTTCCACAGGGTTTCCTTGTCCAACCCCAAAGGGGTTACTGCTCCAATCCCGGTTATTACTACTCTGCGCATTGATACACCTCTGTTCAGTTACATGATCAGGCCGCCGTCAACGGCGATGACCTGTCCGGTAATGTAATTGGCCCCGGAAGCCAAAAATAGTACAGTTTCTGCCACATCTTCCACTGAACCCAGGCGGCCGAGTGGGATTTGACTCTTTACAGCATCTGTTATAGATGCAGGGAGTTTCGATGTCATATCTGTTTCAATGAAGCCTGGCGCAACAGCGTTCACCGTGATGTTGCGTGATCCTACTTCTTTAGCCAGACTGCGGGTGAAGGCAATTATACCACCTTTAGAGGCGGCATAGTTGGTTTGGCCGCTGTTGCCGTGAATCCCTGCGACAGAGGCAATGTTTATAATTCTGCCTCCTTTTTTTGCTTTTAGCATTGGACGAAGCACTGCTTTACAGCAGTTAAATGTGCCGGTAAGATTTACATCAATCACGGCCTGCCACTCATCTGATTTCATTCTGGCGAGGATGTTGTCCCGGGTTATACCGGCGTTATTGACCAGGATATCTGGAACTCCAAAATTATCAATACAGAAACTGATCATCTTTTCCGCCTCAGCGTATACTGCTATATCGGCCTGATAGATTGCAGCTTGACAACCTTCTTGCTTAATCAGTCTGCACAGCTCTTCTGCTGAAGTTTTACTGCCGCTGTAGTTAACAATAACGTTTGCCCCTGCATGGGCCAGTGCTAAGGCAGTTGCCCGCCCTATACCGCGTGAAGCGCCTGTTACTATTGCAGTTTTCTCTTTGAGATTCATTTTTTTACACTCTCCAGGTATTCATTTATCGCTCTGGCGCTGTCAAGCGCTACAGTTTTTGATTCCGGTGATATTCTTTTCATCAGCCGGGCCGGCGAAGTGCCCGGGCCTATGGCTGCAAAATGGTTGAAACCGTAATGGAGCAGTTTTATCACCGATTGTTCCCAAAGGATGGGGTTACTCACCTGCTGAACCAGGTTGTTTTTTATCTTTTCTTTATGACAGGCTGGTTCGGCATCTATATTAAAGACAACCGTCATGTCGGGTTCGCTGAAAGGAACCTGGTCGAGTTCTGCCGCCAGTTTCTTCTCAATGGGCTTCAGAAGAGTGCTGTGAAAAGGTGTGCTTACCTTCAAAGGGGTGATTCTTTTAGCGCCTGCAGAGCTGGCCAGTTTACATGCTGCTGCCAGGGCTTTATTTTCACCGGAGATAACTATTTGACCTGGGCAATTAAAGTTGGCCGGCATAACAATACCAATCTTCGAAGCTTCCATACAGATATCCTTAACCTGCCTGTGATTAAGGCCCATTACGGCGGTCATGCCGCCCATTCCGGGTGGTGTTGCCTGCTGCATGAGTTTCCCGCGTTTTGCTACAAGCGGAAGGGCATCCCGAAATGATATGACTCCGGCAGCAACAAGAGCGCTGTATTCTCCCAGGCTTAAACCTGCTGCTCCTTCAGCATTAATGCCGTTTGCAACTAATATCCGTTGAATTGCCGTGCTGACTGTAAGGATTGCCGGCTGGGTTATGGATGTTTCTCCGAGCCTGTTGTCCGGGTCGCTGAAAATAATATCAATAAAACCGGGTCCCATTACTGATTCAGCTTCATCAAAAACCGCACGGGCTTCGCTGAATTCATTATATATATCAAGTCCCATGCCGGGCTGTTGTGCTCCCTGACCGGGGAAAAGCAATGCTTTTTTTGTCAAATTTTCACCTCATCTGGTTTAATGTATCTTAAGCTAATGGTAAGCCAGATTACTTATTACCACCTAATCAGCGCTCCGCCCCAGGTCAGACCTGACCCGAAACCAACCAGGGCTATCAGGTCATTTTCTCTTAGCCGACCTGATGTCAATTCTTCATGCAGGGTGATAGGGATGCTTGCCGATGAAGTGTTTCCGTAACGGTCCAGGTTCAGCGGTATTTTTTCTGTCGGCAAGCCAAGGCGTTTTTGGATATGCCTTATAATACGTTCGTTTGCCTGGTGAAGAAAAAGGTGGTCGAGCAGGTCAGATTTAAGAGCGTGACGTTCTAAAAGCTCGTACAGCGTATCTTCCACCACCCTGACGGCAAATTTGAAGATTTCATTGCCGTTCATTTTAATGGAATGCAGCTTAGCTGCGATGCTTTCTTCTGATGCAGGGTTTTTGCTGCCCCCGCCCGGGATATATAGTTCTTCAGCACCCCGCCCGTCAGAGCCAAGGATAATATCGATAATACCCCTGTTATCTTTTTCAGTATTAGCTTCGAGTAAAACAGCGCCTGCTCCGTCCCCGAACAGAACACAGGTAGAGCGATCCTGCCAATCGGTTACCCTGGATAAAACCTCTGATCCAATCACCAGGGCATTGCGGTATAAGCCACTGCTGATAAAGCTTTCAGCTGCAGCCAGACCATAAATAAAACCGCTGCAGCCGGCAGAGATGTCAAATGCTGCTGCCTTGTTTGCTTTTAACCCTGCCTGGACCAGGCAGGCGGTTGAGGGGGTGGGATAGTCGGGAGTTACAGTTGAAACAACTATCAAATCAAGGCCAGCAGGATCAAAGTGGGCCTTTTCCAGGGCCTGGGCTGATGCTTCTAAAGCAAGAGCAGAGCAGGCCAGCTCTTTTTCGAGAATTCGTCTTTCGCGGATACCAGTGCGGGAGATAATCCAGCTGTCGCTGGTATCAACCATTTTTTCCAGGTCTGAATTGGTTACAACCTTTTGCGGTATGGCCATTCCGGTTCCAGTGATTTTTGTCTTGTTTGCTTCTTTAGTCATAGCTGTGTTTTATCACCCTGATATGTTATAATCATTAAAGCTTAAATGACGTCTTATATAAATATAATTGATTTGTGCGTCAATTCAGCTCAATAGGTTGATTATACATAGATCACTAAACCCTGTCAAACAATATTCAAGGAGATGATTATAATTAATATCTGTAACCTGATAAAAACCCGTTACCCGTTGATACAGGGTGGTATGGCCAATATTGCTGATCACCGGTTAGCTTCTGCTGTAAGTAATGGTGGTGCTCTCGGGATTATCGCCGCAGGTGGGGATGATCCGGAGAAAGTGCGGGAGGAGATTCGTCTCTACCGTAAGATAACCGACGCACCATTTGGTGTAAATATAATGTTGATGAGCCCTCATGCCCGGGCAATTGCCCGGTTAGTTATTGAAGAAAATGTAAGTGTTGTAACTACCGGGGCAGGTAATCCAGGACAATATATTCCTGCCTGGAAAGAAGCCGGGATTATTTCTATACCGGTTATGCCGAGCGTTGCTTTTGCCCGACGCATGGAAAGAGCGGGAGCAAATGCGGTGATTGTCGAAGGAACCGAAGCTGGGGGTCACATCGGTGAGCTAACCACAATGGCTTTGGTGCCGCAGGTGGTAGATGCTGTATCGATACCTGTTATTGCCGCAGGAGGTATCGCCGATTATCGGCAGGTGCTCGCAGCTTTTGCCCTGGGAGCACAGGGCGTCCAGGCCGGTACAATATTTTTGTCCGCAGAGGAGTGCCCGGTTCATGAAAATTATAAACAGTATGTAATCAGGGCAAAAGATACTGATACCATTGTTACAGGCAGGCAGACCGGAGCTCCGGTGCGGGTATTGAAAAACAGGATGGCCCGACAATATAATAAGCTTGCTGAGGAGGGAGCTGCCCTGGAAGAACTTGAGAAAATGACTCTCGGGTCTTTGAAAAGGGCAGTATTAGATGGAAATATCGATACTGGTTCTTTTATGGCCGGGCAGGTTGCCGGTATGATTAACCGGGTGCGTCCTGTGTCGGAGATAATTAAATCGTTGTTTGAACCGGTTGATGAATATCGTCAGAAGCTGCAAATACTATAAATATTTTGTTTGAGGAGATGCAGATAATGATTTTGAACAGTAATCAAATTCAGGAGGTTATTCCTCACCGTTATCCCTTTTTGATGATAGATCGAATTGTGAAACTTGAGCCGGGCTTAAGTGCTGTTGGTGAAAAAGCTGTATCTGCAAATGAAATGTATTTCACCGGTCATTTCCCACAGGAACATGTTATGCCCGGAGTTTTGATTCTCGAGGCATTGGCCCAGACCGGGGCAGTGGCTATACTGTCGTGTGAAGAGCATAAGGGAAAAATTGCTTATTTTGCCGGGATAAAAAAAGCGCGCTTCCGGGGCAAAGTGATCCCGGGGGATCTTCTGCGTCTAGAGGTAGAAATTGGCCGTTTCAAAGCCTCCCTGGGTATGGGGTCAGCCAGGGCTATAGTTGGTGAAAAGCTGGTTTGTGAAGCAGAATTAAGTTTTGCCCTGGGAAAATAATATTTCTACTGTTTAAATTATGAATTATCGAAGTATAGTTAGTGTTATAATCCAGGTAAGTCTTCCAATATTTTAAGCATACTTTTTAAAAATTTGATTGGAGAAGGCAAATATGAACAAAAAGTCATATACTTACCCGGATGGTTCAAGGTACGAAGGTGAGTGGAAAGATAATGTTCGTCATGGTTATGGAGTTTGGAACCGACCTGACGGAACCAGGTATGTGGGTGAATGGAGAGAAAACAAGCCGGATGGATACGGTGCCCTGACCGGCCCTGATGGTGCGACATATGCCGGCACATGGAAAGCCGGAAAAAGAGATGGCCGGGGCACATTAACATTTGATGACGGTAAAATCCGGTTTGGCATTTGGAAAGAAGGCAGATATCTTGGTGAAGAAGAGGCAGCAGCAGGTGATATAGATCACTGCCGTGAATTGGAACAGGATAATTGGGAACTCAAACAGAGAGTAGCTGCACTCGAGGAAGGTGTGCAAAAAGCTGGTAAAAACAAGAAGAAGGTTAGCTTTGCCTACCTTAAAAGGTTTAATGCTGTTATGGGTATACTTCATCTTGTCCAGGGATTATTAATGCTGATATTTGCCCTGCGTATTGATCAAGTCAGGGATTTTAAAATACCTGTCTGGTCTTATTTCCTGGAATTCAACAGTGATCTGATGCGCCTGGTAACCAGGCCGGAACAGATCGGAGAAGTACCATTTGCCATGTTTGTATCGTTCTTCCTGTTTCTTTCAGCGCTGGCGCACTTTATTATTGTATCTCCCGCTGCTAATGCTATTTACGTAAGAGATCTTCAAAAAGGGATCAATGTTTTTCGCTGGCATGAATACGCACTTAGTTCTTCGCTGATGATTGTATTAATTGCCATGCTTTTTGGCGTTTATGACATAGGTGCTTTAATTGCAATTTTTATTCTCAATGCATCTATGAACTGGTTTGGCCTTTTAATGGAAAAGATCAACCAGAACACAAAGAAAGTAAACTGGTCACCTTTTCTATTCGGCTGTTTTGCCGGTATAGGGCCCTGGATAGTAATAATTATGCATGCCCTTGGTAATGCAGATCCTGCTGAAGTTCCCGGCTTTGTTTATGCGATTATCGCTTCATATTTTGTCTTTTTTAATCTATTTCCGATTAATATGGTTTTACAGTATAAGAAAGTAGGCAGATGGGCTGATTATCTTTATGGCGAAAGAGGTTATATTATTTTAAGCCTGGTGGCGAAAAGTGTATTAGCCTGGCTGGTTTTTTTCGGGGTTATGCAGCCTGTGTAGTAACTGATTGCCTGTTCATTACTCAAAACATTTTCATAACCGGATTTCATAAAGTTGCTTAATTAAAAATTTTATTTAAAGAAAGCCGGATCCGGATCTGATTGCAATTATTAATACAGACCTGGATCCGGATTTTTATGTTGTATAATAGGTTTTAGAAAAAAATTATTTTTGCAGACAGCGGGATCTCTAATAAGCTTGCTGAACTGGAAAAGATTAGGAGTTTATAAGTTGAAAGAAAAAAGGATAAGGAATTTTTGTATTATAGCTCATATTGATCACGGTAAATCTACCCTGGCTGACCGTCTACTGGAAGCAACAGGGACCCTTACTGCCCGGCAGATGAAAGAACAGGTGCTGGATCAGATGGATTTGGAAAGGGAAAGGGGTATAACAATCAAGCTAAAAGCAGTTCGCCTTTCTTATGAAGCTGCAGACGGCGAAGAATATATACTTAATCTGATCGATACACCTGGCCATGTTGATTTTAATTACGAGGTGTCGCGGAGCCTTGCCGCTTGTGAAGGGGCTATTCTTGTTGTTGATGCCGCCCAGGGGATAGAAGCCCAGACCCTGGCCAATACTTTTCTGGCCCTTGAACAGGGGCTGACCATAGTGCCGGTGATCAACAAGATTGATTTGGATAATGCTGATCCGGAAAAAGTTAAAAATGAATTATTCGGTTTAATTGGTGATGAAGCGGAAAGTGCTCTGCCGGTATCGGCTAAAAATGGCACCGGAATTGGCGAGGTTCTGGAGGCAGTGGTAAGGAAAATTCCACCTCCTTCCGCCGGAAAAGAAGATCAGCCCTTGAAAGCATTGATCTTCGATTCACATTACGATCAGTATCGTGGGGTTATTGCTTATATTCGTGTTGTTGAAGGCAGTGTAAACGCTGGTGACCGGGTTAAGTTTATAAATACAGGAAAAATTTTTGAAGTTGCAGAAATCGGTGTTTTCCGTCCTGCCATGCAGGCAGTTGAAAAACTTGATACAGGGGAGGTTGGTTACCTGATTGCTTCAATAAAAAATGTGAAAGATGCGCAGGTCGGTGATACAGTAACCGGGGCAGAAAAGCCTGCCCAAAAGGCACTTGCCGGATACCGTAAAGTGGTGCCGATGGTTTTCTGCGGCCTTTTTCCACGTGACAGCAATGATTTTTCTACACTGCGTGATGCAATTGATAAACTGACTTTAAATGATTCTGCCCTGACTTCCGAACCGGAAAAATCAACAGCGCTGGGCCTCGGTTTTCGTTGTGGTTTTCTTGGTCTGCTGCACATGGATATCGTCCGGGAAAGGCTGGAAAGGGAGTATGATCTTGATTTGATTGTTTCGGCTCCCAGTGTGGTATATAAGGTTCATCTCCGAAACGGTGAGATAACAGAGGTGGATAACCCGGCCCTGATACCGGAGGCGGGGGAACGAGATGTGATTGAAGAACCTTATGTGCTGGCTACAATCCTGATACCGGCCGAGTATATAGGTGCTGTGATGGAGCTTTCCCAGGATAAAAGAGGTGATCTGCATAATACTGAATATCTTGATTCCGGAAGAGTCAGGCTAATGTATAAAATGCCCCTTGCAGAAATAATTTATGATTTTTTTGATCTGCTTAAGTCGCGCACCAGGGGTTATGCTTCCCTTGATTATGAGATGCATGGCTACAGGCAGTCAGACCTGGTTTTAATGGATATACTGGTCAATGCGGAAAAGGTAGATGCCCTTTATTTTGTTATTCACAGGGATAAGGCTTACCAGCGCGGCCGGGAAATGATAGAAAAGCTCAGGGAGATCATCCCGCGACAGATGTTCGATATACCTATTCAGGCTGCAATAGACAACAAGATAATTGCCCGGGAAACTATCAAGGCGTTGCGCAAAAATGTAACAGAGAAGCTCTATGGTGGCGACGTTACCCGAAAACGGAAGCTACTAGAGAAACAAAAAGAAGGTAAGAAAAAAATGAAGCAGATAGGCAGGGTAGAAATCCCCCAGGAGGCTTTTACCGCCGTCTTGAAGGTTCGGTAGATTTTTTTTGGTTAAACGGGGAGGAACCTTTATGAATGGAGAAAAAGCAAAAAGTAATATGGGGGTAGGTATTGCCATAGGTCTGGTTTTGGGAACAGCTATTGGTGCTGTAATGAACAACATTGGACTTGGTGCAGGTATCGGTCTGGTCCTTGGAACTGCAATCGGTGCTGCTATTAAGCAGTATTAATATTACTGCGTCGATAAATCATATTTAGCATTACCACAAGCCAGATCAGGTGCACCAGAATAGCTATAGTTATATTGAGGAGACCCGCTGATACTGTGATAATCCTGACGATCCAGTAAAGGGGAGTCATGGCAGCCAGCAGGCTCAGCCACGATAGCTGAAAAAGGTCTGCTACGGCAAAAACATTCAGAAGGCTCAAGCCCTTGGATGAAGCTACCGCTTTTACCTTATCACCGGCAAAATTAAATAATAGTAAGCCGAGAATTATTCCGGTTGTGCCGTTGAGCAGGGCTATCAAGACCAGCAGCAGTGGGTTTATATAATGGATGTTTATTATTAAATAGCCGATAAAGGTATAGATAAAAGCAGCGCAAAAAGGTATAAGTGATCTCATCACCAAGTAACCCAGATACCCTAATGGTGTAACAGACATCAGTTCATACATACGCGCATCGCGATCATCAATCATCAGGAAACCGCAGACAGTGCCCAACATAAAAGGAGCCATTAAAAATGACATGGCCAGGACATAGCTGTAGTAAGGTGACAAATCAAAGCCGTTATATTGAATCAATAGGGGAGCGCCGAGTTGAATAAATAGCCTGGTGATAAAGATAATAAACAGGGGTAGAATCATGAACAGGATCAGAATTGGCTCCCTGATGATCAGCTTAAAATCAGCCCTGATTGCCGTTTGGTTTAACATAAGTTCAGGCCCCCTCTGCCATATGATCAAATAGCTTTTCAACATAACGTGCTATGGCCAGGTTGGCTACCAAGAGATATGTTAAGAAACCGGCAGTACTGAAAAAGTCGAGACCATTGAATGCTCCGTATATCAGCTTCAGACCTGCAACAGACGGGAATATGTTAAAAATCCAGGCGAACGGGAAGCCGGTCAGACTGAAACATGGTAACACTATAAGCAGCAGGTAGGGGATCATTTTTATGAAATATTGGTTAAGGGTAGTGCAACGAACGGCGACGATGAAGCCGTAGAAAACGAAAAAGAATGAAGTTAGAATAACTCCAGCCAAAAGCAGTGCCCAGTTTAAAGCGGTTCCGTAGGTAGCCAGCGTAATAGTTACAGTAGCCGCCAGGGCCAGCAGGGTAAGGGAAACGGCTTTCGAAAGCAGGTATTCAATAGAACGCAGTGGGGTTACCGCTACATACTGAATGACACCCTGAACCTTTTCCAGCATAACCAGGGCACCTATAAAGAAAAAGCCGACCATGGAAGGGTCGGAAAAAAGAACAAGGGGAACTACATAACTTTTCCATTCTTGTGGCAGTTTGCCCAGGATAACCATGTAGATTATTGTTAACAGGATATAAACATAGTAAAAACCCTGTTTGAACTGAAAGCGGATATCTGCCCTGATAGCATTTGTAATTCTCATGCCAGTTCTCTCCCGGTGAGTTTAATGAAAATATCTTCCAGGGTTGCTTCCTGGGTATGAATAGTTCTAACTTCCTCTCCGCTAAGTATTTCCATAAAACGTCTGTTCCGCCCGATTCCGGCAACTGGAAACTGTTCTTCGTTATTGATGCCATTGTTGATGTAAGTGACCTTAACTATTCTTTGACCGTGCTTGATTTTTAGTTCTTCGGGCCGGTCGATTACAGGGACCATTCCTTCTACGATAAAAGCAACCCTGTCACAGAGGTATTCTGCTTCGGTCATATTATGCGTGGTAAGGAAAACTGTTTTGCCTTTTTTCCTGAAACCAAGGATCATGTCCCTGATTATCCTGGCATTAACCGGATCAAGACCTGAGGTTGGTTCGTCAAAAAATATAATAGATGGATCATGCATTATGGAGCGGACAAAATTTAAACGCATTTTCATTCCCTTGGAAAATGTTTCAACCCTTTTATCCCTGTCGGGAAGGAGCCCTACACTGTCCAGCAGCTGGTCCTTGTTGAGGCTGTTATTCTGATAGTAAGAGCCGAGGAGTTCGAGGTTTTCATGTGCTGTAAGTTTTTCGTAAAGGTTGGGAAAATCAAAGGCAACCCCAATCTTTTCGAATATATCTTTACTCCATATATTTCTTTCCTTGCCCATCACTTCAACGCTGCCCCTGTATCCGCGAAGTAAACCGATTATAATGCGCTGGGTTGTAGTCTTACCCGCTCCGCTCGGCCCCAGAAAACCAAATATCTCTCCCTCCCTGATGCTAAAAGAGATACCCCTGATTGCTGGTTTAACAGACTGCCTGTAGTTGTATTCCAGGTTAGTAACCCTGATCATGATCTGGCTCCTTTCAATAAACCGATTAGCTGCAATAGTAGTAACCTGCTATTCGGTTTGCCCGGTTTCCATAATTAAACCGCAGGCGATTGAACTGATGTAAAGCTCCATCACTTCAGTGAAGACCTCCTCGCCTATCTCTTTTTGGTAGAGAGGAAGGATAAAGAGAGAACGAATAACTCCGGCAATTGCATCCGGAGAACTGTCGATCATAACTCCGGTTTCCTGCCAATGCCTGATCAGAGGTTCCATAAAAGCGGCATCGCGCTTAGCATGTTTATCCATCAAGTCTGGCGGCAGCCTTTTCAGGATCTCAGTCAACTCGTTTTCCATCATCAACCTGCGCAAAAAGTGGTTTTCCTGAAATATGTTTAATGCCAGACGCAAAAACTCTCTGAAACGGGAACGCGTCATCGGCCCGCTGTTATTTAACCAGTGAACGAATTTCTCCCGGACATTTTTTTCTTCCCGCTCCATAATTTCGAAATAGAGCTCCTCTTTAGAATTAAAAAATAGATAGAAAGAACCCTGGGCAATACCTGCTGCGCTGGTCAGGTCAGAAACTCCGGTTTTTTTGAAACCGTAGAGGCTGAAGAGTTCTTTCCCTTTTTCGATCAGAAAGTTTTGAATCTGCTCTTTTTCTTCTTCGCCGAAAGCTCTGGGCATAAACAGCCTCCTTTGTGAACCTGTGAATATTTATATCATAAATTCACAAAAAGATCAATTTTTTTTAAAAAGATTATTATTGGGAAAGGTATTTATAGAATGAAAATGAAAATGACCCTGATAATGAAGAAACCTATATGGGTAAAGGCATGGGCAGTCATAGCCGCTTCGAGACTATGGCGCCAAAAAAGCCAGCCAAAAGCAACTCCGCCAATAGCGTTCAGGAATACGGTTCTCAGGACAAGAACCGTTGTAAGAGGAGCTATCGCTGCGAGAGCAGGTAGGTGACCCAGACCAAAAAGGACTGCTGCAATGATATTACAGGTCCAGATCAGGGCTGGTGCCGGTTTTCCTGCCGACCGATTAAATATCTTCCAGCCGAGCCAGACCAGCAGAGACATTATCCCCCAGCGCAGCAGAAGCTCTTCGGTTATCCCACCATAGAGAAGCCCCAGGCCCAGTTGTCCCAGAAGGCTGCTATCCCCGGCATCGATGTTACTGATTGCTGAACCGGCAAAAGGCATAACGATCAGGTCGAATACTACTGCAAAAAGGGCAAAAAGAAGCCCTATGACAACTGCCCTTGTCAGCTGTTTTTTAAACCGGGTTAAAACTTCAGCTCCGTAAGCGCTTTTTTCGTAAAGCAGCGATACAAGGCCTACCCGGGGAGCAGTTAGGCAGCCTATTGCGACAGCAACCAGAACAAGTATCGCTGATTGCAGAAGCGAGAGGATAACCAGTAGTGAAACTGGCAGCTCGGGCTCTTCAGGCAGCATAGCCAGGGTTTGGTCAAGCTGAGGCAATAGCTGCCACAGAAGCGATAACACACCGATCAATCCAATAGCTGATAAAACGAGAAAGGGTTTCCAAAAGGGATATTTATTCGCCACTTCCTGACCTCCTTGCCTGGATCACTATTTCAGCGATTTTAATTGCTGCCTTTTACAAAAATAATATAGCACAATTTTAGATTATTAAAAAGCTTTTGCATTGCAAATGAGCGTTCTTATAAAGTTTGCTGGTTTAATTTTAGAATATTTTTAGAATTTCTTTGAGAAGAATTAATCTGCTTAAGGTTAAAACATTTCAGGATTACTGGTATACTAAGATAAGCTGTTTCAAGAGCACAGTGAACCAAAGGGAGAGAGGCATTTGACTTTTTCACCGGCAGTAAATCCTCAGGCAGATGCAGAAAGAGATAAAGGTCTGTTATTTGCTTTCAGGAACGAAGAACTTTTGGTTAATAAGTGGGATGATTGGTATCAGGTTCCTCACTTAACAGATGCATGCGGTATGGTTTTTAAGAAAAGCAAAATGCATTATATAGGTAATCTTGAAGAAAAACCATGCTATACTGTGGAGCTTGATGAAGTATTTATTCCTGAGGAGAGTTACTACCTGATCGGGCTGCGTGAGCTATACGGGGAACTGGATGATCAGCATTTCAGGGCGGCGCTTACAGGATCGCAGGTTGTTAACTGGGCCAGGATGCACAAGTATTGCGGTAGATGCGGCGCTATAACTGATTATTCCGGTACGGAAAGGGCAAAAATTTGCAATAAGTGCGGATCTGTTTATTATCCCCGTATTTCTCCAGCAGTAATAGTAGCTATACGCAGGGGAGATGAACTGCTGCTTTTAAAAAATAAGCAGTTTAAGAGAGATTTCTATAGTGTACTGGCCGGATTTGTCGAGCCGGGAGAGTCACTGGAAGAATGCCTGGTTAGAGAAGTTAAGGAAGAGGCAGGCATAGAAGTAAAGAATATACGTTATTTTGGCAGTCAGCCCTGGCCGTTTCCCAACTCGCTGATGGTTGGCTTTACCGCAGATTATGCTGGTGGAGAACTGCAGGTTGATGGAATTGAAATATCTGATGCCGATTGGTTTACACCAGACAACTTTCCCAATCTGCCGGGACCGATCAGTATTGCCCGCAAGTTGATCGATGCTTTTGTTGAAGATCAAAAGGTTAGAAAATAAAAGCTTCCGTTATTCTTTATCATGCAAAACGGAAGCTTTATCTTATAAGTTATTATTTTTATAGCTCGCCACGCAGACCGAGATCGTCTGCTGCTGCCTGCATTCCCTTTATAGATTCTTCGATAATTTTATTCAATTCCATGCCCAGCATGGCGGCGCCCTCTTCAATTATTTGACGATCTACCCCTGCAGCAAAATTTTTATTTTTATATTTTTTCCTGACCGAGCTTGTTTTTAAATCAAGGATGCTTTTGCCGGGTCGCATCAAAACTGTGGCAACTATCAAACCGGTCAATTCATCAATGGTATAAAGTACTTTTTCCATCATTTCAACCGGTTCAACATCTGAACAGATTTTCCAGCCATGGCTGACTATAGCCCGAATATAATCTTCCGGCCAGTCTTCATCTGTTAATATTTCTTTTGTTTTTGCACAGTGCTGCTCCGGGTATTTTTCATAATCGAGATCGTGGGCCAATCCTACTACACTCCACTTTTCAATGTCTTTTTCATTCAACTTTTTAGCAAAATGAACCATTACAGCTTCTACAGCCAGGGCATGTTTAATTAGCGCTTCGTTCTGATTATACTTTTTAAGCAGTGCCATAGCTTCTTCCCTGGTTGGTATCTTAACCATTTTTTTCACTTCTTTCCCCTGAGTTTGTTGAAAATTGCCTTTATAGCAGTACATGAAATACCGCTTTACAAATACAAATGTTCCATAATCTTTAAGATGTTCGCTTAGCAGATGATTAAATCCTTCTGTATAAACTATTCTAATTAGCAAAACGCACTGTATTTTGACAATTGTTAATTAAAATATAGATATGCCTGATGCATATCTATTCGCTGAATGTCGGCATTTGAGGAATTGGAGTATAATATTTTCAGGAGGTGTGCTGTTTGAAGAACAAATTTACCATCAGGGAATCAACAATTGAAGATCTGGATAAAATTCTTAAAGTGGAGCTTGAAGCTTTTGGGCCGGGTGAAGGGCCTGAAATAATCCAACTGGTTAATAACCTGTTTAATGATCCCACAGCAGAACCCCTGCTTTCCCTCGTGGCCATGATTGAAGGAGAAATCGAAGGACACATTTTGTTCACCAGTGCGCGGGTTGGTTCCCGGGAGAAACCGGTAGTTTCTATACTGGCTCCATTGGCTGTAGCTCCTGATCTTCAAAAGCAGGGTATAGGGGGCAGGTTAATAACAGAAGGATTGGCTATGCTTTCTCAAAGAGGATTTGAGCTCGTTTTTGTTCTTGGCCATCCAGGTTATTATCCGCGTTATGGTTTCCAGGTGGCAGGCAGCCGCGGTTACACAACTCCCTATCCCCTTCCGGCCGAAAATGCAGACGCATGGATGTTTCAGGAGTTAAAAGCCGGTGCTGCAGATAGGTATAATGGCAGGGTTTCATGTGCAGCTGCTTTGGATCGTGCGGAATACTGGAGCTAAAATAATTCAGACAAATGAACCGGAAGTGGGGATGTGCCGGAGAGATTATAGGCATCATGAAATTAAGTCACTGCTGTGCTGCTTGGCTTCGTACAAGTTTTTCCCGGCTTTATCTAAAAGGGCATCAATATTTTCACCGGGGTCATCTTTAGTGGAAGTTACAGGAAGTATGATAATGAATTTAGATTGTTGAGAGCTTTCACCCCTCGTGGTATAATGCTAGGCAACTGTGAGTCAGCAGAAGGTGTCAGGGGCTTGCTCCTGGCACTTTTTAGTGATTTAGAATTTGTAAAAATGTGAGGAAGCCAAAATGAGCCATCAATTACTGAACAACTGGATCGATAAAATGGCAGAAATGTGCAAACCAGAACGGATTGAATGGATTGATGGAAGTTCTGAACAACGTAAAAAGCTTGAAACTGAAGCGTTACAAAGCGGGGAATTGGTAAGGCTTAATCAAAAGAAATGGCCGGGATGTCTTTTTCACCGTACTGCTGTTAACGATGTGGCTCGCACAGAAAATCTGACCTATATCTGCACTTCCAGGGAAGGGGATGCAGGTCCGAATAATCGCTGGATGAGCCCGGCTAAAGCATACAAAAGAGCAGGCGACATCTTTAAAGATTCTATGATTGGGCGGACCATGTATGTTATTCCTTTCTCCATGGGTCCTGTTGGTTCTCCTTTTAGTAAAATCGGAGTTGAGCTAACTGATAGCATTTATGTAGTGTTAAATATGTTGATCATGACCCGGGTAGGGCAGGAGGTATTGCAGGAACTTGGTTCTGACGGGGATTTTTGCAAATGCCTACATGGAAAGGCGGATCTCCAAGTTGATAAACGTCTGATTCTGCACTTTCCGGAAGAAAATACCATATGGAGTGTGGGATCCGGTTACGGAGGAAATGTTCTACTTGGCAAAAAATGCCTTAGCCTGCGTATAGCCAGCTACTTTGGCTTGAATGAAGGATGGCTTGCAGAGCATATGCTGATTATGGGTATTGAAGATCCTAAGGGTCGTATAGATTACATTGCCGCTGCTTTTCCCAGTGCTTGTGGAAAAACCAACCTAGCCATGCTTGTTCCCCCGGAACCTTACCTTTCTCGGGGTTATAAAATCTGGACAGTAGGCGATGATATAGCGTGGATCAGGATAGGCAAAGACGGGCGTTTATGGGCAGTTAACCCAGAAAGCGGTTTTTTCGGGGTGGCACCCGGCACCAACTCTCAGTCGAACCCCAATGCCCTGGCAACAATCCGTCGGGACACTATTTTTACCAATGTATTGCTTACGGAAGATGGTGATGTCTGGTGGGAAAAAGGAGAAGGCTCCCCCCCGGCTGAAGGCATCGCCTGGGACGGACGTCCCTGGAAATGGGGCATGGTTGATGAATCCGGCAAACCTGTGCCTGGCGCACACCCTAATTCACGGTTTACCGCCCCGATAACCAACTGCCCGATTGCTTCTCCCGAATGGGAAAACCCTCGGGGAGTTCCACTTTCAGCTATTGTATTCGGCGGGCGTCGGTCAGATGTAGTGCCCCTGGTTTACGAAGCATTTAACTGGAATCACGGGGTTTATATCGGTGCTACAATGTCTTCCGAGTTAACGGCCGCCCAGTATGGAAAACTTGGCAGGGTTAGGCACGATCCAATGGCGATGATGCCTTTTTGCGGTTACAATATGGGTGATTACTTTCAGCACTGGTTAAATATTGGGCAGCGGCTTGATCAGGCACCAAAAATATTTCATGTGAACTGGTTCCGAAAAGATGAATGCGGGAATTTCATCTGGCCTGGGTTTGGTGAAAACCTGCGTGTTCTTGAATGGATTCTAAATAGAGTTCGGGGAGAGGGTGCAGCTGTTAAAACTCCCCTGGGTTTTATGCCTTCACAAGGAGCTTTGAATCTGGATGGAACTAATCTCAGACAGACTGACTTGAAACCGCTGTTTGAAGTGAACCGTGATCTCTGGCTGGATGAAGTGGCTGAAAACAGACATTTTTTTAGCCAATTTGGTTCACGCCTGCCTGTAGAAATTGAAGCTGAAAGCGACAAGCTGGAAGAGAGACTGAAGTAAAATTTTTTGATGACCGAGAAAAGTAACTAAAAAGCTTATAGTTGATCGATTTTAGAGGTGACAAAGATTTTTACCAGGTATGGATCGTAAATTACTCCCCCGTTACCGGCAATGATTTCTTTTATTTCTTTGTTGCCCATTTTTCCCACCCGGGACATCCAGTCATAATCACTGGCAATCCTGATAATTCTTGCCTGCAGGGGAATATTTTCAGCCTTAAGACCACTAGGGTAACCCCTGCCATCATATCTTTCATGATGGGCTAAAATATAACTAGCTATATCTGAGAATTCACTGATTGATTGCAGCAGTTTATAACCGATTTCAGGGTGACGGTTTGGTTTTTTGTTGACGATACAATTTAGATTGTTCCTTTCTCCTGGATCATCCAGTTTGCTTTCTATTCCTATCCAGCCAATGTTGTGCATTAACCCGGCAATTTCTAACTCCTTTACTGCGCTTTCATCCATACCGAGGGTTTTCCCAAATTCCCTGCAGATGATGCTTACATTTTTACTGTGGTCCTCTTCACTGGGAAATTTTTCATAGAGACTGGCAGTTAATAATTTAATTACTTTGCTTTTGTAAGTGCCGCTTTCCTTTATTTTATCCCTGTACATGGAGTCTTCAGCCTGTTTGTAAATATCATTAAACGGTTCTTTTAAGCTTTTTTTTGTTTTTAAACCAAATGAAACTGAAAGCTTTATTTTTCTTGGTTTTTTATCGGCAATCGATTTTTTAATCCTCTTCTTGATTGAATTTGCGCTGGTCGAATCAGTTTTTGGAAGAAGGATGACAAATTCGTCGCCTCCTACCCGGGAGATGATATCATCTGCCCGGCATTCATTCCTCAATATTTCTGCAAAATCGATCAGCAGGTTATCACCTTCGATATGGCCAAAAGCATCATTCGTTATTTTTAGTCCATTCAAATCGGCCATGAGCAGGCTGATCGGGTGGTTTCTTTCTGTATTCAAACGGTTTAGCTCTTCTTCATAGAATCTGCGATTATAAAGGCCGGTTAATTGATCATGGAAGCTGAGATAGCGGATTTCCTGCTCAATTGTTTTTCTCTCATCAATATTACGGCTAACGCCAATTACTTCAACCTCGTTCTTCTCGTTTTCACGATACTTGGTTGATACTTCAATCCATATTATTTTTCCGTCTTTACGGGGTTGCTGTAGTTCTGTAATAAAGCCTGATAGTTGGTCCGGATTATTACGCAATGCAGACAAATTGTCGTTGATCACTTCTAAAACCGTTTGATAGGATTCAGGGGTAAGTGATTCTTCGAGGCTTTGGCCCATTGCTTCTTCAGGAGTGAAACCCCTTAGTTGATATATAGAAGGGCTGATATAGGTAAATTTATTGCTGTTTAGATTGAAAACCCAAATTACATCGGAAGTGTTTTCTGTAATAAAACGGTATTTTTCCTCGCTAAGTTTCAGGGCTTCCTCGTATTGCTTGTTTTCTGTTATATCCGTATGTGAACCGGCAATGCGATATATTGTACCATCAGCGCTTTTCAGCGCTTCTCCGCGGGCCCTGATCCAGCGAATTGTTCCATCTTTATGGAGCATACGGAATACATTATCATAAATCAGGGTTTTTCCCGTTAGAAAATCCTCGATATCCGTATAAATCCTGTTTTTATCATCAGGGTGCAGCATTTTATCAAAAGATAAAAAATCATTTGGCAGTTCGCTGTCCTGGTAACCGAGTTGTTCCTTTAATTTAGCAGATAGAAACAAGCTGTTTTTTGTCAGATCCATGTCAAAGATACCGTCAGTGCTACCCTTTATAGCCAGTTCGAACTGCTCCTTTTGCTCCTGCAGTTCGTTTTGTATTTTTATTTTATCGGTTATATCTCTTGCAGCGGCATAGATCAATCCATCTTTGGGGTAGGATCTCCACTCGATAAATCTGTAAGTTCCATCTTTAGTCTGATAACGATTGATAAAATTAAAGATCTTCTCGTTTTTCCCCAGGTTGCTAATTGCATCGAGTGTCGTTTGTATGTCGTCGGGGTGAATAAAATCAAGGAATTTTTTACCATTAAGCTCACCGGAAGAATAACCGAGAATCTCTTCCCATGCTTTGTTTGTCCTGATAAAGTAACCCTCCATGTCAGCTATACAGAGCAGGTCAAGGTTAACAGAAAAAAATCCTTCGAGCTGCTCCGTTTTTTCAGTCAGCTCCAGCCGCAGTCTTATTTGCTCGTCGACTTCTTTTTTTAAGCCTGTCACCAGTCTTTTTAACTGTTCTGCCATCTGATTGAAAGACCTGGACAGACTGCTTATTTCCCTGATGTTGCTGGGCTGATCTTCGTATTGATCCCAATCGCCCCGGGCCAGAATTTCAGCTGAATCCCTCAGTTTACTAACAGGGTTAATAACACGCCTGGTAATATAAATGCTTAGTAAAATACTGATCATCAGGGTGGAAAGCATCAGTAGCACGGTTGTTCTGTTGTTACTGTTTATCTGGGCCATGAAATCAATCTCGGGGATTACAGTTATAATATACCAACTTAATCCAAAACGATCGCAATATGGTGTCACAAAACCGAATTGACGTTCACCTTCAATGTTGAAATCAAAGTCCAGCGATTTATTGATATCGAGGAGATTACCATTTTCACCCCCAAGCTCTATCGCTGAAGCGGCGATTAATGGTATCGTGCTTTCAGTTGCCCTGATCCTGTTCGCCTTGCTGCTACTGTCGGTGAAAGGATAAGGTTGCCTGGAAGAGGAAGCGATCAAAAAGCCGTCGTGGTCAATAATATAGCTCTGGCCGGTTTTGCCAATAGCCAGGTCCGACAGGAATGAGCTGAAATGCGATAAAAACAGATCTGCTGCTGCCACACCAATTAACTTGCCTTCTTCGTTATATACCGGGCAGCTGGCAGATATTGATAAATCATTGCCTGTGAAAAGTGTATATACTTCACTCCAGGTGTTGTCGCCCCGTGCAACAGCTCTTCTGAACCACTGCCTTTCAGTGGCATTAAAACCGGGAACAACCTGGACAAGATCAGTAATATTTCCCATTATGTCTGTGTTATATTTATTAAATGCTCCTTTTACAAAATCATCAGTGTAAATTTTGTAAAGGTTTCCGTCTGCCCCTTCACGACCGGCATTGGCCAGGCCGCCATCTGTATTGCCGTAATAAATACTTGTAACAGAGTCGAACACCTGGATTTGTTCCCAGAAATACTTTAAAAGCGCTTCCTGATCGGAACTGTCAAGCAGACCACGGCCAATTGAAGTTGAATTGGCCCTGATGATCTGGTGAGGAATATTCAGGAAATCAAATAACCGATCTTCAATTCTGGCGTTGATTTCACTTCTAAGCTGAAGGGCAACTTCATTTACAGATTCCTGTCCGTTACGATAAGATAAGTAACCGACAAGAGAGACAGATATAAAGATTAAACAAACCAATGGAAGCAGAAGCATGGTTTGCAATGATATATTGTTGAAAAAATTATTTAACTTTAAGCGGACTATTATTAACAACCTCCATTTCGCCATGTTCAAGGTGAAGAAGAATCTATATTTAAGATCGGGCTATCTATTTGAGATCCGCCTGGTTGAGTATCAGTATATTGAACTTACCCAAGCTGTCCTTCATTATTTAGCCCTGTCATCGTTCATTACTACAAATAAATTATAAAAAAAATAGCATGTGTACACCTAAATGTCAATAATGATTATGAATTGTCATTCATTTGTAATTCGATCAGGCCCGGATAAAGGGTTTTAAATATAAAAGTTGAATTTTTAGCTAAGGCCGGGGTTGAGAAGCTCTTTAAAAAACGATTGAGGAGGAATCAGAATGCTGAAAGATTTTAAAGAATTTGCCATGAAGGGTAATGTAATCGACCTTGCTGTTGCAGTGATTATCGGCGGAGCTTTTGGTAAAATTATTACCTCCCTGGTTGAAGATATGCTCATGCCCTTGATCGGTATTTTTATGGGTGGTGTTTCTCTTGCTGACTTAAGCCTGTCAGTCGGAGATGCTGTTTTTGCTTACGGTATGTTTATCCAGAATATTATAGATTTCATAATAATAGCCCTGCTAATTTTTCTGATGATCAGGTTTATGAAGAAGTTGGAGAAAAAGAAAGAAATAAAGGCTTCTGAACCGAAACTAACAAGGGAGGAAGAGCTGCTGGTTGAAATACGCGATCTTCTCAAGAATAAATAATCGAAAAACAGGTCATCTAAACGAACTGTTTAGTGTCGTAATATTTACTTAAAATGTTAGCAATAATGATTGGAACCGTTTTAGAAATTAATGGGAAGGGATTGTCTAATGATGGATTATACTGTAGAGCTTGCCCGACCCGAACATGTAAATTTCCTTCCAGCGATTGAGCGGGCTGCAGCTGATATTTTTCCTTCAGGTATGATACCGGGAAAAGTTAAAGAGACTGTCATGCTTATTGAATACTTAGAAGAAGCACAATCCAGGGGGCAACTGTGGGTAGCTCTTGCGGGTGAAGACCGGCCTGTTGGTTTTGCCATGGCTGCTGATGTCGGAAACGAAGCGATGCTGGCTGAAATTGACGTTCATCCCGACCATCAGCAGAAGGGGCTGGGCAGGGAGCTTGTTAAAAAAGTGGTTCAATGGGCTTATGGGGCAGGTTACCAGGGCATAAGCCTGACAACATTTAAAAATATTCCCTGGAATGCGCCATTTTACAAATCGCTTGGTTTCAGAGAGCTGAACAGAAAAGAGTTGACAGCCAAGCTCCATGACGTTCTAAATAATGAAGAAAAACTTGGTCTTACCGGACGGGTTGCTATGCATATGACTTTCCCTGAAAATACAGGCATGAGGATCTCAAGAAGATAGATTCTACCCTGCCGTAATTATTACTCGATTCAGCGAACGGTTGAGGTAACCGGCAGTATTCTTCTTAACCTATGTGGGAAGGAAAACTGTTTTATGGATCGCAAAACTCTTACAATACTCAATTTTGGTAAATATGGCGGTTTTATTGCTGTCCTCTGGATAGCGATTAATAACGCCGGATTCGATCTTTCTGGGTCGATAATACCTTTTGTTTTTATTTTTGCCATAGATAATGTACGTACTTACTATTTGGACAGTAAGCTACCTGCTCTCAGTGTACCAACTCTTTATATTCAAGCTTTACTAAGCCTTGTTTTTATATTTCTGGATGGTTCAACCCTGGGTGGAATATTGTTGATTATTCTTATTGCTGAAAGCATGATTTCTTATTCTTACTCCAGCGGAGAAAATATATTTTTATTATCACTGGTGGGATTTCCTGTTATCAGCGCACTTGCTTTGGTGCGGAGTTCAGAACTTAATTGGGAAAACATGGCAGCATCAATTGTTAATATGCTGTTTTTCTTTTTTGCCTATGCCGTCACTAAAATGGCCCGGCGCCAGATGGATGAACGAGAAAGAGCAGAAAATGCCCTGGAACAGCTTGATCGTTCAAAACGTGATCTTGAGTTGGCCTATAATAAGCTGGTTGAAATCAGCAAAGAAAAAGAACAGCTGGCAGCGGTTGAAGAACGATCACGCCTGGCCCGTGAGCTGCATGATACCTTAGCCCACAGCCTGACAGCGATTATAGTGAGTCTGGAAGCCGGTAAAAGAATTGTTACAAAAAATCCCGGGAAAGCATTGGAAGAAATCACAAAAAGCCAGGAACAGGCCCGCAAGGGGTTGGATGAAGTCCGCATTACGGTTAAAGCACTGCGCAGTGACAGTTTCAAAGATGTTGATTTTGCTGCTGCTATCAAGAATCTGGCCCGCGATTACGGTGGAAGCGGGATAGAGATAACTTATCATGCTGATCGAGGCATTGCGCTTGACCAGGAATACGAAACAGTTTTTTACAGAATTATCCAGGAAAGTATAACTAACAGTATCCGCCACGGTAGCGCCACGGTTATTGATATTTATATGCGAAGAGTAAAAGGTCAGCTTCTGCTTGAGGTGGTTGACAATGGACCTGGGTGTGAAAAACTGGTTGAAGGTTTTGGTATGCAGGGCATTCGGGAAAGAGCTGCTTCGATAGGTGGTGAGGTTACATTCGGTAACCTGGAGAGAGGTGGGTTTAAAGTAAGCATAAGCTTGAAGGAGAACAGCCAATGAGTGAAATAATCAAGGTAATGATAGCTGATGACCAGCGCCTGATGAGAGAAGGCCTTAAAACAATCCTTGAACTGGAGGATGATATTGAAGTAGTGGCAACAGCTGTTAACGGCCGGGAAGCGGTTGATTTGAGTCATTGCTATCAGCCGGATATTATTTTGATGGATATCCGGATGCCGGAAATAGATGGGGTCGAGGCAACCCGCCGGATTGTTTCCTGTGGTTTAAAGTCAAGAATAATTATTGTTACAACATTCGATGATGACGAATTAATCATCAAGGCCTTGAAAGCGGGAGCAAAAACCTATGTATTGAAAGATCTGCCTTCAGAGAAGTTGCTCTTTGTGATCAGGGCAACTTACAGGGGAGACATAATTCTACAGCCGGAAATAGCGGCAAAACTTGTTGAACGGGCTTATGAAGGTGAAGATGGTCAAAGAAAAGAGAATGGGAAAGATAGCCTGATGGAGTTGACGGAACGGGAAAGAGAAGTACTGACCTTAATGGCAGAAGGTTTGGCTAACAGTGATATCGCCGGAAAACTATTTCTCAGTGAAGGAACAATAAAAAATCTGGTTAGTGTTATCTACAGTAAACTGGGTACCAGTGACAGGACACAGGCAGTTCTGCTGGCAATAAAAAATAAACTGGTTTAATGGTTCTCAGCTATCTATGACCCCGGTAATGCCAGCTGGTGACTATTTAGTTACCGCGGTGACTGGGGGATATTTTTGCCCTGTATTAAAATAAAAATGAAGGTTTTCAGGAAATACATGTAACAGTATTTCCCAGTTAGCAAAATTATTTTTTCTTGTTACAAGGAGGAGATTTGGATGGGTAAGAAAGTTAAAGGCGGTATTCTTCTGATAGTTGTGGGAGTATTTCTTTTATTGAACCAGCTGGGGTTGATCATGGGGCAGACATTTTTGTTACTGCTGGCCCTCGGTTTTATTGGAGCCTATTTTTTACTCGGCGGCAGGAAAGAATACGGTAACGTAGGTTTCTTAATACCGGGTGTTATATTATTGGCTATTGCGGGGTTTGCTTCAATATCAGATCGAATTGATGATTTTAGCCCGATATTTTTTTTCCTGGGTTTAAGCCTCAGTTTCTTCATTGTTTTTATTATTCACACCTACTGGTTCAAAAACCTGGATAGCGGGGATCGTTTCTGGCCCGTTTATCCGGCAGGCGGTCTACTGCTACTGGCCGGAATTATTGCCCTTGGTTTGTCCGGCAGATTTGCTGAGTCTTTGGGACTGCTAAACTACATCTGGATTATTGCATTAATCGTGATTGGGGCATGGTTGGTATACAGCAGCCTGAAAAAAAACAGGGGAAAAGAAAAATAAAAGCAGCAATATAGATCGGTTTGAAGTTGGGGCAGGGTAAGCTGCCCCAACTTTTGTTATGCTTCCCTTTTGATCAGGCCTGAAAATTTTGCAATTTCTATAACCGGAATGGGAATTATTGATATTAACAAAGCGGTAGTATATAGCTCCGGAGAAAGCCGGGTAAGCCCGAAAGCATTGGCCAGTGAGGGAACAAAAACAACAAGCGCAACCATGGCTGCTGAAAAAAGAGAGGCGAGACAGAGTATTTTATTAGACAGGAAACCAATTTTGAACAGTGAGTGATTTGAGCGCATATTATAAGCATGAAGAATTTGCGATAAGGCCAGGACAACAAAGGCCATGGTGCGGCCATCGGCAATACTTCCGGCTGCATTACTACCAATGGTAAAAGCAAGCAGGGTTAGCAGGGCAAACATTATACCTTGTAAAAAGATCCTCAGCCCAAAACCGCCTGCAAAGATACTTTCTTCCCTCGGTCTTGGTTTGCGCAGCATAACATTGCTTTCCACTGATTCCATCCCCAGGGCTATAGCCGGGAAACTATCGGTAACGAGATTAATCCAGAGGAGTTGCACTGAAAGCAAGGGTGTTACTTTCCAGATGAGCATAGCCAGGAAAACCGTCAGTAGTTCCCCGATATTGGTGCCGAGCAAAAAGCCAACTACTTTCCTTATATTGTCATAAATGCCGCGGCCTTCACGTACCGCATCGACAATTGTGGCAAAGTTGTCATCTGTAAGAACCATATCGGATGCACCTTTAGCTACATCAGTTCCGGTTATGCCCATGGCACAGCCGATATCTGCTGCTTTTAAAGCAGGAGCATCATTTACCCCATCACCGGTCATTGCAACTATAGCGCCATTACTCTGCCAGGCCCTGACAATACGTATTTTATCGGCAGGAGAAACCCGGGCGTAAACCGATATTTGGTTAACCTGCTCTTTCAGTTCCAGGTCGGACATCTTGTCTAAGCTATTACTGGTGATAGTGTGATCTCCATCCCGCAATATACCAAGTTCGGAAGCGATCGCCGATGCCGTCAAAATATGATCGCCGGTGATCATAACCGGCCTGATGCCGGCCTGCAGGCAGGTTGAAACTGCTTCCCTGGCTTCTGAGCGTGGTGGGTCAATCATGCCCAGAAGCCCGACAAAGGTTAGGTTGTTTTCAAGGAAATCAGCTTCAGGTTTCGGATGGAGTTCTGTTATTTCTTTATAAGCGACAGCAAGAACTCTCAATGCATCTTTACTCATTTTATCTGAAAATCTGCCGGCGGTATTAATCTCTCCCTCGATGCACCTGGTGGATATTTTGTCAAAAGCGCCTTTTACAATAACAGTTAATTTCCCGTTGATATTGTTAACGGTGGTCATCATTTTGCGTTCCGAATCAAAGGGCAGTTCAGCCAGCCTGGGATATTTATCCTCAAGTAATGCTTTTGAGAGTCCATTGTTATGGGCAGCCATGATTATGGCGGTTTCAGTAGGATCGCCGATATGTTTGTAGCCGCCATCTTCAGGGATAACTCTTCCGTCACTGCATAAGGTGGAAAGGAGGAGGAGTTGTTTTGCTGCAGAGCTGTTATCTTTATTTACTTTTTCCAGTTCGGAACTCCCATTGAGGTATACCCGGGTTAAAGTCATTCTGTTTTCAGTCAGGGTTCCGGTTTTATCGGAACAGATAACAGAGGCGCTACCCAGTGTTTCAACAGCAGGAAGCCGTCGAATTATTGCTTTGCGTTTTACCATTCGCTGAACCCCTACTGCCAGCACTACCGTTACTATTGCCGGCAGTCCTTCAGGTATGGCTGAAACAGCAAGGGCAACAGAAATCATAAAAATTTCTATAACAGGCATACCTTCGAAAAAACCTATGGCGAATATAACTACACATGCTGCCAACGCAGCTAAACCCAAATATTTTCCAAGGACGGCCAGTTTGTGCTGCAGAGGTGTTTGTCCTTCTTGTTCACCTTCAAGAAGATTGGCTATCCGGCCTATTTCTGTTCTCATTCCGGTGGCGGTTACTACTGCCGCCGCTCTTCCGGCAGAGATGGAGCAGCCTGAGAAAACCATGTTACGCCGGTCTCCAAGGGGAGCCCGGTTATGCAATATTAGCGATGCTTCTTTTTCAACGGGAGCTGATTCACCGGTGAGGGTCGATTCTTCCGATTTTAAATTGGCAGAGCTGATTAGGCGGGCGTCTGCAGGAACTAAGTCACCCGCTTCAATTGAAATAATATCACCGGGAACCAACAGGGCAGCTTCGATGAGGTTTACCTCTCCATTGCGAATAACCCGCGCCTGGGGTGAAGAAAGCTTTTTCAAAGCTTCAAGTGCTTTTTCTGCCTTATTTTCCTGGATAGTGCCGAGGATTGCATTAATAAAAACGATAAGGATAATTAATGCTGACTCATAAAAACTTTCTCCCTCATATAAAGAAACAAAAAAAGAAATAACTGCTGCAGCGATCAATATCAGGATCATTATATCCTTGAACTGTTCGATGAAACGATGCAAGTTATTTTTTTTTCTGCTCTCCCGGATAGTGTTTTCACCATATTCGACCAGGCGTTTTTTTATCTCGCTGCCGGTCAGGCCGGTTTCTGCGTCAACTTGTAATTCTTTTAAAACATCAACTGCTGTTTGCTGGTATGCTGACAACTGCAGCGCCTCCGAAATTAATAATTAGCAGGTTATTTGCTTTGTCTTTAACTAACCGGTTGTTTAATTATATTTTATACTCTTTTTATTAGCTGTCAAGAACCAATTATTTTACAGGAAGACAGGCAGCTTTTTTTGAATGGAAAAGGGTTTAAAGAACTATTGTTTCTCCATAAGATGGAACTATTACCGGGAGGCGTGGATAAGTTGATGAAACTTTTTTCTGGAATGGGATTATTTTTGGTGCACTTGATACAGGGGGAAAGGCATCGTCATAATGGTGCAGGTAAAGGGCTTTCGGCTTTAATTTTTCTATAAATTGCATAGAGTAAGTGTCCAGATCACTTCGCCCCTGGTAAGGAATAGTTAACAGGTCACATTTTTCAGGGTAAGATTCGTCAGGGTCCAGGTTGAGACTGCCCAGGTGTAAAATAGTTTTTTCCCCGGTAGAAATTTTGTATAAAAAAACTTCTCCTTCCGGGTATAGTTTGGCCAGCCTGGATATTTTCCTTACCTCCTGTATATTAGACAGGGTTCTGCGGTTTAAGAGTGTCTTGAGGATTATTTTTAGATCGAACTGAATATGACGGCCCCTGAATACGCTTATTTCCATGGAGCCTTTCTTAATAATAGCCCCGGGAGCAATAAGGGCGATACGTCTCTGGTCAACGCCGTCTTTTATTAATAGGTTAGCTGAGTCACGTGAGCAATAAACTGTGGCATTGCCTGAATTAAGAATGCGGGGTACATCAATGATGTGATCAAAGTGGCTGTGGGTTATGAAAATGTTATCAAAAAGAGCGAACTGATCTATTGACGGAGAAGGAAGATTTTCATTCATCATTGTAAAGGGATCAAACAGTATTGAATCATTATTATTATGGATCGAAATACTGGCTGTACCGTACCATGTAATTTTCATCAAATACTCCTTATAACCTGGCATGTAATTTTTTAAAGCAGGGCTGCTATATTAGTACTATCGGTTGGAAGCAGGATTATTAAGGTTTCTTGTTACATAATAATAATAATCGTTAAAATAGTCAAACAATATTGCGCTAACCGGTATACTTTATTATTAAGCCCATATAATTGTGTAAAATCGTGTGTTTGGCAAGTAGGAATTACATAGTTCGGCAGCTAAAAAATACATAGGTAGGAAGGCTGCCATCGTTTGGTACGGTAGGGGGTGGCTGTACGGGGTCCCCCTTCCCTTCCCCCGAGGGGG
>Ga0334895_1000389_pt1 | contig 63535 bp, 57 predicted proteins | sample GraSluR3_MG_7_FD_207229 | JGI IMG/M metagenome (GOLD analysis project Ga0334895, IMG submission 207229) | Sludge microbial communities from methane-producing bioreactor in Wageningen University, Netherlands - Granular Sludge_31_05-R3 | ecosystem: Engineered > Bioreactor > Anaerobic >... | reverse complement strand
GGCTAGCCTGTCGCACGCCATCTTCTGTGTTGCCTGCGACTCGAAGTATATCGATACATCTTCGTCTTGTCGCCTCGAATCTGGCATACGACAGACTTTTTCAGCAGACCCTAAATAATCCCCATATCTTTCATCAGCCAGGTGGCATTGCGATTAACAGCCACTCCTTTGCGGATGGTATAATCGAAGGAAAGCTTGCCCTCAATTATTTTGCTTTCGAAACAATAATTAACGAGTTTTCCGTCCAGTTCATTTTCTAATTCACTCAATTTCAAATCATGAGAAGCAATAACAGTTAAGGAATCCAAATTTGCAAGTCGCTTGAGTAATTCATACGAACCGGTGTATTTATCATCCGAATTGGTTCCTCTTAAGATTTCATCCAACAAGATAAGGCTATAGTTGTTGCGTGCCTGTTCCAGTATGCTTTTCAACTGCTTCAACTCGTTCATAAATAAAGATGTATGCTCTGCCAGGCTATCAGATTGCCGCAAGGAACTAAGTAGCAGCAAGGGTTTCCAGTTGAATGATTTGGCCATCACCGGAGCCCCAAATTGAGCCAGTATTACATTCACACCCAGCGTTCTGAGCCAGGTACTCTTGCCCGACATATTGCTTCCAGTTATGAGCACTATCCGAGGATCAATTTTTAAATGCAAGTCGTTTTGAACACATTCGTCTTCGGGTAGCAAGGGATGTCCCAGAGCTTTGGCTTTCAGTTCCTTTTGCTCAGAAAGTTCAGGCCAGCAATAATCAGGATGATTAAAAGCAAAAGCTGAAAGACTCATCAACATCTCGAATCTGCCGAGTGTGGTAATCCAGTGGGGTATTTGGGTATAATTTTTCTCGCGCCAGCTTTCGTAACGCATAGCCAGATGAAAATCATAGGCCAGAAATAAATTAGACAACACATACAGCAGAAGATTTGAACGTCTGTCGAACTGCTCACTGATCTTGGCCAGTTCATTAAATCGTTCCGAAGCTGTTCGGGCTTCCTGCTGCATATCCTTTGATAAATCAGAATCAAGAGACAGTGATGTAAACTCCTCTAATACAGCAGCCCATGAGCTAAACTTCCTGCGTAAACCATCTAATTCACTGCCTAGCAACACCATTTTGTTGCTGTGCGAAAAAACGATCATCAAAGCCAATACGGCCAGAAAAGAAAAGGCAGAATAGCCGAAGCCCAACAAACCGGCTATCAGGCTCAAACAAACAATAAGCGGTAAACCAAAAGCCAGGACTCTCAATCTCTTTGCCTTGAAAAGACGCAACAAATTTGTATTTCTCATTCCGGCAATGTCAGGAAACTTTTCTGAAGCCGACATATGAAGTGTTGTCTGCATCTCAATCCTAAATTCCGGAAAACGAGCCAACTCACGCACTGCATCCTGCATCATCCTGATTTTGGAAGATTCACGCAAGCCATTCGTCAATCCGTGCGCCAGCAGTTCCTCTCCCACCGGAGTGCTGCATCGGTTGAGCTGCTGAAAAAGCGAATAATCACCAAAAAGATCCAGATCATCCGCAAACTTGAGCTTCGATCGAAAACGAATGCCATTGCTGTAAATGGTATCCTGCTGCTCGTTCATACCCAATTCGTGTTGAAAAACCCTGGACTTTGATCGCATCCGCATCAACTGTCTGCCATTTTGTATGTGTTTGATAGTAAAATATATAAACAACACAAACAAAGCGATTGAAAGCAACAGGAAAAGCAGTTTACTGGTTCCGGCATAAAATCCAAAGCTCAACAACGACAAAAGAAAACTAAAAACCCTGAACCAGGAAAGCCTGGTCAAAAAATGACTTTTATTTTGAATTTCAGTGTTTAAAATATGTAAAGACTCAGTGTACCAGTGCTTTGGATTATTTTTCATACTTTCGGCTTAGATATTCGTAAAATCCTGATTTCCGGGCTTTAAAATGAATTCCTTTAAATCAAGACTAACAAATAGTTTCAAAGTGCAAAGGTAAGCGGCTTTCCTTACTTTTGCAGCAATAGAAAAGAAACTCAACAGAAAAACCGACACAAATGGAATACGATCGCAAGAAATGGAATGCCAAACATGCTGCAAAAAATGGATTGCATCGGGCAGACAGTTTTTTGGTCAAACATTTTGATCTTTTACGTCCGGGCAAATCCCTTGATATTGCCTGCGGAAGAGGCCGAAATGCCTTGCTACTGGCCGAAAACGGATTTGACACCTTTGCCGTTGATTATTCTGATGTTGGATTGGCAAAACTTGCCGAACAAGCCAAATCAAAGCAGCTTGATATTCATATGATTGAACTTGACCTGGATCAGCCTGCCATGCTCAAAAAGCATAAACCATTCGACAGTATCATCTGCATTAATTTTAAGCCACTTCCTGATTTATTGGAACTTATCCCAAACTTACTATCAAAAGACGGTATTTTTTTATGGAGTTACTTTAACGAAATCCAGGCTGATCAAACACCATTTCCGTTAGAAAAGGCACTTACCGAAGAAGCCTTCGTAGATTATTCAAAATTAATGGAAACACTTATTTACGAGCGTTATACAGATATCACGGGCGCACGTGATGGCTATGTTTTCAAAAAGATTTAAGAAGAAAAATCAAAAACGTGCCAATAATTGCGAAAACAAGATCATCAGCACCAGTGTCATCGGCTCAACAACATGCCACCTCCCCAGCTGCGCATCATAAAACCGCGCCCCATAATCCAACCACTTCCCCGGCATTTCCTGTTCTTCCTTGCCGTTATATTTGTGCTTATTACTACCACTACCACTTTTAGTAAGCAAGGGCAGCCTACTTTCAAAACTCATCCCAAAAGGAAAATAATCATTGGCCTGCTCCACCTGTGGCTTGCCGTCAGCATCTGGTGTGATAACCGAACGCACATTACCAAGGTGATCTTTTAGATAATAATAAAAGGTGGTATTCCCATTCTCATCCAAACTCACATAGCCATCGGCATGGCTGATGCGGCTGGGCTGGCGGTGGCTGAGCATAAGCTCGTCGTAGTAGCTTTCGTTGAGGGTGAGGGTGTCGATGGCTTTGGAAGATTTCATCTTTGCGAAGGTAATGATTTTCTGGTTTTGCTGTTTGGTGATAAAAAATGTAAAATATTGAGACCCCGCGCTGGCGCGGATTTGCAATCCGTGCCCTTGCCAAACATATTGCTAGTGAATTGATTGTAAATTTCATGCATTTACCATTTCAATTTAATAATGTAACTTCTAATAAGCCTTTGCCTCCAGCATAATCAACAGCACTGCTGTAAACGTAATCCTCAGGATTGAAAACCAAACCTTCCTCAACTGGATTGTAATGAATGTATTTCAGTTTTTCCTGTATCACTTTGTTTGACCACAATTCCACCGGCTTGTTGTCAGCTCTCCAAAACCTATTTCCGGATTCAGTTGTGAACTGCTTTAACAGCCATTCCCTTCGGCTTTCACGATCATTGTTTTCAATTGCCTGAAACACCGCTTTACTCGTAAACTTTTTAAAATCCCTCAAAATATCTGGCAATTGATCAGCTTTGGTTGCTCTGGCGATCAGGTGTACATGATTCGTCATGATGCACCAGGCGAAAATCTCAAGCCCTTTATTCAGCTGACAGAAGCCAAGACTATCAAGTAATATGTCCTTGTATTGGTTTCGGGTAAAAACATCTACCCATCCTTGGACTGCAAAGCTTATAAAGTAAACACCTTCAGGGTTATGAAACTTATATTTGCGGCTCATACAGCAAAAATAAAAAAATCTTGCATAGCAGTAGCAGTCAAAGCCATTACATGAATGCTGTGGGCACGGATTGCAAATCCGCGCCAGCGGGGCCAGCGGGGGGGAACTGGCAGAGATTTTTAATACGTCTCATACAACCATTGGCAAGTATGAACGGGACGAGATGACCCCAAGCATTGAGGCGGCCAAGAAGTTGGCCAAGATTCTGGATACTACGGTAGGATATCTTTTAGGTGAGAACCAGCAGGCCGATCTGTTCAGGGATCCCAAAATGCTGCAGCGGTTTCAGGATATTGCCATGCTGCCGGAGAAGGAAAAAGAATGCCTGCTGGTAAACATTGACCATTTTATCAAAGCGGCTAAAATCTCTTTGATGTAAAAAAAACCCGGACTTGCCGGGCTTCTTGATTAGCTTTTTCTAATACTCTCTATTTCCTGTTTGATGAACGATGCACAAGCACTCTTTTTATCAGAGTATTCCATTTTTTCAGTAGTGCCTTTATCGGGGTCTAAGAACCCTACCACATATTTCTGATTATTATCTTGTATAAAATACCAACCTGAACCAGCCCGCTTATCTTCTGACCAACCTAACCACTGATCTACATACTGTGGATGTTGTTCCAGAGCTTCCTTTACCGTGTTCTCATTGATATTATTATACATTTCAAAATAGCCAGTATCCTGTAATAAAGAGTATATGGACTGATCATTTTCAGGGCTGTAAAACCTTTCTGGAAGGCTTAATATTCTACTTACTACGCTCTTTGTTTCCATGACTACCTAATAAGTTGAGTTCCGTCCTTACTTAATCTATAACCCTTTCCTATCAGGTAATCCAATTCCTTTCGGAAGTAGCCAGAAACATTGTTGATATTCTTAACTGGATTGGCTAAAATGATATTATCGCCCCGTGCAATCGTCCTATCCAGGAACTTGACATTAGCCGCCCATTGCTCTGCAGGAGTCATTTTATTCCAAACACTCGTAGGTATATTAAACCGTCTTGCATTGAGCTTTCCGGCTAGTTCTATGTACTGTGGATACTTTCCTAAAACGGTAGTCCCCGTCTTAGCGGCAACTTAACTCATTTACCAATCAGCTTTTCCTTTGCCTTTTTTAAAGCTTCTATAAAATCATTATACTTTAATTTTATCGTTCCTTCTTTGGTAGCATAAATTTCCAATCCAAGAACTCCCCCTTCTTGATTTATTTCTGCAATCATTTGGTCATCTTGCCAAATTTCTGCAACCAAATTTTCCCTGTCGGGTGGACTTGTTATTAATATTTCAAATTCTTTCATTCCTATGGCTCTAAAAAGTGAATAAATGTTTTTCCATCTGCGCTGAATCTTGCACCTTGTCCTCCTGGTATTTGTATATCCATTATATTCCCAAATCTTGCATGATGTCTTGTAACAGTAGTAGCATTTGGGTTTGTTAATATTCCTTTTAGTACAGCTTCACCTTGTGCATTAATAGCCGCTGGATTACCAGTTGCCTTTGGAAATACGCTACCCGCTCTACTACCATGTTTCTGCAGTGCTCTCCCAACTGCTGTAAACCCTCCTTTATCAAGAGCATTTCCTGCCTTTAAAAGACCATTCACTCCCTTAGCGGCATCATCTGACAGTCCTAAAAGTTTAATAACATAACCACTTGTCTTTTTGGGAACTAATTTATATATGTATTTCCCAATTTTAAAATACTTCACAAAACCAAAAACAGGAATAAACAAGGATTCAAAAGTATAATCATTGCTTAATGCACCCGATGCCATTGGCTTGTATGGCACAGGCATGGCTGTAAAATTATTATACGCATCACGAAGCAAATAATCTCCCACTCTATAATTTATCCAAGGTTCTTCTGTGCCAACTCTCCGTAAACCACTCTTATCTCCATCTTTGCCCTGAATCCCATCCGGAGATAGATAGATACCTTTGTCTTCAGAATCATCATGATATATAATTTCACCTTTTGGGTCAACAACAGTCTTACTAATCGGCTCTGGACTCATACCCGAAGGGTCATTGAAAGAAACAGGGTTATTGTGCACATAATTATAAGGTGATTGATCTTGGTATTCTTCCAATAAATCATCCACCACATGCCATCTCCCCAGTGTTGGGTCGTACATGCGTGCCCCGTAATCCAACCACCCACCAGGCATCTCTTGTTCTTCTTTGCCGTTGTATTTGAACTTATTATTTCCACTACCACTTTTAGTGAGCAAGGGCAACTTACTTTCAAAACTCATCCCAAACGGAAAATAATCATTGGCCTGCTCCACCTGTGGCTTGCCGTCTGCATCGGGTGTGATAACCGAACGGACGTTACCAAGGTGATCCGTAAGATAATAGTAGAAAGTAGCCTCCCCATTCTCATCCAAACTCACATAGCCATCTGCATGGCTGATGCGGCTGGGCTGGCGGTGGCTGAGCATAAGCTCGTCGTAGTAGCTTTCGTTGAGGGCATTGACCATGAGCCAAATTTAGGGATTTTTTAGCTGAGTGTGTGTTAGTGGAGATTAAAAATATAGGTGGGTGGTGGTTGTGGTTTTTATTTTTTTTGGATAGTGTTTGTAAATTCGTACCAGCCGGGGAATAGGGTTTAGATTTATCGGATAATGACTATAAGTCTGCATCATCAGGAACAGAATAATGCAGGCATCAATCCCTTTTTTTCAATGAATTAAAAAATTTATATTCCCCTGAGTAGTCATCAAATATTATATAATATCTCTGTGAAGTCATATACTCTATTAGGTGAAACTTTGTCTTAAGTGGCACACTTTTTTTGAATATTAAATTATTGTCATTTTGTATAAAATACGTTTTAATTATTTTTCTTTTATTGGTTTCAGCTATAATATTTGAATCATATAATACTAATGGTAAACTTTTATTATGCAAAGTTGAGTATAGGTTCAATTCGTGAGATAAAACCTGTTTTAAAAATTTTGAAAAAGTAATATTTGAATTAATAAATTCTGTATTGAAAACGGAATTGAATAACTCGGTGTTACTGATAACTGCAATGTACTTTGAATTGCTATCCTTTACTACAAGTCCTAAGAGGATATGATAATTCAGTTCCTCATTTGAAACAATGTTTATATAGTCTTTGTCGCTTGAACAAGAAACAATTATAATTAGGGGAAGTATCAATAATCTTAATGCTTTCATTTAGATGGATCTTTCAGTTTTTTAGGGTCAATTGGTTTTCCTCCGTATGTAGTCCTTTTTGGCAAGTTTTGCTTATATCTTATTCTATTTTCTATGTTCACAGCCCTAATCTCCGAAGGAGATTTATTTGTTCTGGGTTTAAATGTTTCACCGGCCATATTTCCTTTATCATAATCCCAAGAATGTTTCATTTCATGTCCTAAGGTAGTCTCCTTGGAGGTTTGAAGGTTATTTTCAATAGGTGACTCATCTAGAGTTAACAATGCATGTGAGCCAGAAGGTGCACCTTTATCTGCTTTAACATGATTTGGAGACGCTAAAACTCTATTCCCGTCATAAGGGTCTTTTTCAAGCCAGTGGTTATTATCACTTGTTTCCAAATCAGATATTACTTCATTAACTTCTTGATCACCCAAATCCAACAAACTATTTAATGTTGACTTAATTATTGATGCGAATTCGTCATCACCCTCATATATTTCACCATCCTGAGTATACAATTCACGATTCTCATATTTGACATTTTCAGTTACGTTTCCATCCTTGTCCCTGCTTAAAATAATTAATATATCACGCCCATCAGGGTCAATCATAATTATAGGATTATTAGCGGCATAATGGTAAGGTGACCATAAGTAATAATTTTCAGCATGGGGATCCACTCCATGCCACCTCCCCAAGCCCGCATCATAAAACCGTGCCCCGTAATCCAACCACTTACCCGGCATTTCCTGTTCTTCCTTGCCGTTGTATTTGTGCTTGTTACTACCACTACCACTTTTAGTAAGCAAAGGCAGCTTACTTTCAAAGCTCATCCCAAAAGGAAAATAATCATTGGCCTGCTCCACCTGTGGCTTGCCGTCAGCATCGGGTGTGAGGACAGAGCGCACATTGCCTAAGTGATCTTTGAGATAATAATAGAAAGTAGCATCTCCATTTTCATCCAAACTCACATAGCCATCGGCATGGCTGATGCGGGCTGGCTGGCGGTGGCTGAGCATAAGCTCGTCGTAGTAGCTTTCGTTGAGGGCATTGACCATGAGCCAAATTTAGGGATTTTTTAGCTGAGTGTGGGTTAGTGGAGATTAAAAAATAGGTGAGTGGTGTTTGTTTTCGTTTTTTCGGATAGGAGTCGTATATCCTAACGAACTGGTAGGCACACATTACACTTCGGTAGGCTCTGTCCAGGCAAATGTGCGCCAGGGGGGGGTATTTTCTCTCTAAAATATTTCTAAACCTATTTTTTCGCTTATTTTCCATCTACCGTCTTGATTGCTTACTAATAACAATTTTTTCTCACCACATTTAGTGCCACAGGAAAAGCTGCAAATCAATACACCTTTTGTATAATCTTCATTGAAAATTACTCTGGATAAAACAAGATACCCTATGTAAAACCTATCTTCCTTTATCCCAATTACATTTACTAGACTATCATTAGTGAATGAATCTGATTTAATTAGTATAAAATCTTTTGAATTGTATTTATCAATTTTGAATTGTTTTTTTGGTTTCGTCTTTTGGGTAAAAATACCACCTTCTATATAATCGATAAATTCAATTAGATCTATTGCCTGAAGTGTATCTTTCACAAATAAATACTTCTCTAAAGTATCTATCCTTTGATAATATTTATTCAGTAATATATCATATTCATTTTTTAACTCATTATAACCCTCTGAAGAAGAATCTTCCAAAATTAATTTAGGAGAGGGAGCTGGTTTATAATAGTTATCGATATTAATAAGGCTATTAAGTATATCACTATAAACCTCCTGCTCATAATCTTTATTTTTGTCTGAACAACTATTAAATAATAAAACTATAGTCACAATAATTATGATCAATCTTTTCATAAATCTCAAAATATATTTAATACTAATCTGTTTGTACCCAACCTTTTCCATCCCATTTATATTTTCCTGCTGGTAAACTTTTTGCGTCTTCCATGGCTTTCTTATTTTTCTCTTTATCCTCTTCGGTTTGTTCTTGGCTTTTATGTCGTTTCTTAAATTCTTCTATCACTTCCATAGCATCTTGCAAATTTCCTATCCTTCGTCCGTAAACCCATTCTTCAAAAGCATAACCAGCCTCATATGACTTTTTATCATTATCAACTGTCCAATCACCAAAATGAACATATTCATGCAGAAGTGTTGATATTAACCTTAATAATGTAGCGTCAATGTCCGCAGAAGAAGCATTTTCAAGTTGCATAACTAATTCTTTATCAATAAAGATTACATTAGGTGTTTTGGGATTATACTTACCATCGGCTCTTAGGCCGTTACTGGTTAAGTTCTCTACAACGATAATTTTTGGACCATTACCCCAAATCATATCATCAGCAATTTGTTTATAAGATAAATCACCATAACCCATAATTGCCTGCATCATCCTAGAATTTGAAAGTATCCCACTTATACTATTTTGTAAATATTGCGTAAATCTTGAATATTGTTGTGCATTATCTAATTCAAACTGACCATCTGTATCTAAATATCTGATTGGATTGTTAAAAGCATAGCGATAAGGTGTCCAATCGTATTTAATTTCAGATGCCGGATCCACTCCATGCCACCTCCCCAAGCCCGCATCATAAAACCGCGCCCCATAATCCAACCACTTCCCAGGCATTTCCTGTTCTTCCTTGCCATTATATTTGTGCTTGTTACTACCACTACCACTTTTAGTAAGCAAAGGCAGCTTACTTTCAAAGCTCATCCCAAAAGGAAAATAATCATTAGCCTGCTCCACCTGTGGCTTGCCGTCTGCATCGGGTGTGATAACAGAACGGACGTTGCCTAAATGGTCTGTAAGGTAATAGTAGAAAGTAGCCTCCCCATTTTCATCCAAACTCACATAGCCATCTGCATGGCTGATGCGGGCTGGCTGGCGGTGGCTGAGCATAAGCTCGTCGTAGTAGCTTTCGTTGAGGGTGAGCGTGTGCTGGTCGTTGTAAACCTTTTTGCCCAGCTTGCGCCCCTGCAGCGTATAGTAGTTCATCATGGTGCCGCTGTAGCTGGTGCTGGCTGCCCGGTCAGATAAATCTACCGTGGATGATGACACATCCAGCGTGGCAATGCTGCCGCCGCCGCCCGTTTGCCGGTAGGCGATATAGATGGGCAGGTTGTGCAGTATGCCGTATTTGATGCCTATATTGCGGTTCATGTCCTGCTCCAGGTTGCCGTTGTCGTCGTAGGCAAACTCGGCCGTCTGATGCTGGCTGTAGTACAAGCCATTGTCGTGATAGTCGCCCAGGTCGTTCTGGCCCGCTACCTGATCGTCTATGGCTATGAGACGGTTGACTGCTTTCATTGAACAAATTTAGTAATAAATATTGCTGCAATCCTTTTGCAATGCAATTGAAATGACATTGAAATATTTACCTCCTAACTAAAAAAGGTGGGCTTTGGTTCTTTGGCCAGGCAAAGGACAAGAATACCAGCTTATGCCGTTGGTTTTTTGTTTTATCCTGATATGGATTATAAATCCGCACCAGGGGGATATATTTTATTTAAAATTGCAAGTTGTATCATTTTCTATAAGCCAATAAGGGATTATTATATTTCTCTTAGTAGTTTCATGTTCTTTCAAAGCTTCTCCATCATGAATATTTACATATAAAACATAACGACTAAAACCTTCAGAAAAAGCTTTGTCAAATTTAAGAATAGAGCCTTTCTTAATGATTCCAATTTCTTCAATACAATAATCCTTTTCCAGTAATACATAGTCGTGATTTGTGGTTAATAGTGATCGTATGAGTAAACAAATTAGAATACCACTGATTACACCACCCAAATAAATAGCTAATTGTCTTATTTTCATAATTATTTTTTAATACTGGTTTTCATGCTGTTTTTTAGGTGGATTTGGTAAAGGTTTTTTCTCATAAGTCACTTTTGTTCCCCCTCCTTCAAGATATTCTGTTCTTTTTGTAAAGCCCATTTCCTTGTAATTTGATTCAAAGTCTTTTAATAAATCATTTGGTTTATTTTCATTACCAATATGATTTTCGCCTATTTGTTCAAGACCTTCTGCTGATTTCGTAACACAATTATTATTAAGAGCATTATAGTCATCTTCAAGTTTATATGCTGTACCACCTCCACCTGGCACAGCTCCTGATCCATATTTTTCACCTTCCTGTGTAAGGTTTTGGAAATAATCAATAATTTTTTGATCTTTTTCTTTGGTAGTTGATAAATTATACCCTACAGATTCTCTAAACTTCTGTTCATTCTGTAAATATTTCTGTCCATCATTATACAGATTTAGTATACCTTCTCCTTTATAATCCATTATACCCCACGTCTTGCCGTATCTTCCAAAATCATAAACATAATCATATCCTTTTCCATGAACTCTAATGGCTGTATGTCCATATGGGTGTTCTTTTCCATTTTTGGTATATGGCTTCCCAATAACTATTTCGACATCTTGGCCATCAGGATCAATAAATATTAATGGGTTGTTTAATACATAAGCATATGGGCTAATAAAGGAATACTTATCCGCAAGGTTGTCTAATACATGCCACCTCCCCAAAGCCGTGTCATAAAACCTGGCGCCGTAATCATACCAATCCAAGCTCACGCCGGCCAGTTCGTCGTCTTGTAATTCTTTGCCGTTGTAAAGCAGTTTGTTGGGTGGGTTGAGTGCGCCGCCAAAGTTTTGCTGTTGCAGCGTCATTCCAAAGGGATAATAGCTGGTTTGCTGCATCACTTCGGGCTGGCCGTGCGGGTGGGCGGCAAAAACGATGCGGGTGTTACCTAAATGATCCTTTAGGTTGTACTCGTGTTTCCAAAAGGTTTCATCGTTGTATTGCATGGGTACAATTCTTCCAACAGGCCTAAAAATACAGCTTAATTCGTTATCCTGGTACAAAAACTGCCCGGCATAATCTGTTGTGCCGCCGGTGGTTGTTTTCCATGAAGTTACGGTTTTGCGAAGCTTTGTGCCGGTGGCGGTGTAGGTGTATTCAATGAAATCGCTGTTATCAAACTCCACCACGCGTGGCAGGTTGAGGGGGTTGTAGGATATGGTGATTTTTTTTGAGGGATCGTAGGTCATGTTGGCATTGGCATCGTAAAGGTATTGGCCGCTATTGGGTACATAGCCTGCTGTGTTGCCGCTGGCATCGGCAACGCTTTTCAGGCGGTTGCCATTGCCGTAGTAGGAATACGACAGGTTGTCAATTAGCGTATTGTTCATATTGCGTTGCAAATCTAAAGGCTAGCGCGGATTTGCCTGGGCTGAGCCTGCCGAAGTGTAATCCGTGCCATTGCCATTCCTCTTGCTTTCAAACCACATACATTATCCATTTATAGTTAATGTTGTAACCTCTATTAAACCCTTACCACCAGTATAATTAGCAGCACTGCTGTAAACGTAATCCTCAGGATTGAAAACCAAAACTTCCTCACTCCACCAAAACCTTCACGCTGTCTTTTAGCTGTTCATCCTGCACGAGCATAAGTATATAAGCTCCGGCAGGCAGGTTCTGGACATTGAGCTGCGTTTGGGTAAGATGTGATTGCTGCTCAAGCATCAGGTTTCCTGTTGCTGCTAAAAGCCTCAGGGTATAGGGCCCTGAAATGCCTTCGGTGACAACTTCCATTCGATTTGATGCCGGATTAGGAAATACCTTTATCAAATGTTTTGTTTCACCAACTTCCTGTAGTGCTGTTCCTGTTGTTGGACATTCAGTTTGTTCAAAGGCCAGCATACCCTGATCGTTCACCCTGCCACGCCAGCATTGTCCGTTGGGTGAGCGCATAATGATGCCGCTCTGGATATCTTCGATAAAAATATCACCCTGATGAAACACAAAGGCTTTATTCTGAGCCGTGCGAAAATGCAGGTTTTCATCGGTTTCATAGGACATTTCGTGCGATTCGGAAAGGATAACCATTGACCGCCCGCCGGATGAAGCTTCCAGCTTAAGGCTGGCATCTTCCTCCTCATCCGCCCGGATGTGAAGCTTGGCCTGTGGATCGGTCACATTGCCTATACCGATACGGCCGGTGGTGCCGATGCCATCTGAAGGGCCTACAAAAAATGTGGGGACATTGCTTTCAAAACCAATAATGAGTGAATGATCTACTTCGTTTACTAACATACTAGTGCTTAACCCTACACCGCTTCCAATAATGTAAGCATTACTTACAGATGCACGAGCATGTTTTCCAATTACAATTGTATTTGTTGCTGATGCTTCTGTAGCATAACCCAAAGCGATTGCGTTATCGTGATTAGCCATACTTCCACGTCCTATAGCAGTAGAGTAACGACCATTTGCCTCAGCCCTTAATCCAACTGCAAAAGCTCCTGTGTTTGCTGCTTTTGCTCTATCACCATAGGCAAATGAATTAAAGCCACTAGCCTCACTTTCTTCTCCCCCAACAAAGGCATTCTCTCCAATAATGCTACCTGTATGTGGGTTGTTGCCCACATTCATATTGCCTTGCACATGCAAATTAGCCTCGGGACTTGAAGTGCCAATACCGACTTTCCCATTCTCAAAAGCGAAATGTTTGGTTGAGTCTGGCGTTTCAAACACCATATTGTCAAAATTTCCGGCATATATGCGGTGCGTACCTAGTCCGATTTCAGCATAGCGGTTGGTACCGGTGAGTTGGTGTTCCAGCTTTAAGGTGGCAGCCTCATCTTCATCTGATAACATATGCAACTTGGCCTGTGGATCCGTCATATTGCCTATACCGATACGGCCGGTGGTGCCGATGCCATCTGAAGGGCCAATATATATCGTTGGAAAATTGCTATTCATACCCATCATTAAACTCCTGTGTTTATTGTTTACCAGTGGGCTTTGACCTGCACCAAAACCTATTGTAATATTGCTACTGACCGTGGATTTCAACCATTGTCCAAACAAGTAGGAAAAAGCAGTATTTGATTGATTATAAAAGCCAAGTGCAAAGGATTTGTCAGATGTTGCTTCTGACCAGAATCCAATTGAAACAGCATCTGTACCAGAGGCATTAGAGTTTTCTCCAAAAGCAAAAGCATTTGTGCCACTGGCAGTTGAACCATCCCCCCCAGCAAATGCATTCGTACCCACCGCGCCAATATTGCTGCCCATTTTCATATTGCCTTGCACATGCAAATTAGCCTCGGGACTTGAAGTGCCAATTCCGACAAATCCGTTTTGGTAATAAATCGAATTATCCGACCCTCCAATCCAGTAATCCGCTCTTTGGTTTTTGGTTTGACTTGAATTATGCCCGGTTGTATAAACAATTGAAGAAGCACTCGTCTGCTTCTGTGCATTGGCAGGCTTGATAGCTATGATCGCAAAAGCAATCAAAAACAAAATGTAAAAATCATTGAATTTCATAATACTGAATTTAAGGTTAAAGGGTTATTGTTTTATAAAAGTGCCGCTACCGGCTTGCCCGATGGCGGTTTGCAATTGATACACATAAGTGCCGGCCGGCAATACGCCTATGCTGCACTGCACACTGCCGGCAGTGGCGGTGAGTGCCTTGTCAAAAAACTTTTGTCCGGCAGTGCCGTAAATCTGCAGCCTGAAATTGCTGCCTTTGGGCAGGCCGTCCAGACTAATATGCAGCTCATCATCAGCCGGATTGGGCCAGGCCTTGCTGTTCAGTGCCATCGCGGGCTGATCCGTCAGTCGGGTGATGATCTCGAAGTCTTCTCGAAGGAATTTCCACATCACTACATCACATTCATAATACCATCTATCGTGTATATTCGTCTGCAAAGCATAGGCAAAACAACCGCCATCAGAGGTTGCTTCTATTCCCCTTAGTGAGTAATTAGCATCACCTCCGAAATCTCTTCTGCCAATCAAGTTCAAATCCTTGTCAATCAAATATATAATGCAATAGCTGGGGGTTGATGAAACATCATTATAAGATTGAAATCCTCCGACATAAATCAATGAATCCGGAGCAATAACCAGGTTTGTAAAATAAGCAGCATACTCTAAGGTGTCGGGCCTGTCAAGCTGTAGCTCCTGCAAATATTGGCCACTTGTGTTGACCCGAAATACAGAAAACAGATACTCACTGCCTTTGTCATCATCCAAAATCCAGTTGGCTAACATTAAAAACTCATCGGAGCTAAGCCAATTCCCATTAGTGTACCTATAGCTTCCATCCCGATCTGAAATATTGACACTTGAGGTAATATTCATTTCCAAATCCATAAAATTAAGACTTTCCTGGCCTGTATTGATGACACCTCTCCCAATCATCATCAAGCTGTCGGTTCCGGGAATGCTGTCGAAAGAATTTGGATGAGCGCTTGGCCCGGATTCATATTGCACACTGGACAGGCTGTCGCCCTGCTGACTGAACCTAAACATGATAAAATCGTCCCTTAGGTAGTTATTGACCAATCTTTTGTTGGTTGCAACTACTGCTACTTCTCTATCTTTATTTACTATTGAGCGGTACAAATCCCCATACTTCACATAAGGTTCATTTATCCCATAGCTATGTTCTGCTAAAATTTCCAAATTCTCATCAAATATTACCACCCAAAAATGATCCATGGCATAAAAGTCGTTACCCACATTATAGGATCCGCTAACAAAATAATTGCCGTTATCAAGCATAGTTACTTCACTAAACGTGCTAACAGTATCCTGTCGTTCTATCAGTTTCGATTGCAAAGTTCCATCAGGAGCTATCTTCAGGATCAGGGCATTTTTCGAATCCAATGTAAATCCGCTATTTCCCACCAACAATATATTGCCTTCATTATCTATCAGGCTATTTTGTATGAATTCATCTTTTTCCGTTTCATAACTGATTTGAAACGCATGCTGTGCATTAACAACCGCAACAAAACCGATCCAGAACCAAAGAAATATTATAAGACGTTTCATAAAGATTGTGTTAGTTCTCAGCAGTGATTTCGATTGGTAGTGGTAGTTCAGAAACCGGTACCAGCAAACGCTCTGCATATTTTAGTTTGTTTTTATGATGAATATATTGAAGATCTGATTGGTCATTATGCAAACCCTCAATTTCGGCTTTCAATAAAACCCAGTCAGATATAGTACTAAACTGAGGATAAACCGGATCATTGGGAACTAATTGATAGATTACTGTATGCTCACCATTGAAGTGAAAATTCATCTCGTCCTGATAAAGGCAAATTTCATCTTCAGTGAAATTTTCACCCAGTGGCTTTTCAATATAAAAAATTAAAAATTCACCACCTGAAGCATATTCATGACCTGTAAGTTCAATATTAAAAGTGTTTGCTGTTATCCACCTGAAACCATTTGGGGGCTCCGGCCATTCAACCATGGTGCTTCTGATAGCAATCTCCAACTGATCGGCTGCATCGGAATTATTGATAGTCTCTTCGCAATTCCCTAAATCCTCACCAAATTTCCATTTATCATCAGCACTAGTAAAATACTCCCAATTCACCGGCGGATCATCCTGTGTGCCCAAACGCGCACCGGTAACAGCCTCCAGCCTAATTTCCAGCTCCCCGTTCGCAACATCACCACTACTCAGTTGCATAAACAAAAAGCCTTTTTCGTCGAAATTGGCTGCCAGGTAAAAGTCGGTTACCAGTGCCAGCACTTCTTCGTAAACCGCCACCACATCTTCCAGCAGGGCATTGCCGGAGGCATCCACCGGCAGGTAAACAAGGGCAGTATCGGTAATTGTTTTGCTATAACTCAGATCAGGGAAACCATAGGTAACATTAAAAAGCGTTTCAATGTTCCAGCGGGCTTCTTCCTTGCTTATCACTTCGCCACTTTTCAGGTTGGGGTTCTCACGCACAGCAGTCATTTTTTGTTTAAAGCTGTTGATATCGGCTACCAATTGGGCCGCTTTGGTGGAGTAAGCCATTTCATCTGCTTGTCAGACCGAATCAACGGATTGTGGTTCTTTTTGGCATCCCTGCATCAGCAGGCCTGCCAGCATTACAAATGCAAACAATTGAAAAAAACGTGTTTTCATAAATTCTAAAGTTATCTGGTTTATTTTAATAGTAACAGGCATTTGAGTTTTTGTCTCAGTGCCTTAGTGTCATTTTCATAGTGTGTAAATAATCTCACAAATGTAATGTTTCAACAATTAAATCCAAAAATCACCCTGGCTCGTATCTTCTTATGTGTAGGTTTTGGTTTAAAACATTTCCTGCCCCTACATCTCTTAATCCAGGAAAATCCAAAAGGTAACCATTTTTTTTGAAAAATTATTGAAATTATTTTTTAATCTCCTGATTATCTTTGCTTTATTAAGGCATTTTTTCTTTACCTGCTTACATTATGTCAACTTAAGTACCTCTTGCCCGGCTCTGGTTTCAATCTTACCCTGCCTCCTTTCACTTATTATATTCCAATAAGAAGTGAAATCTAATCACTTTTTTTAAAAAAAATTAAAAAAAAGTTCTAATCATCTGATTAGTTGCGTTTTAAAAAATATATATTCTTTCATTCGGGATTATATTATGTAAACTTAGTATTTAGATTGGGTGGTAGTGTTTAGTTGAAGTATTGGGGTTATATTTGCTCAATTAGGGTCTGCTGAAAGCATCTAACACATTGATATAATTTAAGTTGTCGGGAAATGGATTGGATGGAGCCTTCTGCAGGATTTTCATATGAAATCACCGCAAATCCTTCAAGTATATTGAAATATTTGAACCTTGCCCGGCGTAGGAGTCTGCGACTGCATCGAACCAATACACCCTTAACTTCAATTCGCTCGCTGGTGCCAAAGTGCAATCGGTATCCGCAAAATTCGTTATTGATTTAGTTAATATTTTCGCACAACTAGTTCAAGTCCTTCCCAAAGACATTCGAGTCCAAATCATTACCCATAGAGTTCACATCTAAGGCTTTCAAATCCACATCGAAGACGTTCGAGTCCACATCGAAGACGTTCATTTTTTAATACACACTTTCCTCAATACGCTTACTCACTCTCTTGCTTTTTTTGTTATGGTTTTTGGCTGCCTGTCCCGCTTAGCGGGAGTTATTAGTTCTTCGCTCGTTTTGACTTGATCAGTACATTTTTTTTTCAGGAATAACAAATAGGTTTGATATAGCACAACCTCCCGACATTTCAGTCGGGACAGGCTATTCTGGGTTGAATTCCCTTATTAAAAACCTTTGTTACAATAGCAGCAACCCCTTCAGCCTGCCTAACTGCCCCTGCAGGTAGGGGTTGCGCTATCATGCCAACCCAAACCTTCACTTCAAGTTTCACCGGGTCGGGTGCGGTGGCCAGTGTGAGCGGCGGGCGTGTGGCGGGCAGGGCAGATAAAACAGCTGGAAAACTTGCGGGGCAGCCTAAAAAGGCTGTTAGCTTTTGGTCTTTAGCCCCGCTTAGCGGAGGTTCGTTTTAACTTAATCAGCCCATTCATTTTTCATTACCCACTTTCCTCAATACTCTTGCTCTTTCTTCTTCAATTCCCCGCTTAGTTTTCCGCTGTTTTAGCTGCTGTGGGCGGATAGCATCGCTCACACTTGATTTTTGGGAACTTTTGATCAAGCAAAAGTTCCAGAATAATTATAGAAATAGCGAACCTCCCGACATTTCAGTCTGGACAGGCTATTCAGGGTTGAATTCCCTTATTAAAAACCTTTGTTACAATAGCAGCAACCCCTTCAGCCTGCCTAACTGCCCCTGCAGGTAGGGGTTGCGCTATCATGCCAACCCAAACCTTCACTTCAAATCATCACCGGGCCGGGTGTGGTGGCCAGTGTGAGCGGCGGGCGTGTGGCGGGCAGGGCAGATAAAACAGCTGGAAAACTTGCGGGGCAGCCCTAAGGCTGTTAGTGTAGGGCAATACCTGCATCATCGCCAGTTGAAACAATAATCCTATTAGTGTTTAAAAAAAACAAACATAGTTTTGTATTGCCCTATACCCAACCCCGCTTAGTTTTCCGCTGTTTTAGCTGCTGTGGGCGGATAGCATCGCTCACACTTGATTTTTGGGAACTTTTGATCAAGCAAAAGTTCCAGAATAATTATAGAAATAGCGCAACCTCCCGACATTTCAGTCGGGACAGGCTATTCTGGGTTGAAATCCCTTATTAAAAACCTTTGTTACAATAGCAGCAACCCCTTCAGCCTGCCTAACTGCCCCTGCAGGTAGGGGTTGCGCTATCATGCCAACCCAAACCTTCACTTCAAACCATCACCGGGCCGGGTGCGGTGGCCAGTGTGAGCGGCGGGCGTGTGGCGGGCAGGGCAGATAAAACAGCTGGAAAACTTGCGGGGCAGCCCTAAGGCTGTTAGTGTAGGGCAATACCTGCATCATCGCCAGTTGAAACAATAATCCTATTAGTGTTTAAAAAAAACAAACATAGTTTTGTATTGCCCTATACCCAACCCCGCTTAGTTTTCCGCTGTTTTAGCTGCTGTGGGCGGATAGCATCGCTCACACTTGATTTTTGGGAACTTTTGATCAAGCAAAAGTTCCAGAACAATTATAGAAATAGCGCAACCTCCCGACATTTCAGTCGGGACAGGCTATTCTGGGTTGAATTCCGTTTTTAAAACCACATTAACTACAATAGCAGCAACCCTGTCGGGGTTGCGTCAAATCAGACAAATACTTCAAATCACCACCGGGCTGGAGCCCCCAAGAATTGGGCCTGACTACTGCCAGGTAGAGGTTGGGGGCAAAAACGACATCTAACAAACACCCAAAAAAGATTACAGGGCTAAGCCTGCCCCGTCAGATATGCGGGGCCCTATAAAAATCCCAAAATTTTTAAGCACATACAGTCCTCAATACGCTTGCTCACTCTCTTGCTTTTTTAGCTTTTGGCTGTTGGGTTTTAGCCATTAGCTTCTTGTTAACTTAATCACCATATTCATTTTTCATTACCCACTTTCCTCAATACTCTTGCTCTTGCTTCTTCAATCGCGCTTGTCTTTTGGGAACTTGGAACATGTCCCGATGCATTAGCTATCGGGAACAAGGAAAGTTCCAACTAACTCAAATTTATTTATTAACCTGCAACGTTTGAGTCCATTCCATAGATATTAAGCTGTTGGCATTTCGGCTTTTGATCAGCACATTGATTTTCAAGAATTACTATTGGGCAAGATATAGCGCAACCCCTTCAGCCTGCCTGACTGCGCTAGCAGGCAGGGGTTGTAATCCCTTTTTTTAACACGTTTACTACAATAGCAGCAACCCCTTCAGGGTTGCGCACTATCAAGCACCCAATCCCACCTATCTAAAACCATTTCTCATCAAACCTTCAACATACAACTATGACAAAATCGAGAACAATGACAACACCTCATACTCTTACTCCACCGGCATCAGACTAACCGCCGCACCTCCACCGGGAGCAAGTTCAAGTCTCAGGATATCGCCTTGTTTCAGTTGCTGTTTTACGACCTTATAAGCTGTTGGGTTTTCATCCCAATGGGCATCGGCTGCATCAAGATAGAGACGGGCTTCGTACGTTAAGCCGGCTTCCAAAAAATCGAGCTTTACTTCCAGTTTGCGGGCATCCTCATTGGTGATGGCACCTAAAAACCAATTGTCTGAATCCCTTTGCTGACGGGCAATGGTAACGTACTCACCCACTTCGCCGTTGAGGGTAAGGCTTTGTTCCCAGTCAACAGCCACATCGCGTATAAACTGAAAAGCAGGGTGGTTGTCGTAGGCTTCGATCAAATCCGGAACCATCTGTATAGGACTGTAAATCACCACATACAAAGCCAGCTGATGTGCCAGGGTGGTGTTCACCTGATTATTGGGTTTCCAGGGGTTGAGCTTGATATTAAAAATTCCTGGAGTAAAATCAATCGGGCCGGCCAGCATACGTGTGAAGGCCACTGTTGGCAGGTGATTGGGCGGGTTGCCACCATCCGAAGCCCAGGCATTGAATTCTTGTCCGCGCAATCCTTCACGGGAAATGGCATTGGGAAGGGTACGCCGGATACCTGTAGCTTTGATAGGTTCGTGGGCATTGATGGCAATTTTGTACCTGGCAGCGGTTTCGAGGGCACGGCGATAATGGTTTACCATCCATTGTCCGTGGTGATACTCGCCTTTGGGAATGATCTGGCCAACATATCCGGTCTTCACCGAATGGATGCCTAGCGATTCCATCAGCCGATAAGCTGTATCCATCTGCTGATCGTAGGTGCGCACAGCTGCTGAGGTTTCGTGATGCATGATCAGCTCCACTCCTTTTGCCTTGCCGTAACGTACCACCTCAGCCAATTCATAATCGGGATAGGGAGTCACAAAGTCGAAAACGCCTTCGCGATCTTCAAAACCAATCCAGTGCTCCCAACCGGTATTCCAGCCTTCGACCAGTATGCCATGAATATTATTGTCGGCAGCAAAATCAATCAATTGCTTGGCATATTCAGTAGTAGCCCCATGCCTGCCATGAGGTTTAAGGCCACCGAAAGAATTCATATCCTGTGTGGCAGCATAATCCCAGGTTTTGCTTCCCAGGTGCATGTCCCACCAAATGCCAACATATTTTGTTGGTTTAAACCAAGAAACATCGCCCAGGCGATTAGGTTCGTTGAGGTTTACGATCAGCCGCGAATCGATAAGTTCTGCAGCTGTCTCGCTGATCTGAATAGTCCGCCAGGGCGTATTAAAAGCACCGCTGCGTTTTACTTTATAACCCAGCCTGTCCGATCCAACCAGCTCACTTACCAGATTGAAATTCGCTGTATCAATTTTGATTGTCATATCGGCATAGTCAGTCAGGTTGGCCTCATGAAAGCTCAGGTAAATTCCTTCGGCAGTCTTCATGGTTACCGGCGTGTTCACCGCATTAAAAGGGATATGTGTTTGTGCCAGATCATTGTGACTTCTGAGAGCCAAAGCATCAATTTCACTCAACTTAGTGCGGTGATAGAGGTGTTCGTAAATATCCCAGTCGCCCGGAATCCACCAAACCTGATGGTCGCCCGTCAAATTAAAATGCGTGTGTTCGTCCAGGATGATGGTTTCCTGATCATCTGTCAGATCGGGGAAAAGGTATCTGAAACCCAAACCATCATCATACAGCCTGAACTGCAACTGAAACTGTCGTGCAGCTGTTGTTTTCTCTGTTACTCTCACCAGCATTTCCTTGTAATGATTGCGCACCACGCGCTGCTCGCCCCAAGGCATTTCCCAGCTTTCATCTTTTTCAGTAAACTCCACTTTTGTCACTTCCAGTTGATTCATCAAAGGCTCCTGATCTTTAAACTCGAAACCCAGCCAGGAGGTATCAATAAGCAGTTGATTCCGAAATCTCACAAGATAACCCAGCTCGCCCGCATTGCCCGAAACCAGCTCCAGTTCAAGTTTTTTGTCTGGCGACTGCACACGCTGATCAACAGGTTTATTCATGTCGCAGCCAATAAAAACAATAGCCACAACCAACATACCAAAAGCCATACAAATCTTGGATAAAAGTGATAGAATCATAAGAAGAAGTATTAATTTTTTTACACGCAAATAGTTGTTCAAAGATAATGCTTTGAAAAACAAATGAGGCTGCACGATTTTTCTCTCTTTCCGAAAACACACAAAAACAGCCTGAAAAAGAGCAACATACTTAACCGATGGCACAATAGAAATCTTTGCAAAGGTTTGCAGACTTCAAAATGTAAAAGCAGAATCTTGCTTGAGTTTTAAAAATATTGTACTTTTAAGCCAAAAGAAAGGAGATCAACATGAAATACAACTACACTTGCCCATATTGCAAAGCTTATTTATTAATTGAAAACCGTTTGATTCTGACAGCGTGTAAAGAAGGTGAAGACATTAACGAACATGGTTTTCTTCTGCTGATGAACCCCGAAATTGGTAATTACGAAACCCTGCATCATAAAAAAGTTAAAGTCGTAGCAGGTGAAAAATATCATTTTCATTGCCCTGTCTGTCAGCACAAACTACAATCCGACCTAAACGAAAATCTGGTGATGGTAAACTACACCGATGAAAAAGACAAGCATTTCGAGCTGCACTTTTCGCGTGTGGCTGGCCAGAAAAGCACCTATAAAATCATGGGACGTTCAGTGGAGACCTTTGGCATTGATGCTCCCCATTACCTCGATTTTATGAATCTGATGGGAATGGCTTAAGATTGCTCAACACCATAGTGCTTAAGAAACTGAAACATCAGCCTCACCCCGATTCCTGTTCCGCCTATTCCGCGGTAGTTATCCCTCTTCTCGATAAAGGCAGGTCCGGCAATATCAAAATGTACAAAGGGATAATCCGTGAAGTGTTCCAGAAATTTACCTGCTGTGATGGCACCAGCTTCCGGTCCGCCGATATTTTTCAGGTCAGCAATTTCAGAATTGAGCTGCTCACGGTATTCGTCCCACATCGGGAACTTCACCAGCCGTTCGTTTACGATTTCGCCACTTTCGGCCAGCTTACAGAATAAATCGGTGGCTTTAACTTCCATAGCCACAATGCCCTGGCTTCCGATAGCTCTGGAGGCAGAGCCTGTTAAAGTAGCAAAATTAAGCACCAGTTCGGGTTCAAACTTTTTGGCATACGACAAGGCATCGGCTAAAATCAAGCGGCCTTCGGCATCGGTATTGAGCACTTCAACCGTAGTGCCATCAAACATGGTGATAATATCACCGGGTACATAGGCATTGCCATCGGGGCGGTTGTCGGTGGCCGGCACCAAGGCCATCACATGCAAGGGAATTTTGGCTTTGGCAAGTGCATACAACGAAGCTGATACCACCGCAGCCCCAGCCATATCGCACTTCATGGTATCCATGGCATTGGAAGGCTTCAGGCTGAGACCACCCGTATCGTAAACCACTCCCTTACCTACCAGAATGACAGGTTTTTTGTTTAGCGCATTTTTGGGTTTCCATTCAAGGATTGTGAAGGTAGGCGGGTCGATGCTGCCCATGTTTACCGAAAGCAAACCACCCATTTTTAAGGCCTCGATTTTTTGTTTGTTAAAAACCTCAGCCTTTGCTCCCACAGCCCGTACTTTTTCGCTGATCTGAGCAGCCAATGCTGTGGCACTGAGCTTGTTGAGTGGTTCGTTCACCAGATCACGTGCCCAGTGATTAGCTTCAATCAATATGTTCAGCTCCTCAATTATTGTCGGATCTATCGCCTTAGATATCAGATAAATATCTTGTAAGCTATTCTGCTTTTCCTTTTGGTCTTTGCGGTATTTCAGAAACTGATAATTGCCCAAGCCCATGCCTTCAGCTATGGCCAAAGCTTCGTTTTCAAATCCTTCGTCAGGAACAATTTCTACGTTTGTCAGTCCATTTTTGTTCAGGTATTGTCCCATAGCAAAGCCCTGTTTGCGGCACGATTCTAGTCGTTTGTTTTCCACAACCTCCTGATCCACAAAAAGTAAACTTATTCCATTGGGATAACGTTCGAGTGTGATCAACTCACGCTTTAACTCTTTGCGCTGCTTATCAATCCATTTATTTTCTTCTGTTGTCAATCCGGTCAAATCCCCCGATATACTTTTGGACAGCACCAATAGTTTATGAATTTCCTTCTTTTCGGTTGCAGTATTTTTCAGTTGTATCATCATTGTATTGTTGAGTTTTTATTGGCAAGTAAAGCGCAAAGATACAAATGTTGTGCTTAGGCCGTTCGCCATTTTCCACCGAAACGGTCATTCAGGAAACTCATGATTTTCGCGGTAGCACCCAACTGTTTACTCACATAAGTCTTGCAAACTGCCGATGCCTGATTGTAAAATGCTTCATCCTGTATCAGCTGATCAAAACGAACCTTCAAATCCCGGGTTGTGCTGATGCTGAAGGCTCCACCTTCGGCAAGCAGGTCAACGGCTTCGGTAAATTGTTCGTGATGTGGCCCAAAAATCACGGGACAACCAAAAGTAACCGCTTCCTGAATATTGTGAATGGCCTTGCCAAAACCACCTCCGATATAGGCAAAGCGGGCATAACGATAGGCCCGCGAAAGCAAACCAATCTGATCGATGATTAAGATTTTATTGGCAGGGTCAAGCTGTTTTTTCGAATACAATCCAGCTGGCAGTTGCAGCTTGTTCTTAAGTTGAATGACGTGTGTTTCGCTCACATCGTGGGGGGCAAAAATCAGGCAATAATTTTCGGGCAAATCAGGAAGCATATCCAATAGTAAGTTTTCGTCCGGAGGCCAGGTGCTGCCGGCAATGATGCACTTACGGCCACTTATAAACTGTTCTATCGCAGAAATCGGTTCGGCCTTGGCAGCAATTTTTGCCACCCTGTCGAAACGTGTGTCACCGGCAAGGCTAAATTGTGTGATCCCAATGCTCTTCAAGAGATCAGCCGAATGTTTATCCTGCACAAAAAAATGCTCAACAGCAGATAAATGCTGGTTGAACCAGCCACCATAGCTTTTAAAAAAGTGCTGGTTGTCTCTGAATCTGACTGAAAAATAAAATACCGGAATACCCTTTTGTTGTAATACTTTGAGGTGATTGAACCAAAACTCATACTTGATAAAAAATGCTGCTTTGATAGTAAAGCTATCCAACAACTTTCGGGCATTGGCCAGGGTATCGAGTGGCATATAAATTACCTGATCGGCCAAATCGTAGTCCTTTCTGATTTCGTATCCTGAAGGAGAGAAAAAACTCAGCAGTATCCTCACGCCCGGAAACATCGCTTTAACATCTTCTATCACAGGTCGTCCCTGCTCAAACTCGCCCAGCGAAGCAGCATGAAACCAAAACCAGGGCTTATCGTCCTGAAAAAGTGAAACAGGAAATTCGCGTCTTCCATTTACAAAGGCTTTAGCCTTAGCCGAACGCAAAGCAGCAAGGCGGGCAACAAGTCCGTAAAAACGAATAAATATGGTGTAAAGCCATCTCATTGGCACGACAGTGATTTGAGTTTTGTTTCCCTGATCAACACAATTATTAGTAATAATAATAATCCTGCGGAGCCCGCTTATAAGTAGGAATCATCCAGCTGATGCGGATTCCATAGTATTGATCGGAATAGCTCTTATCGTCTTTTCGCATCAGGGCAAAATCGTAGTCGCGCAGGCTCTTGGCTGATACTTGCGTAAACTCCAGTGCTATACTCAGGTTCAACAAGCGTGAATTGCTCATCAACAAATAGCCAAACTCCCCGCTAAAAGCAAATCCGCCACGCATTCTGTCGTAACCCAACGCATAATCGTCCATCAGTTGCGGAGCGGTGCCAAACTGTGTTTCGATACGGATACGATGCGTCAGATAGCCCAGTCCGGCTTGCACATAGATCCCTGAATTTGGGTTTGGCCCCAACACATTGAAAAGCTTGCCGGCTTTAAACTGCATATGAAAACCCCGCTCAAACAATGCCAAACTGGTATATAACCCGTTTCCATCAATCACTTCACCCTCAGCTGTGCTTATTCCCTTAAAAATTTCGGCCCGGTTATTTACCTGATCACCAAAGATAAAATGCCCGAAAGCTCCAAACAGCCAGTTTTTATCTGTTTTATAACTCACCCCACCCCCGATGGTTGAGTTGTTTCCAAAAAATTCGGTCAGGTCGCCACCAGCGATCTGATAAGCGTAAGTAGCCTGAAACAAAACAGTTGATACTGTGGTATCACTTACCCTTTTTTGTGCCTGAGAAATCATGCCGATCAAACTAAAAAGAAAAATCAGGAGAAACAGTTTTCGCATTGCTGAATGATTTAAGAGCGACAAATTTAAACAATCCGTTCGTTTGTTGCTTGCACAATTAAATATCAGATATGCACGAACACAAAAAATCTGCGTACATCTGCGAAACCAGCCTGACAGCTGGCAGGTCTGCGGGAAACTATTCTGCCACCATCTTCGGAATCAGATTCCCATCCAAATCCTGCTGTTGCCTGATAGCCGAAACAGTAATACAGGAGTGCACGGGCAAAATCCCAATCAAATCGCCCGGTTTATATTGTTGGCAAAGTTCCTTTGGAAGCTTCACAATCCCGTGTTCCTGCGACAGGCGTGCCAGCCATGCCCCGGCAACAGCTTCTGTCCAGCCCTTTTCAGTGAAGTTCACAAGGTATCCATACAACCGAAAGTCTTCATCAGCAGCAATAAACTCACTCGAAAAATGAACCGAACCGCCATAGATCACCATTTCCTCCCGTCCAGGATGCACAGTTACCACCGGACAAGCCATCGCCACGGCAATATCCTCCAGGCTACAGGAGCCAATATGGTATTGCATTACATCATAATAAACAAAATTCCCCGGTCGCCATTCATCAAAGCCTTTCAACTCATCCAGCATGGAGCAGGAGGGTGTATCGCCCCAGCTCAAAATCAAATCATCCTGTCCAAGCCTTGCCTTCAGCCCCTTCATCTTCCGGCTTATCTGTTGGGTTTTTTCGTGAATAACCCTTTTGCCACCAGGCTGATGATAAAAATGCCCGGCATGGGTAAGCAGTCCTTTGAGTTGCAATTTTTTAGAAGCTTTGATTTGATTCGCCAACTCCAACACACGGCCTTCATCATCCAATGCTATGCCGGTTCTGCCAGCACCTGAATCAAGCTTGATATAAATCCCAACACCATGTTCTAACAACCTATCCAGTTGAGCGGCAACCGATGCGTCTTCCAGCAACAGATAAAGTTTGATACGTCCGGCAAGCCTGTTTATATTTTTGATTTCCATAAGATTAACAGGAAAGGCAATCAGAATATCTTTCCAGCCATGATCAGCAAAATATTGCGCCATGCTCACTGATGAAACAGTGATACGATCCACGCCTGCCTTTCTGAACCACTGCCCCACTATGCCCGACTGATGTGTTTTGAAATGAGGCCTGAAAACCACTTGCTGTTTTTCAGCTTTGGCTTTCATACGATGGATGTTTGCTTTAACACGCAAAGCATCAATGATCAGTGTAGGTTTCGAAATTCCGGATTGTTGCATGTTTTTTGAAATTATCCAACAAAAATACAACATCAGTGCCCAATCCTGGCAGAATGTCTAATTTTGCCTCCTGTTTCATTCAGTATCAAGGAAAATCACATGACAGCAAGCTACAATTACCACAGACTCCCGAATGGCATCAGGCTCATCCATCGGCAAAAAGCCGGTCAGATAGCACATCTGGCACTGATGGTTGACACTGGTTCGAGGGATGAAATGCACAAGGAGTTTGGGATGGCTCATCTGATTGAACATATGGTTTTTAAGGGCACAAAAAAACGCAAGGCATTTCATGTGCTGAGTCGTCTCGAAAATGTGGGTGGCGAACTGAATGCCTACACCACCAAGGAAGAGACCTGTATTCATGCTTCATTTCTGAATTTGTACTGCGACAGAAGCATGGAATTGCTGGCCGATATTGCCTTCAATGCCAGCTATCCGGCACATGAGCTTGAGAAAGAAAAAGAAGTAATTTTAGATGAAATCAACTCATACAAAGACTCTCCCTCTGAACAAATCTTCGATGATTTTGAAGATCAATTGTTCGACGGACACCCTATCGGCCACCCGATATTAGGAACCAGCGAATCAGTTAAAAGGCTAAGCCGAAACGATCTGCTTCGTTTTATAAAACGGAATTATTCTGCCTCCAAAATGGTGCTGGCACTAATTGGTGATGTCCCTTTTGCGACCTTTGTGAAACAGGCCGAAAAACACTTCAATGCCCCTCCTGCAAATCAATTGATTGCGAAACGTGAAGTTTTTTCAAACTACCAGCCCAAGCAGCAACAGCAAATCAAAAACAGCTTTCTGAGCCATTGCATCACAGGCAATATCGCTTTCGATCGCCAACATACGCAAAAACACAGCCTGGTGTTGTTAAACAATATTTTAGGCGGCCCCGGGCTCAACAGCCGGCTCAATTTAAACATTCGCGAAAAGTATGGTTTTGCTTATTCCATCGAATCTCATTACACAGCTTACTCTGACACAGGCGTCTTTTTGGTTTACCTGGGTATCGATCCAAAATCAGCTGATAAAGCACTCAGGTTGGTTTACAAAGAATTATACAAACTCAAAAATCAAAAACTGGGATCGCTTCAGCTTCATCGTGCCCAGCAACAGCTGATCGGACAACTGGCCATCAGCTTCGAATCCGGACTTTCGGAAGCATTGTCCGTTGCCCGCAGTCATCTGCTTTTCGATCAGGTGGATGATATGCGTGCCATCACCGAAAAAATCAGAAATACCAATGCCTCCATGCTGATGGAAGTGGCTCAGCAAATTTTTGATACCGACCGATTCAATACTTTGGTTTATCTTGGCAACCAAAATACTGCAAATGACTAATCAAACCTGCCATCACTTCTTAGTTTTTTTCATGCTTCTTTTCAGCATAAGCACTATTGTCGCTAACGAAGTTAAGGCCCAGCATAAGCAGCCAAAACTGGCCGAATTTGGCACAGAGCCCCTTCATATAAACGCTGACAGCTATCAGAAAGAAGTGATCCTTGAGGAAGAAATCAATGAAGATTCCATTTTTAAAGTTCAACTGACCAGCTTAAGTAGTTTTTATCAATCTGCCAGACTGATCGTAAGCATGACAAACAACAGTAGTCGTCATGTCGATCATCTATGGTTTCAGTTGCGATTGTTAACGCCAAAATCAGAATTTCTATTTCGCGAACAACCGGTAATGTTTACCAACGTAAGCCCTGACCAAACCGTTAGCTACGAAGTGCTTTGCGAAAGCATCACACCCAACGACATTGGTTATGTAGTGCTCCGGCCGGAATTGATTGAACTAAACCGGCAAGAAAAAACGCTGGATACCAGCTTTTTCGAACTCAATAATGCAACCGACTTCCCCTTAAAACTTGTTTTAAACACCCGTTTCCAATGATCCCGCTTGCCATACAAGAATACATCGGGCAACACAGCAGTCCGGTCCATCCCGTTTTGGATGAGATTTACCGACAAACACATCTCAGGCATCTTTACCCGCGCATGTTGAGTGGTCCGCTACAGGCCAAAATGCTTGATCTTATCTGCAGAATACATCGCCCTAAAACCATTTTAGAAGTTGGGACATTTACTGCCTATGCTACCATTGCCATGGCTTTGGCAACAGAAGACGATGCCCGGCTGATAACCATCGAAGCCAATGAAGAGCTGGAGGATACGATACTCGAAAACCTGCAAAAAGCAGAAGTATTTCACAAAGTTAGCCTGAAAATCGGACAGGCACTGGAGGTTGTTCCAACACTGAATTCCACTTTCGACCTGATCTTTTTGGACGCAGACAAACTCAATTATCCGGCCTATTACGAAATGCTCGTTAATAAATTAGCCTTGGGTGGAATCTTATTAACCGACAATGTTTTATGGGACGGAAAAGTGGCCGATCCTTCCATAACCGATCCCGAAACCAATGCCATCAGAAGCTTTAACCGGCAAGCCGCAGCAGATCAAAGTGTGGAGCAGATCATCCTGCCCATACGAGACGGGTTAAGCCTGATTCGGAGAAAAAACTGATTACTCTTTGACAAAATCGCTGCTAAAAGCAGCCATCAGCTCTTCTGCTTTTTCTACCATCGCTTTTGAACCAATAAAAAGCGGTGAGCGCTGATGAATATCGTCAGGATGAATATCCAAAATTCGTCTGAAGCCATCAGAGGCCTTGCCACCGGCCTGTTCTGCCAAAAAGGCCACCGGCACACATTCGTACATCAACCTGAGTTTGCCATAAGGATTTTTCAGGGTTCCCGGGTAAATATAAATCCCACCCCTTAGCAAATTGCGATGAAAGTCAGAAACCAGCGACCCGATGTAACGCGTTGTATAGGGTCTTCTGGATTCGGGATCATCTTCCTGGCAATATTTGATGTACTTTTTAACCCCTTCGGGGAAGTAGATGTAATTGGCCTCATTGATGGAATAAATACCACCCAGCTCACCAATTTTGATATTCTCGTGCGAGAGCACAAAAAGTCCGCAGGTAGGATCGTAAGTAAATCCGTTAACCCCTTGTCCGGTGGTGTAAACCAACATGGTGGATGAACCATAAATAACATAGCCGCCACAAACCAACTCGGTGCCAACCTGCAAAATATCCTCCTTGGTAATGGTGGTTCCAATCGATTTGCGTTTGTAGATAGCAAAAATTGTCCCGATAGGCACATTCACTTCAATATTGGAGGAGCCATCGAGCGGGTCCAAAGCCACTATATACTTTGCATTGCGTGTGGTTTCGTCATCAAAAACAACCACATCTTCATTCTCTTCTGAGATGATGGCAGCACATTGCTTACCATTTCTCAAGGCCTTGATAAATTCGTTGTTGGCCAGCACATCCAGCTTTTTCTGATTCTCGCCTTGTACATTCACCGAACCCTCAAAGCCAAGAATACCAGCCAGTCCGGCACGATTCACATCCCTATTTACTATTTTTGCTGCAATCCCTATATCATTCAGCAAACGCGAAAACTCGCCAGTGGCATAATTCAGATTTTCCTGCTGGTCATAAATAAACTCTACTAGTGTTTTCATGAAATATTAGTTGGTTGAGTGAAATTACAAACGATTGCGGTAATATTCCAAAAAATTTCCGGCCAGAAAAATAGCCGGAAAATGCTGAAATATTCCTGTGGCAAAAATACTACCTTTGTTTTTGGAATCCTAATAGAAATAAATGATTAACAAAGTTTTTAAGTTCGGAGGTGCCTCGGTAAAAGATGCTCAATCCGTACGTAATTTGATTACCATCCTAAATAAATATAAGCACGAAAAACTTTTGGTTGTGGTTTCGGCCATGGGTAAAACTACCAATGCCCTCGAAAAGCTACTCAAAGATGCTCATGCTGAAAATAACGTTAAGGTAAAAACCGGTTTAGAAATAATAAAAAGCTTTCATGATCAAATTATTACAGAGATTTTTGAGCATCAAAAAACCTCAACAGTACTAAAGGAAACAAATGCTTTGTTTGCCCTGCTCGAACAAAATCTCAACAATATACAGCTTCCGTATGCCCAACATTATGATGCCACTGTGAGGTATGGCGAATTATTGTCAACCACCATCCTCAATGCCTATCTGACTGAAAACGAATTTGATGTGCAGCATATCCTGGCCGACAATTATATAATTACCGATACGCGTTTTCGTTCGGCGGGGATTGTTTGGCCCGAAACAAAAGCCAGGATTCAGAACCTAATGAAAGCACAGGCAAACCACCATATCATCCTTACACAAGGTTTTATTGGAGGCACCCTTGATGGAAGTCCAACTACTTTGGGTCGCGAAGGCTCTGATTTTTCAGCAGCCATTTTTGCCGCCTGCCTCAAAGCCGAAGAAGTGTGGATTTGGAAAGATGTTCCCGGCCTTTTGAATGCTGATCCAAAACGGTTTAGCAACACCAGCAAAATTGCAAAGATCGCTTATTCGGAGGCCATCGAACTGGCCTATTATGGCGCAACCATTATTCACCCAAAAACAATCAAACCCCTACAAAACTCAGGGATAAAATTGTTCGTGAAATCCTTTTTAAATCCTGATCTCCCACCAAGCCGGATCGAAGGCTTGCACCTTCCCGGGCAAACCGTTCCGTCCTATATCGTCAAGGAACAGCAGTGTTTGATAAGCATCAGTGCACGCGATTATAGTTTTATGGACGAGCAGCTACTGCACCAACTTTTAGGAGTGATTAACCAACTTCGTATTCATGTCAACCTCATCCAGATTTCAGCACTAAGTCTTTCGTTTTGTTTTGACGAAGACCCTGAGAAACTTCAACAGCTTTTACTTGCACTCGAAAAAGATTTCAATCTCAGGTACAACGAAAACTTAAGTCTTTTCACCGTGAGGCATTACGACTCAAAAATTGCAGATTTGCTGAACCAGAATCATCAGATTTTGCTCGAACAGCGAAGTCGGACGACATTGCAAATTGTTGTCCCTGAGCTGAATTATCAAATGATTGATCGCTGGATAAAAAAACCCTGAGCGACGCATCACCCAGGGTTTATTATTATCAATTCAGTCGTTTTAGTTTACAAATACACGACTTGTTTTCTCAAAACCGTTTCCTTTAACTTTGATGAGGTAAACACCGGCATCCGGACTAAACTGAATCTGGTTTTGATTCAGACTTGTAAGCTGATCTTCGAGCACAAGCTGTCCGGCTGCGTTAACAATGGTAACCAAAGCAGAACCCAATTCTTTTGAGGTTTCAAAACGAATCAAGCCATTAGAATACCGGATGCGTAACTGTTTTTCAATAGCTTCGTTCACACCTACAGGCCCCCAGTCTTCTACCAGTACTTCATCGATAAACATTCCCATACCATTGGCTGTATTTACATGAAAACCAAGGAAGATGTGTCCGTCAATCTCCGGAATAATCAAAGCTTCACCCATTATCCAGTTAGGTTCGCCAAACGAGGGATTTTCAAACACAACATGCGATGCAAAATCATTTGTGTCAGCATTTGCTGCCCACATCATTCTAAAGGATTCCTGTGTGGATGGCAAGAAACTACGATAGGCAAAGCTAACCATATACTCTTTTCCACTTTCAACAGCCAGTGGTGCGCTGATCAGGTAGTTATTCATCGGAGCAGCCGAACCATCACTGGTAAAGCAGGTAAATGCCTTTGAACTCTCATAGCCTATCAGGTTTGTAGTTTTCCATTCCATCGAACTAAAATCCAATGATTGCCATTTATCCGGCATCTCCGGATGAGCAGCATCTTCCACATCCTGAAGATAAGGATAATCAGTTATTTCTGACATCGTGCTAAAGCTATAGATATTGCTACATGCATCATTAACCCCGAGGTTGTTACGTGGCTGAATCATCAGATAATAAGTTGTTGACGGCTGCATATGATAAACAAAATGATTGTCTGCAATTGTTTCGCCATTGAAAATATTTGTCGGCACTTCAGTACCTTCACCATCCGTTCCAAAATAGATGTCATATCCAGATGCAAAAGATGCGGGGTTCCATGAAATTTCCTGATTCAGAAAAACATCCATACCATCATCAAGTGGACTTAGCATTCCTGCAGAACATTCCGGAAGACCCGAAAACTCATCAATACCACTGATTATCAACGAGAACACCTGATCGTCTTCTATCGTACCATCGTGATCAACAATAATGGTATAAGTTCCGGCAGGTGCATCAGCAAGATAAACCATTTCAACATTATCCAGGTTGTTTTTGGTATCAGTAGTTGCAGCGGCAGAAGGATTTTCAGGATCAAGCATATACGGAAAGAAAATATTTCCATCTTCATCCTCTACTCTCAGGTCAAGGTCGTTTACAAGAATTGGTGTACGCGGATTCAAAGAAGTAGGAGGAACAGTTCCATGAGGATCGGTCCAGCTAATTGTTACACGCAGCGGATTGCCACCCGAAACACTCACCTCGCGAGTGTAAGCACCTCCAACGGGAAGTGTGATTTCATCAATGGAATTTTGCATCACATCATCTTCCATGATGATATTGGCGGCACGTTCAGCATTCACGAGTCCCCAACCAAATTTATAATCCGGTCCGGGTGTTGTGCCGGCTTCGTCAGCTGAATGAATTACAAGTCCTTTGAGCGTAGATGCACGCATCGGATTATCATGCGACTCCTGATACAGTTGCTGAAGCAGTGCCAGGGTGCCGCTCACATTAGGTGCTGACATACTTGTGCCGTCATAGCTCGAATAGGAATTATTTGATCCAGAAGTAGAAGAATACACACTAACACCTTTACCCACCACATCGGGTTTGATACGACCATCATCAGCCGGGCCCCATCCACTGAAGCTGCTCATGATAACACTACCCGGTCCAGTGTAATTAAACACTTCATAAACAGCGCCTACGGTTAGGATATTCTTTGAAATCCCTGCGCCACCAATACAATCAAAACCATCAAGACCGCCATCCTTTTCCGGATTGCCACCTTGACCTGCATTGCTGGGACCTTCGCCACGGTCGTTGCCCGAGGATTTTACCATCAGGAAATAAGGGGCGTTGTTGGCAATGATATCCCAGGTGCGGGCCTGTGAGTTATAAAATCCAAATAAGTGATCTTCGGTGGGTGAAACGGATGAATTGCCATGCCAAAACCAACCATTGTCGTAATTCCAGCCTCTTACCTGTCCCCAGCTGTGATTGGCAATCTCCATACCGGCAGCAGCTGCATTACTCATTTCTCCTTCAACACCATCCCAGTCGTGTGTTTTGAGCTGTGCCAGTGGTGCCATACCATGCGCATTGTTATTCACTCCGCCAGCAATTATGGTTCCTGCCACATGAGTGGAATGAGCCGATAGCGAGCTGGCTCCATCACCCAGTATGATACGTTGCGAACCTGTTTGGTTAAACTCCTGATGCGTATTACGAACCCTGCCACCATCCCAGATACCAATCTTGTCGTAGCCTTCGCCCTCGATAATTACGCCTACCGAACCACCTTCCCAAAGCTGGTTGGCACGGGTGGTGATGGCGGCTCCAAGGTTGTCTGTTTTGTAAAAAATTGGTTTGCCATCGGCAACATCAACCAATTGAATCACTGTTCCATCTTCCAGTTCGCGCCAAATTTCGATATTATGCGCTTTTGCATACGCTTCGGCACGTTTTTGCATCTTTTTCCATTCACGATTTTGCTCTTTGGCTAGCTTATCCAAAGCAGCCTTGTTAGTTGCATCCTGTGCTGTGGCCGTAAAAATAAAGGCTAAACTCAACACAGCCGCTAACATTAAACTTTTAAAATTAATTCGCATTGATCTTTAAAATTAGATTGAAAACTTCGGTAACAAAAGTAATTATTTTTATGAGTAATCGCTCTTTTAACTAACATCCACAGAAAAATCTTGCCCTCACAAAGGTGATGCACACAAGAATTAGGTGTTTGCTAAGAAGTCTGTTGATAGGGTTGCTCAGTATTCGTACCTGTTCAAAATAAGGCTGTTTCCACTCATCTTCTGACAAGAAATATCAACCCATTTTTAACTTTCCGCAAACAGCGCATCTTGCTATCTTTGTAAAAAATTTAACTTATGCAATTATCCATTGTTATATTGGCCGGTGGAGGTCCGGCACCCGGAATCAACACCGTTATCAGCACGGTTGCTAAAGTGTTTTTGAAATCCGGATACAGGGTTATCGGTCTTCATGGGGGTTATAAAAGCCTTTTTGCAGAAAATCCTGAAATGATTGATTTCACCTTTGAATTTGCCGATGACATTCAAAAGCAGGGCGGCTCGGCACTCAGAATGAGTCGCTACAAACCCAAAGATGCTGAATTCAATACCCGCATTTTCACTAAATATAATGTAAAGTTGCTGGTTACTATCGGCGGAGATGATACGGCCTCCACAGCCAACCGCATCTCAAAGTTTCTGGAGGAAAACAATGTGAAAATCCAGAACATTCATGTACCCAAAACTATCGACAACGACTTACCGCTGCCGGAAGGTTCTCCAACTTTTGGTTATTATTCAGCCAAAGATGAAGGCGTTCGCATCGCACAAACCATCTACGAAGATGCCCGCACCAGTGGCAATTGGTTTGTGGTATCGGCCATGGGACGCGAGGCCGGCCATTTGGCTTTTGGCATTGGTGCAGCCTGCCACTACCCGATGATCATCATTCCGGAGATGTTTAATAGCGCAGCTGTAACCTTCGACCGTATCACCCGACTGATTATTTCATCCATGGTAAAGCGCAAACTTCTTGGGATTCCTTACGGAGTAGCCATTGTAAGCGAAGGTGTTTTCCATTTTATGACCAAAAAGGAAATTGAAAACTCCGGTGTAAACTTCACCTATGACGAACATGGCCATCCGGAGCTGGGTAATGTAAGCAAGGCACACATCTACAATATGTTGCTTCAACACAAGCTAAAAGAGATTAAACTGAATATAAAAAGTCGGCCGGTAGAGCTGGGCTATGAATTAAGATGTGTACGTCCAACGGCTTTCGACCTGATGTATTGTGGATTGCTGGGTTATGGGGTTAAGGAACTTTTCGACAGGGGGATAAGCGGCGCGATGGTCACCTCCAATCCGGCAGGTGATACTGCTCCACTTTACCTGAAAGACGTAGAAGATGAGCATGGTAAGGTAAAACCTCGTTTGGTCAATATGGCTGGCGAAAAAGCCGAAATGGTATTTAATAATGGCATGCAATACCTGGCAGAGGATGATTATGATGCGGCAATGGAATACCTGGATAATCCCGAAGAATACGATTTCAAAAAGATTTTGAACTGGTAATTACCCTTTCTGATCATCTGACATCAGAACAGCTTCAACTTATTGATTTTTTCTACTAAAACTGCCGAAAGTTTGTAGTGTGATTCGTGCGTCCAGCCTGCGATATGCGGACTGAGCAGCACATTGGGCAAGGCAAGCAATTCCCTGAAAGCAGCAGGCAAAGCATCAGCCTGAAGGTCTTCGAACGAAAACTTCTCAAATTCGAGCACATCCAGACAAGCTCCGGTTACTTTTCCCGATTTCAGGGCTGCTATCAGGTCTGCCGTCTTTACATTGCGACCGCGGGAGGTATTGATCAGTACGATAGGCTTTTTGAAACGCGACAGAAATGCCTGATCGACCAGATAATCCGTTTCCGGAGTCAAAGGGATATGCAAACTCACAATATCAGCCCGCTCATAGATATCTTCCATCGCTGCTTCTTTCACAAAGCTGTTTGAAAAGCCACTTTTGTATTTGTCGTAAGCCAGGATTTCGGCTTCAAATCCCGAAAGTTTTCGTGCCGTAACGCTTCCAGTATTGCCATAACCAATTAGCCCGATCGTCTTGCCTTTGATTTCTGTTCCCCTGTTTTCTGCTCTTCTCCAAATTCCCTGACGCACCTCACGATCCACCTGAGGCAGTTTGTTTAGCAACGAGAGCAGCATCCCAACGGCTTGTTCGCCCACAGCATCGCGATTACCTTCGGGAGCGTTGAGGCAGACAATTCCAAGTTTCTCGGCCAGGGGAACATCAATATTTTCCATGCCCGCTCCTACCCTGGCAATAAATTTTAGTTGTGTGGCAAGTGGCAGGATTGTTTGATCCAGTGCGATTTTGCTGCGCACCACAAAACCCACATATTGGTTGGCAATCTGCCGGTAATACTCCGGATTTTTTTCTTCAAAGGCCTCACAAACAAAGCCCATGGCTTCCAGCTGATCGCGAAGAAAAGGATGAGCCGAATCGATGAAAAGTACCTTTTTAACCTTCATAAAAATAACATTCTTATTTCAGCAGTAAAGCTACTATTTTATTCAACTCAGCAGCGGCATCCCGTATCAGGGATTCATCAGAGGGATAAGGCAAGGCTGCTTTTTTAGTTAAATCCCTTGTTGCCTCAGTTAGTGCCTTTTCATCACCCGAAAAGCGTGCATAGGCATAATCAAACTGCGAAGAAACATTGAAAGGACTCACCAAAAACGGTTTTGAATGACCTGCTCCAACAAGTTGAACATAACCAATCAAACTGGCAGACTTTTGCAATTCATACTGATTTACTTCTGCCCTTGCAGTCTCATGTTGTTCGGTATAGGTTGTCTGGCCGGTTTTATGAGGCGAAACTTCAATTTCTTCCAATACAACAATCATCCGATAGGTTATTCCTGCAGCCTGTTCTGGAGTTGAGATAATTTTCTGCTGCCAGGGCGATTCGGAAAAAGTCTCCCTCTCAAGAACCTGATTTTCGATACCGGCAGGTAAATTCACACCCGTTTCATTCTTAAAACCAATTAAAATGTGATCTGCCATTGAGAAAACTGCCCTGCGCATATTTTTATCCAATTCAGGAAAGGCAGGATTAAGCTGTTCAACTTTCCCCAGCAAATCCAGTGCTTCCCGACTGCTGTTAGCATCGTTTGCCTCCAAAAGCTTCTCAGCCAAACGGCTATAGTATTGGGTTGTCTTTATCTTTGCTGCCAACACTTCTTCTTCCAAATCAAGGGGTTTGTACTCCAGTTGCTGCTTAAGATCTCCGGGCAGGGACTGAATCGCACCAGCTCGCTGCCGGATATTTTTTAAATGGGCATACACTTTGGGCCAGATGTCAGGAGAACCACTGGCTTTTAAAGCACTAACCGCTTCGTGATCTGATTGATTAGTCTGATGATACACCTGCTTAAGCTGCATGATTTGCGTGGCACTTAACCGGCCATTGCGGGCTTTATTTATAAGCATCACAAAAGCCTGGTCGTATTGTTTTTGATCTATCAATTTTTGAGGCGAACTACATTGAATAAATCCCAGAAGCACTACCAAAAAAAGTAGCTTACCACTTCTGTACACTGACATTAAAAATCTCATAAGGCTTTAATTTTATTTGTAATACAAAAACAAGCTATGAACTCAACTGAATAAAAGTGCACCCTTAAAACCAGCCGGGCATAAAATGCTTTGAAATGTAAAAACATACAAATTTTGAACCAACTTTTATGTTTAAGGATTAAAGTAGTATTTTCGTCATTTCAAAAATGAGCAGGTTCACATCCTGCAATGTCTTTAAGATCATAATATGTGGACAATTCTTACCCGTTTTATTTTACGGAACCGACTCGCAAATTTAATCGTCATTGTTTTTTTTACTGCTTTGATGGGTTGGCTGGGCACGCGTGTGCAGATGAGCTACGAAATGGCGCGTATGTTGCCCGAAACAGACTCTACAATAATAATTTACGAGAACTTTAAAAAACAGTTTGGCGAAGACGGCAGCGTGATGTTTGTCGGGCTTCAGGATGAGAAGCTGTTTGAGCTGGATCATTTTCAGGCCTGGTATGATTTAACAAACGAAGTTCGCAATATAGAAGGCGTCGAAGAAGCCATTTCGGTAGCCCGTATGTTTCAGCTCGTGCGCAACGACAGCCTGAAAAAATTCGATTTTGTGCCTGTTATCGATGCAAAGCCTCAATCGCAGGCAGAGATGGATTCGCTAAAAAACCAGATTTTTCAGTTACCCTTTTACGAAGGCCGGCTATTCAACAGCGAAACCCATGTGAGCATGATGATGATCACCCTCGACAAAAATGTGTTGAACACAAAAAACAGGGTAGCCCTTATCCATGAGATAGAATCGACCCTCAATAAATTTTCTGAGCAATACGACATCAGGCTTTACTACTCGGGTATGCCATACATCCGAACAATCACCTCCGAAAAAATACAACAGGAGCTGGTGATGTTTGTATTTCTTTCGCTGCTTATTGCTGCGATCATTTTATTTGCTTTCTTCCGATCGTTCAGGGCAGTATTTTTTATCATCGTAATTGTGCTGATCACCGTTGTGGTCATGTTTGGAACCCTGTCGATATTTGGATTTAAAATCACCATCCTAACAGGAATCTTACCTCCTTTGTTGATAGTAATCGGTGTTGAAAATTCCATTTTCCTGCTCAACAAATATTACAACGAGTTCTCGATCCACGGCAACAAAATAAAGGCATTGAGCCGTGTTATTCGTAGGATTGGAGCTGCCAACCTGCTAACCAATGCCACAACAGCTGCCGGTTTTGCTGCATTTACAATCACCGGAAACGCTTTGCTTGTTGAGTTTGGCATCATTGCTTCGATCAATATTTTACTTGCCTATCTGGTCAGCTTATTTCTTATTCCAATTATTTTTAGTTATCTGCCCAATCCCAAACCGCAACATATTCAGCATTTCGAAAAAGGCAACGTTAATAAACTGTTGCAAAAAATTGCCTGGGTTATTCTCAACCGCCGCAATGTGGTTTATATCATCACAGTAATTGCTGTAATTGCTGGTGTACTTGGCGTGGTGAGACTTCGCACAACGGGTAATATGGTGGATGACATTTCGCATAAAAGCCGTTTGTATAAGGATTTGATGTTTTTCGAAAAACACTTCAAGGGGGTGATGCCTTTCGAAATCAGTATTGATACCAAAAAGAAAAAAGGACTGTTGCGTGCCTCCACCCTGCAAAAACTGGAAACCCTGCAGGACAGTATGGCCTTTTATCCGGAGTTGAGCAAGCCGGTGTCGATGGTGGAGGTGGTGAAGTTCTCAAAACAAGCTTTCTTCAAAGGTAATCCTGCTTATTATGAACTTCCTACCAATCAGGAACGTAACTTCATCTTATCCTATGTGCCCAATTTAGGAACCGCCGACAGCAAATCAATCATCAATGCTTTTGTTGACTCGAGCCTGCAAAAAACCCGTATCAGCGTGCAAATGGCCAATATCGGCACTACCGAAATAGATACACTGCAAAAAAAACTGAAACCGACCATTGATGAGATATTTCCGCCCGAAGATTTTGATGTTGACATCACAGGAGGAAGCATCGTATTTTTGGAAGGAACCAATTACCTGGTCAAAAACCTGATCTCATCCTTATTACTGGCTCTGCTGGTCATAGCCGTATTGATGGCACTCACTTTTTCTTCGTTCAAGATGGTGATCATTTCGTTGATTCCCAATCTTATCCCTCAATTGCTTACCGCAGCCATGATGGGCTATGCCGGTATTTCGATCAAGCCATCTACCATTCTGATATTTAGCATTGCATTGGGTATCAGCGTTGACAATACCATACATTTTTTGGCGCGTTATCGCCTGCAGCTTTTCTTAAATGATTGGAAGATTAAGGAATCGGTGCTTGCGGCCTTGCTCGAAACCGGTTTTAGCATGATCTATTCCGCAGTAGTATTGTTTTTTGGCTTTGCCATTTTCATACTCTCATCCTTTGGAGGCACCGAGGCACTGGGCTATCTGGTATCGTTTACCTTGCTGGCTGCCATGTTATCTAATCTTTTTGTGCTGCCGTCCTTGTTGCTTACACTGGATAAACGCATCACTACCAAGGCTTTCAGAGAGCCGCTGATCGAAATTTTGGACGAAGAAGACGATATCGAACTTGACGATCTTGAAATTGAAGGCGATGAGGAAACTAAAAAGGAATAACTTTGTTAAGATTGCTTTAGGGCCGACCAATGTCTGTCCATAATAGCAGATAAGTGCCTTGCTATAAAAATTTGAAATAGCTAATGAAACAAAATTTGAAAAAATGAAAGGAATCATTCTTGCCGGCGGATCCGGAACCCGTTTGCACCCGCTCACCCTGGCTGTTAGCAAGCAGCTGATGCCTATTTATGACAAACCCATGATTTATTATCCGCTTTCCATACTGATGATGGCAGGAATTCGTGAGATACTGATCATTTCAACGCCTCACGACCTGCCACATTTTGAAAGACTACTGGGCGATGGACAAAAGCTGGGATGCAAGTTCTCGTATGCCGAACAGGCTGTTCCTAATGGCCTGGCACAGGCTTTTGTGATTGGCGAAAATTTTATTGGAAACGACAAGGTAGCCTTGATTTTGGGTGATAATATTTTTTATGGGAGGGGCTTGCAACAACTGCTGATTGAAAACAGCGATCCACAGGGTGGCGTAGTTTTTGCCTACCATGTGTCTGATCCCGAACGCTATGGGGTGGTCGAATTTGACGAAGACCAACATGCCATCAGCATCGAAGAAAAACCCACGAATCCCAAGTCGAATTATGCTGTTCCGGGTTTGTATTTTTACGATAACAGTGTGGTGGAAGTAGCCAAAAACATAAAACCCAGTGCCAGGGGCGAATATGAAATCACGGATGTAAACAAATACTACCTCGAAAACAATAAGTTAAAAGTTGGGGTGTTGGGTCGTGGCACTGCCTGGCTCGATACCGGTACCTTCAGCTCATTGCTGGAAGCTTCGCAATTTGTAGAAGTAATCGAGAACCGGCAGGGATTAAAGATAGGTTGTATCGAAGAAATCGCCTTTCACAAAGGATTTATTGGAGCCGATCAATTGCGTTTGCTGGCACAACCCCTGCTTAAAAGTGGTTATGGAACCTATTTGATGAACTTACTTAAATAAGCTAATGACCCGTACACAACAACTTCAGCAAGAGATAAATACACTTATCAGCAGTCAAAAGTTCAACGGTAACCCTCCTGCACTTTATGCTCCTATTGCCTACATCATGGAGCAAGGCGGAAAGCGGCTGCGGCCCCTGCTCACGCTGATGGCCTGCGATCTTTTTGAAGGCAATATTCCTGATGCCCTTTATCCGGCATTGGCTGTTGAGATGTTTCATAACTTCACACTCGTTCATGATGACATCATGGACAAAGCTCCGCTTCGTCGTGGCAAAGAAACAGTGTATAAAAAATGGAATGCCGATATTGCCATATTATCCGGCGACACTATGTTTGCCATGGCATATCAGTACACCTTAAAAACAAAAACACAGCTCGTGCCTTCCATCCTGCAGGTTTTTAGCAAGGCCGCCATAGAAGTATGCGAAGGACAACAGCTTGACATGGATTTCGAGAAACAGGAAGAGGTTAGTATTGCCGAATACCTGAATATGATCCGGCTCAAAACTGCAGTTTTGCTGGGTGCCAGCCTCGAAATTGGTGCTGTGGTCGCACAGGCCTCACCCGGGCAGGTAAAAGCAATTTACGATTTTGGTATCGCCCTGGGAATGTCTTTTCAGCTGAAAGACGATCTGTTGGATGTGTATGGCACGCAAGCTGACTTCGGGAAAGTATCAGGAGGTGATATCGCCAGCAATAAAAAAACTTATCTGCTGCTCAAGGCACTTCAACTGGCTGATGATCAAACCAGGAAAAGCTTAAAAAGCTTATACCGATCTGATAACCAAACAGAAACAACACAAAAGATAAAGCAGGTAAAGGCTATCTTTGCGCAACTGAATGTACAAAATGAAGTTGAAAAAGTAATGCAGACCTATTATCAACAGGCCGTTGAAATCTTAGCTCATCTTGAAGCCGATGAAGTCAAAAAGAAGGAGTTGGCAGATTATGCGAGTTTTCTTTACAGCAGAGATTACTAAAGTGCCTGATATTGCTGCTCAAGCTCTTCTTTTTCCAATTGCTTGATCTCCCACTGTTTCATCAATTGCTCAAGTTGTTTTTTTTGCTTGTCATAAATCCCGTACCAGGCCGGATCGCTGGTTTGTTTATGCGCATCGGGTGAGACCAGCAAAGCATCCATCGTTTCAATTGCTTTTTCCTGCTGATGAATTTTTTGTTCGAGTGTTTCTATCTCTCGCTGGCATTTTCGCAGAATTTTATCCAGTTGTTTTCGTTCTTCGTATTGGATTTTATTATTTGATTTAGGTGTGCTTTCATCCCGTTTTTTACTTTGCGCTGTTTCGAGCTCACGCAGGTGCTCCAGCTTTTTCTTCTCCAGAAAAGCAAAAACATCCCCATCGTGTATTTTGATGTCAGGCTTCCTGAATTCATATACTTTTTGGGTTAACCCCTGCAAAAAATCCCTGTCGTGCGACACAATCAATAAGGTGCCCTGATATTGCAACAAAGCACTTTTCAATATATCTTTCGACATCATATCCAGGTGATTGGTAGGCTCATCCATGATCAGCAGATTCACCGGAAAAAGCAACATGCGGGCCAGCGAAAGCCTTGCCTTCTCGCCTCCTGACAATACCTTAACTTTTTTGTCAATCGCCTCACCTCCAAACAAAAAGGCTCCCAACAGCGATTTGATACGGGTGCGCATCTCGCCCACAGCTACTTCGTCGAGGGTTTCGAAAACCGTTTTCTCCATATCGAGCATATCGTGCTGGTTTTGGGCATAATAACCCACCTTTACTTCGTGCCCGAATTTTAGCTCTCCGGTATAATCCAATACTCCGGCCAGAATTTTTGAAAGGGTAGATTTTCCCTCGCCGTTTCGTCCCACAAAAGCAATACGTTCGCCTCTCGGAATAAGCAGATTGATGTCTTTCAGCACTTGCAAACTGCCGTAAACCTTACTTAAACCTATGGTTTCGAGGGTAAGCTTTCCGGAATGCGGTGCCGGTGGAAAACGAAAATGTATAGCCGAGCGATCCATATCGTCCACCACAATTTCGTCCATTTTTTCGAGCAGCTTCACCCGCGACTGCACCTGCTTGGCTTTGGTGGATTTGTACCTGAAACGCTCGATAAAACGCTCTATCTCCCTCACCTCACGCTGCTGATTGCTGTAAGCCGCCATATCTGTTTCGATACGCTGCTGGCGAGCCTCCACATAAAAGCTGTAACTGCCTTTGTAATCGTAAATCCTGCCATTGCTGATCTCAATCGTTCTGATGGTGATCGCATCCAGAAAAGTACGGTCGTGCGACACCATCAAAATGGCACCATTATAGTTTTGCAAAAACCCCTCGAGCCATTGAATAGCCTCAATATCCAGGTGATTGGTAGGCTCATCAAGCAACAAGAGATCGGGGCGTTGCAGCAGAATTTTCGCCAGCTCCACACGCATCTGCCAGCCATTGCTGAATTCGGGCATCCGGCGTTGCATATCTTCATGCTCAAAGCCAAGGCCGACTAAAATACGTTCGGCCTCTCCTTCGATGGCATTAGCACCCAGCAAGGCAATACGCTCGTTGAGGAAACTCAGCTTTTCGATCAGTTTATGATAAGCATCAGATTCGTAATCAGTGCGATGCTGAATTTCATGCTCAAGCTTTTTCAATTGTGCCTCCAGCTGCTGCTGTTCTTCAAAAGCTGTCAAGGCTTCTTCAAGCACCGTTAACTCACTTTTTAGCTCTTTCTCCTGAGGCAGGTAGCCAATGCTGGTGTCCTCAGGAACGATCACTTCACCCTTTTGAGGCTGCTCCAGACCGCATAAAAGCCGGATCAAAGTTGTTTTGCCAGCTCCGTTCTTGCCAACCAGACCAATACGATCCTTCTCACGAATCAAAAAAGTGATATCCGTGAAGAGGTCATCGCCCGTAAAATGCATCGACAAGTTTTGAACTGAAATCATAGTAAGCTATTAATGGTTGGCAAAAATAAGTAAATCTCCAATGGGTTATTGACGGCTTTTGAAGTTTTAAAATAAAACTACGATTCCCAAAAAAGAATTTTAATATTCATTAAATATCAATTACTCCAATTAATAATACAGCATATATACATGTTTTTCAATACTTTAAATAACTGACTAATATTACGGCACAAATATTGTTTAATCCCCCCAAAAAATAATATATATGAAACGAATCATACTGCTTATCTCGCTTGTTACACTTGGACTAGTATCCTGCAAAAAGGATGTCGAACAACAAGCCGGGCCAAAACCGATATCTACAGAACAATTAAAAGTTCCAGTGGATTTTAAATGGACCACCACTAGAAATATCACGCTCACAGTATCAGGTAATGCAAACGGCCTGATCGAGATCATTTCATCCAAAGGCGTTATTTATTGGAAATCATATATACGTGCCAATCAGGAAAATGAAATCAGGTTTAATGTACCCAGCTACGAAACAGCCATTAAACTAAGGCATCAAGGACAAACAGTTGAACTTGAATTACAATCAGATAAATTGAATTATTCATTTTAACAAGTTGGTTTCCTGACAAAACAATAAGAACTATCATGAAAACAAAAGATATTTTAACCCACAATAAAACACTTTTGAGCGGCATATTGTCCGTATCAATATTATTAAGTTTTTTCCTTTTTATTCCAACAGCTGAACTTCATGCACAGGAAAGCCTTAAGGTGCTGATCAGTCCTCCAAAAATGATGGAATCGGATGCCATTGGTGGCACACTCATTTCGGAGACTTTTGAAAGTTTTGCGGTTCCACCTTCCAACTTTAACTGGGCTCCTCAGCCAAATGGCTACACTTCAGGTGTAGGCACGTATTATCAAACTGGTGGCAATTCGTATGTAAAAACCGATGATCAATATGGCACTGGCAGCCCGAAATACATGTCAATTCAGGTTGGCGGTAAGGTGATGCTGAATTTTGAAGAGCCTGTCAACTATTTTGGTTTTGCCTGGCCTGCCGGTGACGGAAAAAACACGATTAAGATCATCCGCCAGGGTGAGGTGATCGGCACCTTCGAAACCTCAGATGTAATCGCCCTGATACCAAAATCTAATACGTATAAGATTACGTCCATCAATGGAACACAATACATCACCGGTCAATATTATGGGAAACCAAATACCGGACAAAATAACAACGAACCTTATGCATTCCTGCATTTCATTTCAACACCGGATCTTACTTTTGATGCCGTTGAACTCACGATGGGAGCCGGAGGAGAATTCGAAAATGACAACCATACCATCATGATCGATGGGTATCCGCAAATGAACGGCAGTTGGGTGGAGCTGATCAATATTGATACACCTACTGCTACCAACGATTCAGGATCAGGAATGCCGGGAGAAATCATTACCCTGGCTGTATTGGATAACGACAACCCCGGGGATGCACCACTCGACCCTGCAACCGTTCAAATCAATGGCACAACTAATCCCGGTGAATCACTGACAGTAGCCGGTGAAGGCGTATGGTCGGTGAATTCCTCCACCGGTGCTATTACCTTTACTCCGGATCCTGCACTGGTCGGAAGCCCCACTCCCATCCAGTATTTCGTGAAAGACGAAAACAATTTTGCATCTAACCTGGCTACTGTAACTATCACCTACCCAATCGGCCCCACCGCTGTTGATGATTTTTCAACTACTGATGTCAATACACCGGTTACAATAGCTGTTTTAGACAATGATCTCGCCGGCTCAACACCTATAGTTACTAACACTTTCAGCTTCGTTGGTGGCACAGAACCAGATCCTTCAGTGGGTACTTTTACATTTAATTCCTCAACTGCTGATGTCAGCTTTATCCCTGCCAATAACTATACCGGCACAGCCACAATAAATTATCAGATCTGCGATCAGAATAACCTGTGCTCAATAGCTACGATTGAAGTAATTATTGTTGCCGGAACGACAAATCTATACCCCGCTACCGGCTTTGGAACACTTGCTTATGAAGACTTGTGGCCATACAAAGGCGATTACGATTTTAATGATCTGGTGATTGACTACCAGTTCCAGATTACTAACACTACCTCAAATTTTGTAGAAAAAGTAGAGGCCAGCTTCATCATCAAAGCTTTTGGTGCTTCCTTCGAGAATGGTTTTGGATTCCAGTTAAGTAGTGCCATTGACCCCAACGACTTAAATGTTAGCGGATTTAGCCTCACGGAAAACTATATCACGCTTAATCCAAACGGCACTGAAGCAGGCCAGTCAAAACCCACCATTATTGTATTTGATAATGCATACGGTCAAATGGAACATTCCGGAATGGGAATTGGTGTAAATACGGAACCCAACGCTCCTTATGTAGAACCTGTAACACTCACGGTTACAATTGATTTCCCTTCAAACACTTATACACTTAATCAGTTGGATATTAGCAATTTCAACCCTTTCCTGATCATCAATATGGACAGAGCTGTGGAGATTCATCTGCCTTATTACCCACCCACCGATCTGGCTGACGCAGCACTGCTTGGCAGCAATGAAGATGACAGCAATCCGGCAAGCGGAAAATACTATGTTACACGCGGAAACCTGCCCTGGGCTATTAATATTTACGAAACTTTTGACTATCCCATCGAAAAACAAGACATCATTATGGTTCATTTAAAATTTGCCGAATGGGCCACCAGCGGTGGCGTGTTGTTTCCTAACTGGTATCAAAACATCAGTGGTTTCCGCAACGAAAATCTTATTTATACTACCCCCTGATACATTGCACTATTTTTAACTAAAAAACCCCCAAAGCTTCTAATAAACTTTGGGGGTTTTGTTTTTGGCTGTAAGTCAGTCGTTTAGTTGCATACTTCCGCCATACATGGTTTGACTGATATGTGCCGGATTATTAAGATCCGTGAGTGCCATACTCGAAACCATGAAAACGAAAACCTCTACTGTTCGACCGATCCAGTTATCGGGCAGCGTTACCACTGCTGATTGCTGTTGTCGTGTTGCACCACCGAGCTGGGTGAAACCTTGTGCTGATTCAGCGTCATAAATGCCGATCATCAAGAGGTCGTCATTTCCTCCACGGTTGGTTCCCTGTTCGTGTTGCCAACTCAGGTTCAAGCTCTTGGCCGAAGCCGCACTCAGCTGTAAACTGGTTGGAACATACAGTTCGCCCACACTCAGCTTCACCTTACTGAAATCAATAAACAAATCCGGGTATTCCCCACCAATAGCGTTTGCCAGATTATAACGCATTGCCTCGTTGTGAGGCGTGGTTTCAGACGCCATCGCCCTCCAGCCAATACGTACCAGTGCACGCTGTGTTGATAAAAAATGCCCCATCAATGCAAAACGTGTGCGCACGTTCTGTTGAAGATCAGTTCTGGGGTTACTTACACTAGCAGGGCGGATTCGCATCACACCCGTGCCTTTCCAATTCGAGCCAACAACATTGCCAACTCTTCCTTTGAAGCCTCCATAGGCTCCTTGATTAAATTTTCCCATGCTAATAGGGTTTTAGATTTATAAAAAAGAATATCACATCCTTCCTTACAAATACCGCTTCATTTGAGTATGCCAAAAAGATTTTGCGCTGCAATTCATCAGAATTCCTAATGCTGACAGGACACAGCATAAATCAATTTTTCAAAAACTGACAGCAAAGCGCAAAAAGGTGCAAAAGCCGACAGCAGGGAGCAAAGCGTGAGCGTTGAGTCAAAACCGAAATTATCAGCAGGCAAATTTCCATCATCATACCTATTAGTAGCCTCAAACAGGAGATCTCAAGGGGAGTAATAGGGGACATTAAGGGGTGTTGCAGGGGAATTGATAAGGTGTTAGTAGGGTTAAGCTCTTAACTAAGCTAATCTTAAAAGACACTTAAATAATGGTCAGTCTCATTTAGTTTCAAAAAAGATTGTGATACTAAAAAGTGTCGTGCCTACGGCACTTTTTAGATTATTAAACAATTTATTCAACCATAATGTCATCCCTACGGGATTCTATTTCCGTCAGGAGCGAAACCAGGGTATGCTCCCAAAGAAATGCCTCAACTAAAAAGCACTTAAAAAACACTGTTTTCATTATATCACTGTTATTCAGCATTATAATGATGTGTCCTTTGATAAATTTCACGCCCAACGTATTTTCGGAAGCATAAAAAGTAAAACCAGGTTGAATAAAGAGCTTCCATATCTGTTGAAGGAATTGGCCCGGGAAAGTCTGATGGATAATCAGATCTATACCCTGGCATTGGAAGTTGCCGAAGAACATCAAAAGTTAATGGAAGATTTTAAACACTTCATGCAAATGAATACCGAAACAACCCATACAGTTAATGAGCCTGCAAGCCGAAAAAGCATAACCAAGCCTAACCCAAACCATCATATCCCGCATCCCGATTTTTGGACATCCAATCAGGTGACAGCCTATCTGGGTATCAGCAAACGCACGCTTCAAAACTACCGCAACCGAAAACAAATTCCCTTCACCAAATTCAATGGTAAAATTTATTATCCGACTGCTGCTGTTAAGGCATTGGTGAATCCTAAATAGGATAAAAATCATACACAGCCTATAAAAGCTGCTATTTATGCAATTACTGTTATTAATGTCACCAATACAGTAATAAGTAATGATGGTGTTAAATTCAATTCGAAAAATGATAATCCTTCAAAAAGTGCCGCTGTTAATGTTAGCAATGCTATTATTTGCAAGTATCATCAGATAATAAGCTCTCCTATAGAAGTGGCCTTGCACATGCTTGTCGTTCCACATTTCTTTGCCAAAAAAATGTCAATTAAACATCAATTGCCGACAAATAGACAGTTGAGAAGGGAATGAATTTACTTATTTAGCAGCACTTGAATTAATAAGATGAGCGAACTCCAAAAATCAGAAAACACTTCAGCCTTTGTTTCTATTAAAGCAGAGGATATTTTGGAATTGCTTACAGAATTTCATGAGAATAAAAGTAAAATAAATGAATTGGAAAAGGAAAATCAAGAACAGAAAATAAGGATGGAAAAATTTGAAAAAGAACTTACGCTTTTGAAAAGATTATACTTTGAAAAGCAACAGCCTATAAAAAAAGAAACAATGAAACCTGAATCAAAATCCAATACCACTGATGAGAAAGCTAATCCAGTTCAACCCAAAAATTACGCAGAACTGAAAAATTTACAGCGGGAAAGAGGTTATTTAAGCAGCCGCGAAGTAACAGAAATCTTCCAAATTAGCAAAAGAACACTACAAAACTATCGCGATAATGACCTTATAAGTTTTTATACTGCTGACAAGAGTAGAAAAATCTGGTACAAACTTGACGAGCTGGAAGCCCTATTCAAACGAAGAAAAACAAACAACACAGATGCTGATGCTCATTCTGCTTAATAAAATTTTGAAATATTTTTGAAATATTTTGATTATTGCTTACTTTTAACCCCTCCAAAAAAACACCAGGCACAACCTGAAGTCATAGCCTGAAGGTACAACCTGACCAAAACTAATAAACATGCGATTCCGACTCTCGTTAGTTGTGACAGAACCGTCGCACGTCATTTTGCCGATCAATTATCAGTATCCCCTATCGGCATGGATCTATAAGACCATAAATTATGGCAATCATGAGTTTGCTAATTTCTTACACCAGCAAGGATTTAGCAATGCAGGCAAAGCCTATAAGTTTTTTACCTTTTCGCATTTGATGATTCCCCGCAAAGGGATGATGATAGCCGGTGACAGGATTATATTAAAAACCAAACAATTATCACTTGAGGTTGGCTTTTTGGCACCAGAGGTGATGCAGCATTTCATCAGTGGTTTGTTTAGCAATCAAACTTTCAGGCTTGGCGACAAGAAATCTGTTGTCAGTTTCAGGGTAGAACAAGTGGAAGCTACTCCCATGCCAGCATTTAAACCGGTGATGGTATATAAATGCCTTAGTCCGGTCATCATCAGCACCAAAACAGCCGAAAGCCGCTACGCGCAATACCTTGCACCAGACCGGCCGGAATATGAATCACTTTTCGTGAACAACCTCCAAAACAAAGCCCGGGCAGCAATCCATCATGGCTTGATTGAACCAGGCAAACAAAATGACATACAACCCACCTTTAAACTAATTGGAGAGGCGCACTCCAAAAAGATAACCATAAAAGCCGACACCCCCAACGAATCACAAATCCGGGGTTTCCTCTACCATTTCCAGCTGCAAGCTCCCCAGCTGTGGCACAAAATAGGCTATCTGGGCGGCTTTGGCGAAAAGAATAGTTTGGGAATGGGGTGTGTGGGGGAAGGTGGGGGCAAGAGGCCTTAAAAAATATGAAAGCGTGCTAAAACAAAATGATCGGAAATAAACACTAAATATTAAAGGAATGACCAAAATAGATTTATCAATTCTTGAAAAAATTCCAGAACCGAACCTAAAGGTAATTCTGGAAATTGAACCCTTAGCACCACTCTCGATGGTGAGTGAGTTGCCCGGTTCATTTTATAAGTCTTTAAAAAGCCCTAGCAAAAAAATGATTTGTGGACTTTTTGAAAACGTTTTGGGTTGGCATATTGACATTGCCGACAGAAGACTTATTCAAAAAGACTTGGTTAAAGTTCGTCAAAAGGGAATTAAAAATGAAGATAAGAAGAAAGGCATTAAAACAAGTATTGAAAGCCTGCAATCTGGCTCAACCTATATTCCTTTATTGTATGAATATTTTAATGTCGGACTGCCTGTAATTCCGGCAACTATTAGTTACAATGACTTGTGGAGTCGTTCTTTTGCAAGGACAGATACTGCAAGGCATGCCGCTGGCGCAATGTTTATGGATGCATCTTTAATTGAAAAGTGGACTCAAATAAAAAAATCAGTTGGTAGCAATGAAAAGCGCTCTAGCCAACAAAAGACAAAGCTTCTAGATAACTTATTTAAAAGATATTTAGGAAGTTTTCCTATGTATTATACGACACCTACAACTCGAGAATATTTTTCCTACTCAGGGAGCATTAAGATAGGCTTAAGTATAGATAATCTATTAAGAGAACAGCTATCGAAATCTTTACTGTCATCAAATATGGCCTATTTAGGTAGTAGTGAAGGATGGATTAATCTTAAAATTTATGAGCTATGATTATTCAGCATCCATTTTTGCGTTATGCAAAGGCTCTCGTCAGAGTTGAAACTCAAAAAGACAAGATATCTATTAATGATTGTCTTAATATCCTAAATGGACAAAAGGAGTACTATCGTCTTGTACCAGCTGAGTCATATGAAGGAAAAGAAAAAGTCAAATTTGCCTACTCAAGTAATGAATGCGTAGTCGGAAAGAAAACCCCATATACCAAAAATTATGGAATATTTTTAGCTCCTAATGTAATCTTAGAGGATGGAAATGCAAATAGCACTTGGGATAAAATAGAGGCAATTGACAAAGAGTTTGAAACCAAAAAAGATAAGAACGTTGACGCATTACTTTCGACAACAGCTGTAGCAGGAGACTATATTAGGTTTTCTGAGCAGGGTGGGAAAGGAAAAGTTACGCCCAAAATATCTTACGAAGATTATATACTTCTTCTGATATCATTAATTACAGAAAAGAAACCTTGTTTACAATATCATTTGCCGAATTCGAACCCAAAGAAAGAAGTTCGATATAATGCGTGTATTATCCCTGATTTAAGTGATGGTGATATAGAAAACTTCATCAGACTCTTTAAACAATTATTGGTAACCAAAACAAAGGATCTTTTTGTAGGAAATGTTTTGCCACCAGGAGGAACAGGACAAAATAAACGAACTAAATATGAAGCCAAACGGCCATTGATATATAAGGGCAACTTTCCAAATCCTCCGCGAAGCAGTGCAATGGGAAGTATAGCCCTTTTAGGAGCGATCGGTGAATTATCAAAAGATGCTAAAGTATCAGACTTGACTCAAAGAGTTTTAAATAGCTTAAAGGATGCTAACATATACATGATAAAACCAGGAGATGCAACTACGTTCACATATAATAATCATGTAATAGACATAGCAAAAGCTGGAAAGTTAAGAACAATAGTTGATAGTATTTACTACTCGGAATTAGCTCTACATGGGAATAGACACAGAAAAGATTTAAAACCTGCAGAAAAGAATGCGCTTGTAAATGAATACCAAAAATTCGATTTGTTCACAAGTCGCTTCCTTCAATTATTTAATCATGCAGCATTTAAGGATTTTCTTGCCTTACGTGCTGAATATCCCAAAGAAGTAACAATATTGTTTAACACATACTTTATAAAAATGGAAAAAATTGATCCAGCAATTGTGGCATCAGCAAGGGCTATGGGAAAATGGCTCAACCAAGTTGCATATTTTGCAGCAAAAGCTGAAATTAAAGAGAACATACAGAATTATAAAGAAGAACTAAGAAAAGCAAAATCGAAAGGTTTAACTGAAATCGAAAGTTCAATCTTTTGTGCCAAATCAGGGACGGCTTTAATTGCCCAAACGATAACCAGGGCTGGTCGTTTATCGACAACTGAAGCTCCCAATGAAGCAACACTATTCATAGATAAAACTAATAGTGGCGATTTATTACGGGATGATGCGAAGAATCTATTAATTGCGTACTTAAGACTAAATCCCTACCAAAAGAGGATTGATCCACTCGGCGCGAATGACGATATAGACGATACAGAAGAAACAGATAACCACAGTGACGAATAATTAAACCTATAAAAATAAATACAATGGAAATTAAAGGAATTTTAGTTACAGCTCTTGCCCCGTTCGAAAACCATATTGCAAACGGTGGCGAAAAATTGTTAGGCAATGCATCTTCAGTTAAAAGAAGGCCAGACGGACGAGTTTATGTGTCGGGACAAATGCAGCGTCATGTTCTATTTTCTGCAATCGACCGAATAAATTCAGCAGATACGGCGAAAGGGGAAACCTTTGTTTCAAATGGCGATGGTATTAGTAATTTAATCGAGAAAGACTTGCGTGCTGATATGGGCGGTTTTATGCATCCTTCAAAAGGTGATTACTCTGGAAGAAGAACTGCTCCATTATCGGTAACACCCGCTGTTGCAATAAATGAAAGTGAAGTGGGGCGTGACTTATTGATACGAATAAAGAATAACATCAAAGGGGAACATGTTTATTCTGACGGTTACATTATCAGGAATGATGATGAAGCTGAAGAAGGTGGAGAGAATAAACAAGCTTTGGCTACAAAAGAGTTCAGTGAATACGATTTGATGCACATGAATTTCTTTTTGGATATTAGTACTTTGAGTATTTCAAAAGCCTTCAGATACGAAAGAAGTTTCAATATAGGAACAACATATTTTAAACATGCCCGAGATGACGAACGGAAACGTCGCGCCCGGCTTTATTTGGAAGCGACCAAATCGATGAATGACTATGCCAGCCAGGCCCGCAATGCGGTAAGTGGTGAACCTCAAAAAGTTTTAATTGTTTTCGATACTGTTTTAAGTCGCAAAGCAAGCCGATATTTTGTTGCTGGAGAGCAGGAACAGAAAAATATCTTAGCTGAATTAGAAGCCAGAGGCGCTAAATATTTCATCGGCGATGACACTACTGATAAAAGTGTTTACACGGCCTACAAAGAAGCCTTGGCGTTTTTAGCTGCAAATCCACTTTATGATCCTGCAAAAGGTACAGAAGTAGTAACATTTGAACAAGCATTCGGAGGTGAGTAATTTCAAGTATCCCATATTGGCTAAGCCTTCCGGCATTACTCTTGAGCAACATACCCAAGGTGTAGTGTCGGAAGGAAAGCTATTGCTGGAACAAACGCCTTTTGTCGTTCAGAAATACCAGGAACGCATTGGGAAAAGTTTGGCAATTCGTTTAGAGCGGGTGTGCCAATATCATGATTTGGGGAAGAAAAATCCCAAATGGCAAATTGCGTGTCAGAAAGATTACGACGCTTTTCTTCAATGGCAATCCCAACATGGTGGCACTTTCAAAGAATATTCAAAAACGGAAAATGCAGGCGAGAATATTCGTAAGGCAGGAGTTCGACACGAAATTCAATCGTTGCGAATGGTCGAGAATAAAAAATTGCCGTTGCCCCAGCAAGCTGCTATTGCTGCACATCATGGTAAATTAGGAAACAATTTTGAAGAGCGTTGGGCAAATGAAAACGCATCTGACTTTTGGGGTTCTTTTAAAAGAGAAAGCAATCGGGTTATTGAGCAATACTCGTTGGAACAGAGTGCAAAATCACATTATGAATTTGCAGGGCCACGAGGATTATTGCAATTGGTCGATCACCGGGCGAGTGCTAAAGAAGAAGGTGATGTTGTTCCTAATTTCAAACAATTCAGCTATCAATTTCCCCATAAGGAAAAAAGAGGGGTTCAAAAAATGATAGAGCAACATTGGCAAGATGATTTATTGCTTGTTCGCGCTCCAACAGGCGCCGGAAAGACAGATGCATCGTTGTTATGGGCATCCTTGCAAATTGAAAATAAGCGGGCTGATCGGTTGGTTATTGCCATGCCTACTCGTTTTACATCGAATGCCTTGGCTATTAATGTTGCCGAAAGCTTATCCGATACTGGACTTTACCATTCAAGTGCATGGTTTGCAAAATTTCAGGAACAAGTTGATGTCGGGGCTATAAAAAAACAAGAAGCTGAAAAAATCCATGAATTTGCCCGGTTGTTGCAAACTCCAATAACCGTTTGTACCATCGACCATTTATTGATGGCCTTGACACTGACAAGAGAGGATCACCATTTAATTTCGTTCAACATGGCCAATTCTTGTCTGGTCATTGATGAAGCAGATTTCTACGATGATTTTACACAAGCAAACATTCTTGTTTTACTCGAAATCCTGAAATATTGGAATGTTCCCGTTCTTTTGATGAGTGCTTCATTGCCAGAATCGGTTTTGTCTTCTTATCAAAAGCTGGGATATAAAATCGACAAGATTGTTGAGGACAATTCAGACAATTCAAGAGATCGTTTTGAGATAAAATCGATCAAAGAATATTCTGACTTAGAAGAGATCAACGATTTGCTCGAGTTGTGCGTAGAGAGAGGGACTGCAATCGTTTATGCAAACACTGTTGATAAAGCTGTGATGTTCTATGATTGGTTCAAAAAGAGAAAGGCAAACCCAATTTTATACCACAGTCGATTCACAGAACCGCACAAAAAAGATAAGGAGCAGGAACTAATCAATGCATTAGGAAAAGAAGCCTGGGAGAAGAATTGTGCCAATGGAATAGCTATTCTAACTCAGATTGGAGAAATGAGCATTAATATTAGTGCTGACATTATGATTTCGGAACTTTGTCCGATTGACCGTTTAACTCAACGTGCTGGCCGCCTGTGCCGTTTCGACAAAACAAAAGTTGGTGAATTGTATTTGTTAGTGCCACAAAAAAACGATTTAGTTTACCCTGCACCTTATGGCGAATACGATCGAAAGATTAAGGCTTGGATTCCATGCGAAGCGTTTGTAAAAACATCTGAAATTCTTGAAACTACACTTTACAGTGCAGAAAAACTTGTAAGTCTTCTTAATCATGTTTATGCAGTACAAGACTCTTTTTCTCCAAAAGCAAATAACAATGCTAAAAGCTTGAAAGAATATTTTTCTTGGAACTGGCTAATTAACCCTAAACAAATAACAGCAACCGATGATTCAGATACTAACTTTTGGAAAAGTAGAAATATTGCACCTCAAGACACAGTATTTGTTGAAAAACCAACATCAAAGTTTTTTTATAACTATTTAGGTTTTCAAAATTGGAAACTACAAAACTCATTAGAATTGCCAGTTTATCTAATTGAGAAGGGCAAGAAGTTGCATATGATCGATCTTCAAAAAATAAGGATTAAAGATGAATACGAGATTATTTATATGATCCGAGAAGGCTTTTACGATAAAGTGAAAGGAGTATCCTTTATGGAAGAAGATCAATTTCAATAAACAGAAATTGACAACATCTTATAACCGATCCTGACAGCTTAATTGTATCAGAATAAACCAACAGGAAACCTTAACCAAAACACCCACCATCATGAACAACAAAACTTCATGGGAAAAGCTAAAGCAGATAGACAGACACAAGCTATTTCTGTGTCGCTCCTACGGAGCTTTGGGGCATTTGGGGAGGATTATACCATACTGCCGTTCCTACGGAACTGGCATGCATTAATGATTGAAAAAACTACAAAATATTGGACAATAGTGATTTAAGACAAATCATGCAGCAGATGAAAAAAAATACATAAGCCATTTCTGTGTCGCTCCTATGGAGCTTTGGGGCATTTAGGGAGGATTATTTTGTACCATACTGCCGTTCCTAAGGAACTGGCATGCTAAAATGAGTGAGAGAACTACAAAATATTGGTCAATAGTGATTTAAGACAAATCATGTAGCAAATAGAATACGAAAAACCCCAAACAAGCTATCCCTGTGTCGCTCCTACGGAGCTTTGAGATATTTAGGGAGGATTATTTTGTACCATAGTGCCGTTCCTCCGGAACTGGCACACTAAAACGAACGAGAAAACTACAAGATATTGGACAATAGAGATTTATGACAAAATTATGCAGCAGATGGAAAACATAAAAAAACCCAAGGAGGATATTCCGGTGTGGCTCTTAAAAAGCTTTGAAGCATTTGGAGAGGTTTTTTTATCAAACTGCCGAACTGTAGAATTGGCATTTATGCTCATAAGAGAAAGCAAGTGTGTGCACCAACAATTTTTCAACATAAAATACCCCTATAAGCGCAACAATAAAGCAATAAAGTTTCACCCCAAAACCAGCCTCATAGAGGCGAAATTATGGTAGCCTCGTTAGAGGCGACATTATGGTAGCCTCATAGAGGCGGCATTACGGTAGCCTCGTTAGAGGCGGCATTAAAATAAAATCAACATTATGGCAAACACCTACACACAAATCAACATCCACGCAGTATTTTGCGTAAAAAGACGAGAAAACATTATCACCCTAAATTTCAGCGACCAGCTGTATTCCTACCTTGCCGGTATCATCAATAAAACCGGGAATTATTCCCTCGCTGTCAACGGATACAGGGATCATGTTCACGCATTTTTCGAATTGAACCCCTCATTGGCATTATCGGATGTAATGCGCGACATCAAGACCAATTCATCCAAATGGATCAATGAAAAACATTTTGTAAAAGGGCATTTTTCGTGGCAGAAAGGATTTGGCGCATTCTCCTATTCCCGTTCGCAAAGAAACAACGTCATTAAATATATTATGAATCAGGAAAAGCATCATTCCAAAAAAACATTTCGGGAAGAATACCTTGAACTACTTGAAAAATTTGAAATCCCATTCGAAGACAATTATGTCTTCGAATTCTTTGAATAACAGCCTCATAGAGGCAGGATTAAAACAGCCTCATAGAGGCGGCATTATGAAAATGAACTTACATTTTAATTCAACCACCACAAATAAAAAACCAACCTATGCAACGCTATATTACCCAACTCATTGAAGACCTGCACGAAATTGCGCAAATAACGCATCCATCGGGCAAAACAGCAGAAGAAACGGTTCACGACGATAAAACATTTCTCAAACACCTTGAAGACATTGAAAATTACTTACATGGCGAAGAACTGCCAATTTCAGAAATCACCGGTATCTTGCCTGAGCAACTGCCACCTCCCGAAATGCTCAACGAATCACAACAGGCACAATTATCAGTAGAATTAGAAAGCTTTTTGGCCTATTTTCATTTTGTTCTTGATTTTCCCCAAAACTACCCCAGCCATTCGTGCTATCCTTTTATCAAGAAATTTTGGACAGAAAAACATTCACCCATGCGGATTGGCTTCAGTTATATCGAATTTTGCGAATACGACAAAGCAAACTGTCCCTTCCCCGGCTATTGCACCACTTGCGATGAATTTGAAATTGAAGACAAGCACCTCGACATGGGCAAATTCGAAGGCTTAAATGAAAGCGAGCACCCATTTTAGAATAACATTCAATCCTTTATTAAACTTTCTTCCATCATGCGCATCACCGGAACACATTTCGCTTACTTTCAGATCTGCCATCGCAAACTCTGGTTGTTTAGCAATGGCATCAATATGGAACAACATTCCGAACTGGTTGACGAAGGCAGGCTGATTCACGAAACCAGCTATCAGCAGCGGCCTAATCGGTATGAAGAACTGGAAATTGATGGCATAAAAATCGACTATTACGATCCGGCCAAAAAATGCATACACGAAATCAAGAAATCGGCAAGCCTGGAACCGGCACACGAATGGCAAGTCAAGTATTACCTTTATGTGATGAAACAGCACGGCATTGAGGGTGCCAGCGGAATCCTGGAATACCCGCGAACCCGTCAAACCAAAGAAGTATTGCTCAGCAGTCTTGATGAAGAAGCCATAGCCGAGATGATCTTTCAGATTAAAGAAATCATCCAAAGCGAACATTGTCCTGAAAAGCAAAAAATGAAAATCTGCAAAAAGTGTGCTTATCACGATTTCTGCTGGACAAACGAAAATACCGACAAACCATGAAGAAAACCTACTACCTGATGAACCCGGGTCGCCTGTCGCGAAAAGACAACACCCTTCGGTTTACACCTGTTGATGAAGATGGCAATGAAGGCCAGCCTCGTTACCTGCCTGTTGAAAATGTGGAAGAGTTCTATTGTTTTGGGTCGCTGGATGCCAACAGCAGCCTATACAACTTCTTAGGCAAAAACCAGATAGGGGTTCACTTTTTCGACTACTACGAAAACTACACAGGTTCTTTTATGCCACGCGAACACCTGCTGTCAGGAAAACTGCTCGTTAATCAGGTAAAACATCACCTGAGCAAAAGCAAACGCATAGAACTTGCACGCGCATTTATCAATGGTGCAGCGCACAATATTTTGAAAAACCTGATGTATTATCGCAATCGTGGCAAAGATCTGGATGATGCCATAGCTGACATCAAACTATACAGCCAGCAAATTGATGTTGTGCCAAATATCGAGAGCCTGATGGGCATCGAAGGAAATATACGGCAGCGCTATTACAGCGAATTCGATACTATTATTCAGCATTTCAGCATGGAAGGGCGCAGCAAACAACCGCCGCTCAACGAAGTAAATGCCCTGATTTCGTTTGGCAATATGATGTGCTATACCCAATGTCTGCGAGCCATACAGCAAACACAGCTTAATCCTACCATTAGCTATCTGCACACACCTGGCGAACGGCGTTTTAGTCTGGCACTCGATCTGGCCGAAATCTTTAAACCCATGCTCGTTGACCGGCTCATTTTTAGTATGCTAAACCGGCGTGAGTTAAAAGCCGACGACTTTGATGCCAAAGTGAATGCTGTTGTGCTCAAAGAGAAAGGCAAAAAGGCCTTCGTCACCGGATTCGAACAACGCCTCAGCGAAACCATACAACACCGCAGCCTTGGCAAAAGCGTAAGCTACCGCTACCTCATCCGGCTCGAATGCTACAAAATCGTAAAACACCTCATGCAAATCGAAGACTACAAACCCTTCAAAATGTGGTGGTAAAAACCCATTAAATCATTAAATCATTCTCTCATTCAATCATTCTCTCATTCACTCATTCACTCATTCAATCATTCACTCAATAATTCAATCATTCTCTCATTCTATCATTCTCTCATTCACTCATTAATTCACTCATTCAATCATTAAAAACCCCTTAACATGACCGAAAAAGAACTATTCATAGAAAGAATGAAAATCCGGACAAAGCAATTTGCCATTGATACTATCAAATTCTGTGAATCACTTCCAAAAGGCAACACTTTCTATAGGATGGGAGATCAACTGCTAAGGTCAGCTACATCAGTCGGGGCAAACTACAGAGCAGCCTGCAGAGCAAGATCCAAAGCAGAATTTTTCAGTAAACTCTCCATTGTAGTTGAAGAAGGCGACGAATGTGGTTTCTGGCTCGAACTATTCATTGAATCAGAAAAACAAAACACTGAAGAAGCACACCGACTGCTTTCAGAAGCCAATGAAATAACATCAATCCTCGCAAAAGCCCGTAAAACCACCAGCAACAGATAGCCCATTCAATCATTCTCTCATTCAATCATTCTCTCATTCACTCATTCAATCATTCTATAATTCAATCATTAAATCATTCAATCATTAAAAAATGTACGTAATTTTGGTCTATGACATCGGACAAAAACGCGTGGGAAAAATGCTTAAATTGTGCCGTCGATATTTGAATTGGATACAGAATTCGGTTTTTGAAGGCGATCTGAGCGAGGTGAAGTTAAAAGAGCTTATTGCCGAAGCAAGAGGCATTATGGATAAAGAATATGACAGTTTGATCATTTTCAAATCCCGACAGGCAAAATGGCTTGAAAAACAGATCGTTGGGAAAGAGCGAAGCAGTCTGGATCAGATTATTTAGTTGTCGGTGGATAAAATTAAGCGTTTAAAGAACTAGATTTCGCAAGTACAAACAAGCTTTTGCTCTTTGACATCCTGAAAATAAGCAAGATAACAAATCTGTCAGTAAGCGGTCAAAAACATGGTATTGGATATTGACGCTAAAAAGCGCAGAAATTTGCTATTTTTGCAAAACTAAACTGTTGAAGAACAGTATTTTTTATTGTTTTTACCAACGGCTATCAATCGTACCAAACTGGAATTGAAACTATGGTAATGTTTACTCAAAAGATAAGGGTAATATGACTATCAATCGTACCAAACTGGAATTGAAACTTCGGAGAGTGCTATAACTTACGCTGTTGGCAAAAGCTATCAATCGTACCAAACTGGAATTGAAACATTGATAAATAATAATAAAATGTAACTTGTTTTGTTCTATCAATCGTACCAAACTGGAATTGAAACTCTCAAACAGGGGTAACCGTTAAACCAGTATCAGAACTATCAATCGTACCAAACTGGAATTGAAACAAGTACGACAAGGAGTTTGAAGGTAAGGTAAGGGGCTATCAATCGTACCAAACTGGAATTGAAACGACGGTATCGCAAGACCGTCACGCGTTTGAGTTGGCTATCAATCGTACCAAACTGGAATTGAAACTTTTATTACCGTATGCACCTAGCGGTTTTTGGAAATACTATCAATCGTACCAAACTGGAATTGAAACTTCGCTTGCTGGCTTGAAATTGTTCACTTTTTTTGCTATCAATCGTACCAAACTGGAATTGAAACGATCGTAGCAATCGAAATGGTCTTTTAGTTCATCCCTATCAATCGTACCAAACTGGAATTGAAACTAACGAATAATTATTAACTAATAAATAGTAATTTTATCTATCAATCGTACCAAACTGGAATTGAAACCAGTTTATGTGCATCTTATTAAAGTGCTTCCCATATCTATCAATCGTACCAAACTGGAATTGAAACGAGATTACAGCAGCTTTCAAGCTAAACCCAAGAACGTCTATCAATCGTACCAAACTGGAATTGAAACTTTTGTTATTTAGAATTGAATTAAATTAGAAATATTTTCTATCAATCGTACCAAACTGGAATTGAAACGCGGATCAGCGGGCGGCGTCACTTTTCAACGCTACAACTATCAATCGTACCAAACTGGAATTGAAACTAAATATTCCCGTCAATGTCTGTAACGGTCATTCCTCTATCAATCGTACCAAACTGGAATTGAAACAGATATATTGTGTTTTCATCGACTTGGATAATGGCGCTATCAATCGTACCAAACTGGAATTGAAACAGCTTTTATCGGTTTCGGATTTGCATCCGGTACTGTTCTATCAATCGTACCAAACTGGAATTGAAACTGATTTAAAGTTTTAAGTTAAATAAACTGTTGTAACCTATCAATCGTACCAAACTGGAATTGAAAC
>Ga0334895_1000388_pt1 | contig 63827 bp, 66 predicted proteins | sample GraSluR3_MG_7_FD_207229 | JGI IMG/M metagenome (GOLD analysis project Ga0334895, IMG submission 207229) | Sludge microbial communities from methane-producing bioreactor in Wageningen University, Netherlands - Granular Sludge_31_05-R3 | ecosystem: Engineered > Bioreactor > Anaerobic >... | reverse complement strand
CTCATCATCGAACTCACTGAAAATCAAAGTCTTATGACAAAGTTGCAGAGAGACACCGACCCCCTCTGGAATTGCATTTACTTCATCTACAAAAAAGGCAACTCCCTGCTTCCTTTTAATAAGCTCTGCTGCTGAACGGAGGGATTCGATGGATAGCGTGATATGCCCACCCTCGTTCTCATTGCTTGGCTCACCAAATAACGGACACCAGTCCCCGCATGGGAACGAATCCTCTTTGTCTGTAACCCTGTTGGTGAACGGACAAACCTGTAGCTCATAGTCCACTACCCGCATGATCGATAAAAACCCGTCCACATTGATTTTCCCTTTCATCACATCTCCTCCATATTCGAATAATCCCGTTTCAGTCTCGAGAACCGGTCGCCGTCTTGGAATATCAGAAACTCATCCTGGAATACATCGATACGGTAACGGATCCTCTTCGTGGTCAAACCGAATCGCTTGGCCAGTGACAACATGTCTATCGATTCAGGCCAGTAGGGTATGGCCTCCGCTATCTGACGGTTCATGTCCGTAATACCCTTCTTGCGCTTTGAAACCTGTATCGGCACCAGCTCCCGTGAATTTACCCGCACTCCCTGCATCATTTGGCACCTCCCTTCTGACGAACATCCAGGACTCTGGCGACTACCCATGAAAGAATGATCGCCATGATGCCAAATTGGGTACCAATCGAAAAACCGATGCATATCGCCCCGATAAAACACAAGACTCCGAGTGCTGTAAACACCCCGCTTTTAATCTCTTTCCCGATTCCCATCTAACACCTCCATCTCGTAATCGAAAAAATATCCGTTGATTCGTTTTCCCCTCCGGATGGCCCGCCAAATATCAACCTTGTTGACACTGTTATCCTCCGCTGCCTCTGAAAGACTCCGGTAATGCTTCTCATCACCGTCAGCTATGGCTATGACGGGAGTCCTTCGCCCCATCATGAGCTGTACCTCAACTGGTACCCTTCACGACTCTTGCGGCCGCTGCTGAGCAAGGAGAGCACCGACTGGTAACACAGGCCTACCTCACTCATGGCACTGGTGATGTTCGGTACCGTGCAGATGTATTTGCCGTCCTTGATCACATCGATGTCCTTGGCACCTTTCTTGGGAAATCCTGTGAAGCACCATCCGTCTTTTGGCATGCCGTTGAGCATCCCGTAGACTGTCCGGTAGGGAAGCCTGCTGAAACTGGCAGCTTCGGCTATGGTGTCGAACTTGCCAACCTGAGCACCATCTTTGGTAACTGTGATGCCGAGGTTGTCCCCACTTTCGATGATCGCCCGGTATGCCGAGTACACTTCAGCCGGATCCACACCGGCACCGGAACATATCAGATACAGATGGAAATCGCTCTCGAAAAAATACGCCGCCTCATCCCTGAGCACGCTGGCCATCTGCAGATCAGCAAGGGCTACATCAATCACCGCTTTGCAAAGGCGCCTGAAACCTTTTGCGATCTCTATCTTCTGTCTGTCGGTGAGGTTCTTCTGTATCAGGCTCACAGGTACCCCCGGTAATCTTCCACCACCAAGTTGCTCATGCTGTACCGGGTCTTTATCCGAGAAAGGCACTGGTCATTGAAATGTCGGGCCATGTCCTCGCTGGTCATGTTGCCCAGGTACACGGTCTTGACACTATTGTTGGCCCGGTCGTCGATGATATCGGTCAATGCCTGGCTGTTGTATTCGGTCCATGGAGAAAGCCCAACCTCGTCGATTACCAAGAAGTGATATCTGGCGAACCGATCGATCACATCCTGCTCGGTGATGTCCTTGCGCCCGAATGTGGCCTTGATCTGCCTCAGTAGTGCCCCCTCCTTGATGATGCATGCCGATCTGCCACGAAGGAGCGCCTCGCGGACCAGGGCGCAGCCTAGGTGGGTCTTTCCCACTCCCACGGGACCGGCCAGGATCAGGTTTGCCCGCGAATCGTCCAGGAATTGGATGAACTCCTGCTTTGCCTCGTATCTCGGGTCCTCGAAATCTTTGTACTTGAAGTTCTCGAAAGAATCCTCGAGGTATTTCAATGGAACCCCCGCATTCTGCAGCCGTATCCGGAACTTCACCTTGGGATCCTCCCGTTCGACGATGATCTTCTGCTTCTCTGCGGCCTCGGCCTCGCTGGTGCATGTCGGGCACTTGCTTTCGTAGATCTCGCCGGTGATCGGATCAGACCAACGGAACGCCGTGTACGTTCCGTGCACTGGGCATTCACCGGATATCCTCGTGGTTTCTCTCATTGCCGACTGTCGCATCAAAGCATCCATCATCGCCTCCTACAGGGTCACTTTTCCGGATTTCTTACCCGCCCAAAGTTCGTTCACCCGTCCTGACCGGAATTTGTCGTCTTCCGGCTTCTTGTCGAAGCTCCCATGTTCCCAGGTCCTCACGGCAGCCTTCCAGTCCTTCATCGGATTCCGGCCGACCTTCCAGCCATTTGCCTCGTAGTGGGAAAACCACTTCTCCGGGTTTACCTTGCCTCCCCGCTCTTGGCAGTAGGATTGGACTTCACTGAGAGTTGGCTTTACGAACTGTTGCCGCTTGGCTTTTTTGGGTGGTTTCTCCCCGGTGGGGGGAAAGAGAATATTTATATTCTCTAGGGGGGTATTAGTATCTAGTAGAAGAGTCTTTTGTTCGGACAGATCTGTCCAAGGGTCGGACACTTCTGTCTTAGGTTGGACAGATTTGTCCAACCCTACATTTTCTTCCTTATGCTCCTGTACTTCCCCGTCGTCCACAAGCTTCGAGTAGACTGGCTCACAGAGTCTAAAACAACTGAAAACCCCGCCCTCTTTTATTGTCACATGTTCCAGGACTCCAGAGTCCACAAGGCGCTCAAATCTCCTGCTTATGGTCTTCGCAGATCCACCCACTATTGGAAGGTCCTCTAGGACCCCGCTGTAGTTTACCCAGAGCCAGGTCTTACCTTCATGGATCACTGGTCGCATTTTCCCGGTTCCTTGAAAATCAACGAACCAGCGCAGTATCATGGCCTCATCCATGCCAAGACCAAGGTTGAGTAAATGTTGCTGACTAAAGCCGAGTATGGTGTATTTCATAGCTTTTCGAAGTCCCTCTCTGAAAATAAGTGCGGCTGCTTGGTCTTCACGTATAGGCTCTTGCCGCCGATGGTCTTGATATGGAACGTCCCCGCATTCTCGCGCAATCTACGCAGCACTGTAGAATCCAAAGGACGCTTGTCCACTCCGTTTTTCCTCAATTCCCTGACTACCCTCTTATGGATCTGATAGCCAGCGAGCGGCTTGCCCTCCTCCATGTCATTCAGTACTTTTTTGACCGCTTCCACTGTCGTCATCGTCTCCCTCCTCGAACTTGTGCATCGCATAGGTTCCCAGTACCTTTAGACACACTTCCTTCTTGCCCCGGTGCTTCTTTGCCGGGCACATCTCGCATCTTCCGTTCAGCAGCATCCCGCATGCGTTCCTTCCGACGCTGAGCAGGAACATATCCCTGTGGATATCCTTCATGGTCGGTAAGGCCCAGTCGAATATCCGCTCCAGTCCGAGCCTATGGCCCCGTCCCTGCGTTTTCTCTTCCAAAGCGGTACGGAAGGAGAGCGGAGCCACCCTGTTGGCCTGTCTGCCCTCCTGCTCTATCCGCTTGATGGCTTTCGCCATCTTCTCCCTGGTTGACTTCGGCATGGCATCGAGATCGATATCCAGTATCATCAGTCCTCCAGGTAGTTCTTGTGCATCATGTTCATCCATGACGCACGGGAGAACGCAGCCTCCCACTCGCGCTGGCACTTCTGCTTGTGGACCAACGATGCCCCGTAATGCCGGTGAAGATGCTCGTGGCACTCGCAGCAGAGCTCCAGGACAAAATCGTGCCTGTCGCTGGTCCTCCGCTTGGGTCCGCCGAATATGTGGTGGATCTGGGTCGGTCCATACTTGTGGCACCGCTCGCAGATTCCCCGCTTCACCCGCTTCTTGTCACGCATGGAAACAAGCCTCCAGAATCAACCGCATATCGCTCCTGGTCAAAGAACCGACGGTAGATCCATACTCCCGGACGATCGTCACATTCCCATGCAGGATCTCACCATGGATGCTGATTACCGATCCGTCATCACGGGTATGCACTCCATCTTGGATCTCATCCAGCCAGTACATGGCCAGACCGTTTCCGAGAAGCAGTCGCTGCTCCTTGTCGATGCCTGAAAAGGTGTCCTGAGGCACGTAGCTCACTTTTGGGACTGTATTGTCCACATACTTGGTCATGATGGTGATGCGCTTCTTCATTCGGCCCTCTTGAATCTGAACTGCATGATCCCCGCATCTTCGTCGACGGCAAGGTATTCCGCTATGATCCGGTCGCTAGTGAGTTGATCGAGAATGTTTTGTAAAAAGTTCTGGTAGTAGGGAGGATTGATGCTCCTCGGCTCTTCAACCTCATCAACTTTTGTGACCACCCCGTCTTGGATGGTGAGCTGCAATGCAATGTACCGGTCCTTGTCGACCTTCACGACTGGGATGCCCGGACTTACTTCCTGCTTGGCTGGTGGTGTAGGATCTGCGTTGATGATCGGTGGGAGCTCCACTTTTACAGGATCCTTCTTCTTCGGCTTTTCAGTCTGCTTTACCTTTGGAGGTCGCCCCCGCTTTTTCTTTGGAGGATCCATCACCTTGAAGCCTTCCAGTGACTTTTTGATAGCGTCTGCTTTCTTGCCTGATTCTTTCGGGTCGGATGGTTTTTTGGGAGCATTGGGATCTATGTTGGCCAATAGCTGCCCGATACTCTTTCCGCAGCACTCTATGGGTTTGCGCTTCCCACGGATCGCGCTATCTACCACATGTTCGATATGCGCATCAAGAGATTCACGATTCACGTGTGAGGGTAGATATGAGAGCAGGGCATTTGCTCCCCGCGTCTCATAGTCGGTGGAGGTGAGCATCAGATCCACACGATCCTTCTCTTCCTGGGTAAGTTCGTTGATGGTCCTCATCGCCCCTGTCCCTTTGGCCCGTGGCCGATCTTCTCTCTGTCCGAATCACTCATCGAACCCGCTTTCACAACCGTGTAGAGTATGAAAAGCCCCGCCAAAACTACTAAGGTCATCAGAAATGTTTGCATCCTATCCTCCTTGGATCGGCCTACCGGCGGCCGGTTTTCCCCGTCGGGATCCGTACCGCTTTCGGAAAATCGGAATGGATCTGCTCACGCGGGAGCCACTCCTATAACCGCCCTTGCGGTTTGTTCAAATATTCCGGCTTAAGGTCCCGGACAGACCCATGGAGCAGGGAGGGTTCGAACCTCCGCATCCCCGGAGAGCCACTTCGGGAATCCGTGTAGATCGGATGTGGCTCTTTTATGCATCCGATGTCACTGGCCACCGGGGGTTACCCGGCCGCTCTGCCACTGAGCTACTGCCCCAAAAACTCTGTTTGTATCCTTCCGCCAGTGGTATACTGGAGTGTCAAATCGCATATCCCAAAAGACGGAAGGAGAAATGTCAATGATTATGAAAACCCCTCTTAAATGTCCAAACAAGGACTGCAAGTCCCACACTGAGCGAAATGGGCAGCTCTTGCTTGATTGGACACCGATCGGTGGCCCCGGCAGTATGAACACGTTGTTCGTTGTTTGGTACTGCGTTGATTGCAGGACCGCCATATCCATCACTGCCTCGAGCCAAGATTAGGACCATTGGTTCCCCTTGGTAAAAAATTTATAACTCGCGTTGACAACTCGTGGTTCTGGAAGTATCAAACCCTCTTCTTGTTCTGTGTCATAGAGATAGTCCATATTGAATGAGAAGTTTTTGAGAAGGTATCCACTCTTCCTTAGGTTCTCGGCAATTTGCTTCACATAATCCACAAATACAGCTGGAGGCGCGATATTGATCTCAACGCTTTTTACCGTGTTCTCCGCATCTTGGATAATTTCCATTCATTCCCCCTTTGTCTTAATGAATAGCTCGAGAGCCTTTACTGGATCCTTGTCTTTAGAGGACGGCAGCTCCACACCTTCGTTGGTTACATCCAAGAAATGAGTCGCTTTTAGAGCAACCCAGCCGTCCAATATGCGATGTACGTAATAATCATCCGGTGCGACGTGACGGCTTCTCTTTAATTCGCTTCTCAGTTGAGTGATCTCCTTTTCAAGACTGGCCTGCAGAGCTGCATACTGGTCGAGATGTTGGTTTGCCTCTTTCAGCTTGAGCGCCAGAAACTCTTCATTTTTTGCAGCCGCACTATATCGGGTTTCCTTATCGTCTAGTGCTGTTCCAATTACCTCCAGACACTTTATTAGTCCCCGCTCATCCATATACCTTCCTCCTATAAAAGGTGCCCGTTTCTGTGGGACGCCGGGCCAGCGCTCGTCCTTTCGGCCACATCAGGCCAGCTGCTAAGCGTAGATGGGAAGCTCCAGGCCGTATTCGATTAACTTCTTCTTGATGCTCTGCTTGGCATCGACTTTCCAGAGGCCACCATCGGTTTCCCAGAGACCGATATAGGCTCCCTTGTTCTCGTCCTGCTTGAGCCTTAGGATGAACTGGGAAAGCGGTTGGTCACATTCCGGGAATATCCGGTAGGGAGCCAGGATGACCCGTGTCGGTATGTTCGCCACATCAGCGCTTGCCGCAGAGATCCCTTTCTGGATCGTCACCCGGGCACTCAGGCCGTCGTCGCTGAGCGTCACGCCTTCATCAACCTTTAGGCGGCTGGTGATCTTGAATAGATCCTGTGCGCTGTCGGTGTAGATGAACCGTGTCTGCAGGTAGATATTGAACATCTCGGCCGGGATGAACTGGTTGAATGGAAAAGGCTCGATCTCCATCTTGGTATAGACCAGGTGTGTCCGCTGCTGGTCTCCGTCTTCCAGATCGGAATACAGGCTCACCGATCGGTCCTGGTTGATGACCACGATCGCTCCCATGAATTCCATGTCGTTCGGATTCTCTTTCACGAAATCAGCCAGAGACTGGAGCGTGTTGAAATCGAGCTGTCCGGGTCTGTCCACCTGGAAACGCAGCTCCTTGTATGACTGGGGTACGAACTTCGCCCCCTCGTGTTCTATGAAACTGTTCTTGAGTGACAGTTCTTGGATAGCTTTTACTGCACTGCCGTCCACCTTACGCCTCCTTTCCCTTACCCATGGGAATCACGTTCTCCAAAGGGAGCTGCTTTTCCGCTTCCTTTGCCATAGCCACCACACCGCCGTTGGTAAGCTCCATGAAGATCACGCTCTCATCGGACTTGACCGGAGCCAGTGAGGATTTTGCCTTGACCAAGACCTTGGCGCTGGATCTGTCCTCGCTGGGAGTGATCTCAACCTCGATCGTAAGTTTCCGCTTCGTCTTCGGCTCTGTGGCAGGATCCGCGATGTTCTTCAGGATCTTCGGCCACTCCCGGTTGAATTGTTCCTGCACTACCCCTTGATTGAAGTCGTGCAAGCTGCTGATATCTTTCAGTCCCATGTCCATCCTCCAAATTGCCGGGCTTCCACCGGCTCCCCCACCTCCGAGAAGACGGGTCCGACCTCTTTTGTTGCCCGCACCATGCGGACGAAAAAAACTTAAAATACGGCATCCATACGGACCGCCGTCAATTCTGCTTGAACAGCTTCTCCGGGAGAACCTTCTGGAAAGCCTTCAGCCACTTCTCGGCCTCTTGGCGCACCAGCGATCTCTCAGCTTGGTTCAACTTGTCCCAATCCTTCGAATACGATCTGCAGGCCTTGTCCAGATCCTTGTCGCTATAGAAGTTCATCGGTCCTCCTTGAATGAATGCCGGGCTTCCACCGGCCCCACGGAGTTACACCGCTTTGGAGATATGGACGAGAAACGGGATTGCTTCCGGGAGACATCCTTCTGCATCCGGGAAGCTATCTGCTCGGCCCGGTAGACTATGAGCGATGGTGAGACGCCCAAGACCTCCGCTATCTTGAAAAACTTGCTGAATGGAGGTGAACTGCCGCCCTGCTCGATAAGATCGTACTGGGACCTGCTCAGTCCTACCTTTCCGCGTATCTCCTCCTTTGATACGCCGAGCAGCTCCCTGGTTTCCTTGATGGCCAACCCGATCTTCATCTTCTTCTCCTGCCCCTGTCAGGCATATAAGAACTGACAACGTCAGCATCTTGAAACAATTGTTCACAAGCCCGCCGGGAGAACCGCCAGGACTCCCCGAGCTTTCTGGCACCCTGCAGCTTCCCCCGCTTAGCCAATCCCATGAGGAACGTGGTGGAGAACTTGGTGATTTCCGCCGCTTCCTTGGCCGTCAGCCATTCGTCCTCACCGGGAGTGCTGTCAAGGATTGCTTGCAAAAGCTCGTCGGACGCATTGAGTAGAGTCTGTGCAGCTGTGATATAGGATGTGAGTTTGTCTGCATCAATGGTTATCGAACGCATAAACATTTTTTCCTTCGTTTGCGATTTTCTCGAGTACGGCAACCCGCAACCAAGATTGCTGTTTCATTCCTGAACTACCTACAGCCCTCTTCAGCATTATCAACTCATCCTCTGATAACTCAATTTTTAGCATTCTGATCGGCTTGGTATCTAATTTTTTGGATATCATATATCCCTTATATTATGGTTTTTAGATATTGTCAACAAAAAGTATCCAAAAAGTTTAACAAGGGTTATATTATTAGTATGGAAAGCAAAAGGATTGAAAACGCTTACCATTTCTGGTGTCGGGTCGACGAGATTAGGGGGAAGAGGGAGCTTCTCGAAATTGCCACAAGCTCTGGAATAAAATATAAAAGCATGCTTGTTCAGAGAAGCAATACCACATTCCCTAAAGCTCAAGACCTAGTCGCTCTTGCGAAAGAATTACACACTTCAGTTGAATGGCTGGTCAGTGGTGAGTCATCGATTATTCAAGACTATAACTTAAAAATCATTAAGAATAATCAGAGGTTGTACGGGATCGCAGTTGAAATGGTCAACGCCTCCGAGCGACAACTCGTTGCCATGGAGGAAATACTGAAAATCAACCCCTCGATGGGGGTTGATAAAAGTATGGCGTAAGGGGAATGTTCTGTATTATAGTGAATGGGGGTCTCAATGAAAAAGATTGTAGCAATGGCTATGGCTATCGTGCTTTCGAGTCTGATCGCTGGCTGTGCATCTACCGAAAAGCAAATTGACTCGAATCAAAAAGATGGATATGTAAGTTTAGATGTGGTTTCGGATAGTTTTGTATTTTCGGAATACCAGCAAGGACCGGTTCTTGATCCAGAAGCAAAGATCGGGTCACGCAAAAACCCGGTACCGATCGGAAAACAGATTATAGTAACATCATCGCGCATGGGTAATCCAAGTTCGAAACTTGCAGTAGGAATTGCATACGTGGTTAGAGGGGACGCTGCTTATAAGTACCTTAAGGTCCAGAATAAATTTAATGATCCACCACTAGAAGGGTACGAATATGTTGTTCCTTATGTTGTTGTTGCCAATATTGAGGATCTGTCTGGAAACGATGAACCATACCAAGTAGACCAGTATATGTTCGAGATTGCAGACTCGGGCTATTCTCACACTTTAAAAATGAATATGGTTGTTATAAACGAGCCAGACGTATTAGATGCTAGATTATATGAAGGATCATATACGTCTGGGTATGTAGTGCATCAGATGGGTATTGGTGAACAGTGTTATCTCGTGTTGGATAATGAATACTGGTTTGACCTTGGAACTAAGTCTTACTCATTACCACAAGTTTGAACTTTAGTTATACCTCCCTTTTGGTTATCGACTGAATACAACCGCTCTATCATTTCCGCAACTGGTTTCAGTTGTTCCGCCTTCGCGTGCGAGTAACCCTCCTGAACCGCATTCACTCCTTGGCTCTTCCAGGACAGATATTCGCAGATGAGGTAATCAGGTACACCGGATACCCTGAGGTTTGTATTCAAAGAGTGGCGAAGAATGTGTGGAGTAAGCTTCTCCCACCCCTCCTTGTTATCCTTGCAGATCTCTGCAGCCTTTTCCCTGAAATTATCGAAATGGAACTCTACCCATTTTTCGTTGATCGGCTTTCCGCTTTCCTGACGGAAGATCGGCCCGAAAGAGTTTTCTTTCAATTGTTCCTCGATGATCTGCTTGGTGATCCCAGCCATAGGGATGGTACGCTTTTTACCCCACTTTGGAGATCCGATATCCCCGCGCCAGTTGGATAACGCGCGATCGATGATTATGGTTCCATCCTTGATCTGGTCCCGAGTGAGAACCACTGCCTCCCCGCGCCTCATGCCAGTGGTCGCCAGCAACACAAAAAGGCGCCATACGGTCTCCGAGTAGAAGATATCCGGTCGTGCCATGACCGCCGATATCTCTTCTGCAGGGAGACTGTGGCGCCTCTTCTTCTCATATCTGATGTCTGGTAGCTTATAGGCAGGTGAGCTCGGTATGAGCCCATCCTCGGCCGCTGCGTTCATGATACTTTTCAGCAGCTTGTAGATACTTCTCGCCAGGGACGTGGATCCTTTCTTCTTGACGATCAGCGAGGCCATGAACTTCAGGTCAGCCCTCGTGATGTCGATCAGAGGAGTGGCCATGTATCGGGTCCTCTTGAGGATATCGTGCAGCTCTTCGGCCACATGCACCTGGTTGTATGCGTGACGCTCGCTGTAGTGGATATCAGATATGAGGGCCTGTTGATACTTTGGATTAGTATCGATGGACATGTACAGGGCAATCTCCTCGCCGATGGTAGTGTCCATGTCGCAGCCGTTGTTGATCTTGTCGATGAAATCACGGATCACCCGGTTCGCGTCGATCTTCCGCGTACAGCCGGTTCCCCGCTGCTTTCTGATTCCATCCAAGTCTGTGAAGTGGAAATACCAGTAACCGTTGTCCCTTTTTTGCGGACTGGGATAGTCCCTTTTTGTGGCCATGCCGGGCTCCTTTTTGTACCAAGTGATACACCACTGATACATCGCTGGGGTTGGCATGCCTGACAGGATTTTACAAAGTGTTTCACCATAACACTTTGTAGTAAAGCGCCCGACGGGAATCGAACCCGCCTCTTCAGCTTGGAAGGCTGAGGTAATACCACTATACCACAGGCGCACACAGGTCTCTTGTTGGCCTAATGTATAGCGGAATCTGAGAAGATCGTCAAGTCCTCTGGAAAAATTAGTGAGCTCTAGTGGCCTTGAAAGCCCGATTGATGTACTATGAGGTCACTATGAATTATGAAGAAACATACAGGAATATCATTATCCGCGCCATGGTAAATCTCCAGGAAGGGGAATCACTTTCGATCAATACCAATCCGGCGCATCTAGACTTTGCCCGAGATCTCGCTCAGGAGGCTGCGGAACTTACTTTGCAACCGGTCCACATCGTAGTGATCAACCAGGGAATTCCCGGAGATGTCCTCACCACAAAACCGATACTGCAGGATCAGCTGGCTTCTGAACCGATACGGTCGGTGCTTTTACGAATTGATGACACCGAAGAGAGAAACTGGCAGTTGCCTGCTGGAGACCGGGAGACTCTGCAGAACGCTGCACAGTTGCAGCAGTTCGGTATTCTCGCTCCACCCCAGCTCGATAAACCGATCGCTCCCTGGGCAGTTGCAGCAGTACCGGGACCCATCTGGGCTCAACAACTTCTGGGAAAGGATGCTACCACCGCAGATTTATATAAACAACTCATGCATGTGCTGAAACTTGATGCTTCAGATCCTATCCAGGCATGGAAAGAACACGTCTCACTTATCGATGCACGTATTGCTCAGCTGAATCGACTTGACAGTGACTATCTTGACCTTACCACAGCGCATGGAACCGCATTACGAGTCTCATCAGTTCCCGAATCACGGTGGCGAGGTAGCGTAAAAAAACTCGCTTCAGGACGAGCGTTCATGCCACATCTGCCGCTTGATCGTGTCAGTATGCTGCCTGAACGGTATATCACCAGTGGTGTTCTCGTCTGCGCTGAACCATTTTCACTCCTCGGTCATACTATTCGCGGTGCGACTTTTACCTTTGTGCAGGGTGCAATCGCAGCTGTTGAGGCCGATGAGGGGAAAGAGATCCTCACTTCAGTGCTCCAATCAGATGCGGGAGTATTGAGACTGGGAGAACTCTCGCTGGTTGAAGCACCTTCTGAGTTATCAGCAATCGCTGATCATTTCGGCTATAGCGGCTTTGATGAGAATCGTACGAGTTCAGTCACCTTGGGAATGGGTGAGGCTATGCATCTCGAAGCACTCGATACGTACACCGATGAGGCGCAACTCCAGGAAGAAACCGGGTGCAATGTAAGTAATTTGAGAATTCGGATACCCATTGGGGATCCCACCCTTTCGATTACCGCATGCACTTCGACAGGAGATTCGGTAACCATCATGAAAAATGGAACTTTTTTACTATAATTTCTACATTCAGAATAAAAGGAGTCTCTATGTCTTATACTATTTCGTCTCTCGAAAAAACATATGCCAGCTTGATCGTCAGCGAGGGAGTTGTCCTCTATCCGGGACAATGTCTCCAGATTAAGAGTGGACCAGGAACTTATGCATTTGCACGGGAAATTGCTCGAGCTGCGTATGATGCAGGAGCTCTGTATGTGCGAATTGATATCGATGATCCTGCACTGATCAGAAAACGTACTGAGGTGCAGGGAGACCGGGAACTCTCATTTGTCCCTCATGTGGTGAAAAATGCTGAGTTCGAAATGCTGGCCAATGACTGGGCTTATATCCGCATAGATGCTACCGAAGATCGCTTTTGGCTCTCTGATGCAGACGCTCATCGCCTGGCAGCCTATCGCTCTGCAACAGCTGAAGCCGTTCGGGTAGGACAGTTGAGCCGCATGCGCAACGAACACCCCTGGTGCGTGGTGTGTGCTGTGGGACCGCAATGGGCAAAACAGGTGCTCGGAAAAGACGCTACCACTGAGGATTTATGGAGAGTGCTCACCCCGATTCTTCGCCTTGATCACGAAAATCCTCCACGTGCATGGCGTAATCATGCTCAGATGCTGCTGAACCGTTGTGATGCGCTCAATGCATTACAGATTGACCATCTTCACTTCACCAGCTCGCAGACCGATCTCACCGTTGCGTTCACACCAGAACATCGTTGGACCGGAGGCAGTGACCCACTACCGAACGGCACCCGGTTTCTTGCGAACATTCCTACTGAAGAAGTATATTCCACGCCAAATCGTCTCACCACTGAGGGGTATGTAACCACGACTCGTCCCGTTTCTGTGATGGATAGTCTTGTTGAAGATGTTCGACTTGAGTTCTCAGCGGGAAAGGTAGTCTCCTGCAGTGCTCGAGTCGGTCAGGAGATTATGGAGAGTTTTCTTGATACTGATGAAGGAGCCCGCTATCTCGGAGAGGTGGCATTAGTGGACGAATTCTCCCCCATTGCGCAATCAGGCTATCTCTTTCATTCCATCCTGTACGATGAAAATGCATCCTGCCATCTCGCCCTTGGAGCCGGATATCCCAGCTGTCTTGCTCATGGAGCGCAGCTCAATTCTGATGAAAAGCTGCTTGCTGCTGGATGTAATCGTTCACTGGTACACACTGATTTTATGATAGGCTCTGCTGATATGCACATTGATGCCTATACCCGATCAGGTGAGCGCATCAGTATCATGCATGAAGGGAAATTTAGTGAATTGCGTCAGCCATGATCCTCAGACCATCCAAGGTCAGCAAGGGAGCTAATTGATCGATTCGGCCGATCAGGGGGGCTATGGTGTGAGATAGTCCCCCGGTTGCCAATACCGTGGCACGCATCCCGAGTTCTTCTTCAGACCGATTGATCAGCTCTTTGACCAGTCCGGCGTAGCCGTACATTATCCCGCTTCTGATCGATTCATCAGAATTTCTCCCAATGGCCCGTTCGGGGACCTTCAGCTGAACCTGTGGAATCTGGGCAGTATTGTGGAAAAGCGAGTTCACTGCGGTGACTAACCCGGGAGCAATGGCTGCCCCAAGTAATTCGCCTTCAGCATTGACTGTGGTGAGGGTGAGCGCTGTACCGAAATCCAATATCATACAGAGATCGTGTGGGTAGAGATGGTGAGCGGCAACCGCATTAGCGAGCAGATCAGAACCGAGTTCCCCCGGTATACTTTCCCGTTTGAGAGAAACTGCCGAGTCATGGGTCACCATAATCGGATCACTGTTCCCCAATGTACGGATTACTTTCTGAAATGATCTGGTGAGATTGGGAACTACCGAGCTGATGATTGATCGATCAATATCACCAGGAAGGTATCCACCGTGACTAAGCATGCGCTCCAAGATGACAAAATACTCATCGCTTGTCTTTTTCTGGTCACTATAAATCCGCCAATCATCAATCCATGCAGATCCATCGTGCAAAGCCATCACTACATTGGTATTACCAATATCGACCACTAACAGCACCGAGATACCCCCTTTCTCAGATCATCACCCCACTATGTCCATGGTAGTACGAATCACGTAGCGCCCGAACATCTTCATTCTCCAAATATTCTTCCAGACCCATCATCCGATCAATCACATTCCCATCGGGTGCAAATTCAATAATTCTGTTGGCAATCGTATCAACAAACTGGTGGTCATGGCTGTTAAACAGGAGGACACCGGAAAAATCCATCAATCCGTCATTCAAACTCGTGATGGCTTCGAGATCGAGATGGCTGGTCGGCTCATCAAGAATCAGGACATTCCCCTGTTCCAGCATAATCCGGGCGAGAACACAACGAACCTTTTCCCCTCCACTGAGAACGGTACAGTCCTTGAGTGAATCATCTCCGCTGAAAAGCATCCTCCCAAGGAATGAGCGGACAAAGGTATCATCCTTTTCCACCGAGTACTGACGCAGCCAATCGGTAATGCTCAAATGTTCATGAAAGTACATGCTGTTGTCTTTGGGGAAATAACTCTGTTTGGTAGTCACTCCCCATTCAAATGAACCCGAATCGGGTTTGAGATGTCCCGAAATAATTTCAAAGAACACCGTCTTCGCCTGATGGTTCGGACCGACAAAGGCAATCTTATCTCCATTATTCACCATAAGCGAAAAATCATTAAGGATCTTTTCTCCATCGATAACCTTGGTGAGATTTTTCACTTCAAGAATATTTTTCCCCGGTTCCCGTTCAGGTTTGAACGCTACATACGGGAATCTGCGGGAGGATGGCCTGATATCATCAATGGTGAGTTTATCAATAAGCTTTTTACGACTCGTTGCCTGACGTGCTTTTGACAGATTGGAACTGAACCGCTGGATAAACTCCTTCAGCTCTGCGATCTTGTCCTCACGTCTTCTTTTTTCATCCTTCATCTGCTTAGCTGCCAGCTGGCTGGAAAGATACCAGAAGTCATAGTTTCCTACATACAACTGCACTTTGCCATAATCTATATCTGCAATATGGGTACAGACAGAATTGAGAAAGTGACGGTCGTGAGAGACAACAATCACAGTATTGTTGAAATTCTCCAAAAACTGTTCAAGCCAATGGATAGATTCCAAATCAAGGTGGTTGGTCGGCTCATCAAGGAGCAGAATATCAGGGTTTCCGAATAAGGCCTGAGCAAGTAACACACGCACTTTGATGGTATCATCAATATCACTCATTTTACTCTGGAGCATGGTATCGGGAATTCCCAGGCCATCAAGCAATACGCCCGCCTCAGCCTCAGCCTCCCAACCGCCGAGTTCAGCAAACTCCCCTTCCAGTTCAGCAGCTTTTATTCCATCCTCTTCGGTGAAATCTTCTTTTGCATAGATGGTATCCCGTTCTGTCATCACCGCATACAGCCGCTGATACCCCATAATGACCGTTTCCAATACAGTGAACCGATTGAAAGCAAAGTGGTCCTGTTTCAGCACAGCGATCCGTTCACCGGGTGTAACAATGATATCGCCGGTATCTGGTTCCAACTCCCCGGAGAGAATTTTAAGAAATGTCGATTTACCGGCACCATTGGCTCCAATGACTCCGTAACAGTTGCCGGGGGTGAATTTGATGTTTACTTCCTTGAACAACGCCTGTGTTCCGAAAGCCAGTGAAATGTTTGAAGCAGTTATCATGAATAATCCTTTACGGGTAAAATAGTACCTATTATCACAGAAAAATGCCAGCCCATGCTTGGGCTGGCAAAGCTATAGTCCCTAGGGGAATCGAACCCCTCTTTGAAGACTGAGAATCTCCCGTCCTAGCCGATAGACGAAGGGACCAAAGGTGTACTGGGATGAAGGGATTCGAACCCCTAAAGGCAGAACCAGAATCTGCAGTGTTACCATTACACTACATCCCAACGTGTGAAACACGATTGAATCTATAAAAATACGCGGTGTTTGTCAACCCTTACGGGCAGATCATTCACTATCGTAGTTAATCAATGTCTGAATGGTATAATCGCCTAATTTTTCCTCATAATCAAGGAAAGGCAGACCGATCACACCGAAAATTCCCGCAACTGAGGCACCCATATCTTCAATGAGTGAAGCGGTCGCCTCTATCGTACCTCCAGTGGCAATCAGGTCATCAATGATAAGAATCTTCTGACCTTCATGTACATCACTTTCATGGATGGAAACATAATCCTGGCCATACTCAAGATTGTATTTACGCTCCTGGGTCTTCCCCGGGAGTTTTCCCCGTTTTCTTACCAGAATGAGGGGAATGCCCCGTTTATAGGCATAGGGTGCCGCAAATACAAATCCCCGAGCCTCAATACAGGCAACTGCATCAATTTCCTGATCAGCATACAGCTCTTCCATACGATCGATACAGTACTGAAACGCCTCGGGAGTCGTAAGAATACTCGTTACATCATAGAATAAAATTCCAGCCCGGGGGAAATCGTGGACTTTTCGGATCGCAGAATCTAAATCAACCTGTTTCATGAGGCTTCCTCCTAGGGATATGATTTCTTGAATGCCGTTACGCGGGCAGATGCCGTTATATCAAGCGGTGAGAATTTCCCGTCAGCAAGATATCGGTATGCTAAACCTGCGATCATGGCTCCATTATCGGTGCAGAGCTGCATAGAGGGAATTGCAACCTCTATGTCCTTCAGTTGTTCCAGTTCGTAACGCAATAGTGAATTAGCGGCAACACCACCACCGGCAGCAAGGCGAGTGAGTTTGGTATCATCAAGAGCTTTTCGCACTCGTTTCATCAGAATCCCTACGGCAGTCCGTTGAAACGATGCTGCAATATCTTCCGGTTTTGTATTGTCCGGGTCCTGAGCAAACTGTGCGAGTTGATTAATGACAGCGGTCTTCAATCCCGAATAGGAAATATCGTACGGATGATTCCCTTTCTGCAGAGAAGGCCCGGGAAAAAGAAATGCTAAGGGATCGCCATGTTGCGCCATCTGGTCGATAACAACGCCGCCGGGATAGCCAAACCCATAGTGTTTTGCCACTTTGTCGAACGCCTCTCCAATGGCATCATCTATGGTAGTCCCTAGAACATCAATGTGATCATAATCATGTACGGTACAGATTACGGTGTGCCCACCGGAAACTAGCAGTCCGAGATACGGATAGGCAAGCGGATGCTCTATCTGCGAAGCATACAGGTGCGCTCGAATATGATCGATTCCGATCAGGGGAATATCGAGAGTGGCGGCAAAAGCTTTGGCGAAATTCACCCCGACCAGCAATGCACCAAGCAATCCCGGCCGGTTAGTCACAGCAATCGCATCAACATCTTTTTTGGTAATATGTGCCTGATCAAGGGCTTGCTGTACTACCGGTGCTATCCACTCGGTATGGAGCCTGGAAGCGATCTCTGGAACCACTCCTTGATACGGCCGATGCAACGCGATCTGTGTTGCAACAACATTACTGAGTATATGCTTTCCATCCTCTACGACAGCAACAGCACATTCATCACAGGATGTTTCTATACCCAGGACCTTCATTCCCAGAAAGCTCCCAGATTGAGTGTGGAAGGGTGGTACAGAGAAAGACCATATTCAAACATTTGCGGATAAATTTCCATATAGAAATCGGCAACTTCATGTGTCCATGGCTGTCCGGCACGTACACTTCTATCTGCCTTGAGACGAATAGCAACTACTCTCTCCTCGGGGACCGAGGAACTGGGCTCATGCCTGGAAAATTTTTTACTCAGAATATACTCCAATCGGAGATATGCTCTCCGTCGGTATAAGGTAGTGAGTATCATGGCTTTGGTCAAGGGGGAGAGATACTTGCATTTTCAACCAAAATCGTCTAGGGTGGTACCGGTCTTAGGACACGCCAAAATGGCTCAGGGGTAGAGCAGCGCACTCGTAATGCGCAGGTCGTGGGTTCGAATCCCACTTTTGGCTGGATTATGTATTTTAGCCGGCTCAGAATTAAGTTTCTGAGCCTTTTTACTTTTCCAATGCTTCAACACATCGCATTCACCCGAAAATCAATACTGAAAAACTCACTCAGATCAAGTAACGTCGTCATAGTGTACTGCACTTCGTTTCTCAAAGCAGAAGTGATCGTGTCGGCAACATGTATATATGCCTATGTTCTGTACATCCTTCTCCATCTTTCATACCTGTTTTTGGTTTCATGAACTTAGGCAGAAATCCTGCTTCTGTGGAAATCAGCTAACAGGTCCATAATCAATGCATGACCCGCTGCATTCGGATGAATACCATCGGTGCATATCAGTGAGGAACAGTCTCTTCTTGAGAGAAATCCACTGCGTACATCTATCAGTTGGGTATGTGTTTCCAAAGCCACCCTGGCGATTCGTAACGAATACAGTTCCTGGTACCGTTCGATAGTATGCAGATCGCCGAGCCAGTGAAGAATGTTATCCCGATTCAACCCATTCCTGCAGATATGATTCAGATATCGCTCTGCATCGATCGGGGGAAGTGTCATAAGCATGGGAATACTCTGTGCACTCTTTATGTACATCACCATACGTTTCAACGTCTGTTCAAACTCCTGTATCGGGGTTTTGCTCAGATGCATGATATCCGGATGAGCTGCCACCTCTTCCCAGCAGAAATCACAATCATTGCCACCGTATTCGAGCAGAACACCGTCACACTGTAGTCCCGCGGTCACAGCTCGCTGAAGTAATTTCATTCCTTTAGTAACCGTACAACCGAATCTGGTAGTAGTTTGAAACTCAATCCCTATCTGGCTGCCCAGCTGTTCGAAGCTATCAGGTTCAAGAGGAATATAGCGATCTTCACGCTCATCATACACTACCCCTTTCAGGATCGAGTCACCGAAAATCCTTATTCTCTTACGTTCTCGGTTCATTGATACCTCACCTCCCAATGAGATACGATGAGAATAATTGAGAAAAGTGGATAGAACCATAGCGTAAATTTACTAAAAACTGATGCAATGGGACCTATTACTCACCAGTATAGATCTACTATGCCCTAGGGGCCGATGTGAAGCCTTCTGGTACAGGAACTTGACGATCACATCACATCATAGATATCATAGTGCATTAATAGGAAATAACCATGGAGGTATATCTATGAGCCTGATTATCTGGATTGTGGTGTTCATTGCATTGATTGCTGCACTGGCAGTAATGAAACATCGACTGCACCTTCCCTTTTCAACTCGAGTCGCACTCGCACTGGCACTTGGCGCCATCTTCGGACTTGCACAGTTCTTCTTTGCATCTGAACCCATCAGTCAGCAGCTGAGACCCTACCTTGCCCTTATCGGATTTGGCTATGTGGATCTGTTGCGTATGTTGATTCTTCCGCTGGTACCGACCAGCATCATTGCAGGACTGCTGAAACTCAGCAATACCAGTGAACTCAGGCAAATGGGATTTCGTACTATTGGTATGTTTCTCTTCACAGCCACCCTTGCCGGTATTATCGGATTAGGAGTTGGCTCGCTGTTTTCCGTCGGTGTCGGCATCACACCTGCCGACCTTCCTCCACGGGACCCCACTACCGTAGGAAGTATTTTCAGCCAGTTTAGAAATTTCATTCCATCAAATCCCATTAAGAATGCTGCCGAACTGAATATGATCCCGCTGGTGGTATTCTCCGTTTTTATCGGTGTTGCCGCAATTGGGGTAAAAACCAAAAAGCCTGAAGCGGTGGTACCATTTCAAAACCTACTTGAAAGTTTTCTTGCAGTAGTCATGCAACTGACCAAAATGGTATTGAAACTCACTCCATACGGCGTTCTTGGTCTTACCAGCTATTGGCTGAGCAGTACGGGAATTGCACTGCTTGTGCAACTGGGCATCTTTGTGGTAGCCATCGTAGTTGCCTGTGGCATTCAGTTGGCAGTGGTCTATGGGGGTATGCTTTCAACGCTTGTCCGGATAAATCCGATTCGGTTTTATCGTGCTGCAAGTCCTGCGCTCCTGTTGGCCTTCTCAAGCAGATCAAGTCTCGGGTCGCTGACTATGACTATTGATACCATGGTACACCGGCTCAAGGTTCATCCTCGAGTAGCCAATTTCGTCGGTCCGTTGGGAGCAGTCATGAATATGGACGCCTGTGGGGGCATCTTTCCAGCCATGGTCGCGGTATTTGCTGCAAACGCATTCTCCATCGAACTCACGATAGCTCAATATATTCTGATCGTGGTGGTTTCCATTATGGCAAGTCTCGGCAGCGCAGCAGTTCCAATGGGGGCTACCGCATTTACCATAATCACCCTTACTACTGTCGGACTCCCCGTTGAGGCGGTAGGACTGGTTGCGGGTGTGGATTTCATTGTCGATATGTTCAGAACCATGACCAACGTCGCCGGAGATTTGACCACATCCGTAGTGGTATCGAATTCCCTTGGTGAGTTCGATAAAGCAGCTTTTAATGCACAGGATCTCAGGGCAGAGCAAGCTGACTGATTCGTAGCTCATGCAGGTGGAACCTAAGCCGGTCCACCTGCTGCTCTCATAAGAATCATCTCAACAGAGTGACAAGTTATCATCAGAGATAAAGAAGGGCTGTTGCAGCAACTGCAACAGCCCTCGTGCTTATCATGCGGATTGATTATTTAGTAAGCACCGCCTGCGCAGCTGCGAGCCGTGCAATAGGTACTCTGAAAGGTGAGCAGGAAACATAATCGAGTCCTACTTCCTGACAGAATTTGATCGTTCTTGGATCCCCACCGTGCTCTCCACAGATACCCAGCTTGATCTTCGGATTCACCGATCTGCCAAGTTCCGTAGCGATTTTAACCATTTTGCCGACACCATCGACATCAATGGTTTCAAACGGATCATACTCATAGAATCCTTTATCAGTATCCCGTACATAGGGCCCGAGGAAGCTAGCTGCATCATCTCGTGAGAATCCACAGGTCATCTGCGTAAGATCATTCGTTCCGAAACTGAAGAACTCGGCAGATTTGGCAATTTCATCAGCTGTGATCGCGGCGCGTGGAACTTCAATCATGGTTCCCAGTTTGTAGGAAATCTTCTTGCCACGTTCAGCAAAGACCGCTTCAATAGTTTGCTCTGCCTGCTTTTTGGTATACAGGAACTCCTTGTAATGTCCCACCAGCGGAATCATAATCTCAGGATGCACCTCAACTCCACGGTCGGCAACATTCATGGCAGCTTCCACGATGGCGCGAACCTGCATGTGCAGAATTTCAGGATAGACGATTGCCAGACGGCAGCCGCGGAATCCGAGCATCGGGTTGAATTCATGCAGCTGTGCAGTTTTCTGAGCGATCTCGTCTACAGAAATTCCCAGCTGAAGTGCCATTTCATGACGACTGGTGTGGTCATTGGGCAAAAACTCATGCAATGGAGGATCAAGCAGTCGTACCGTTGCAGGAAGTCCGTTTAATTCAGTAAAGATCTCTTCAAAGTCCTGACGCTGCATGGGCAACAGTTCTGCGAGGGCTTTTTCCCGCTCCACTTTGTTATTAGCCAGGATCATCTTACGAATACTTACAATGCGCTGTCCGCCGAAGAACATATGTTCTGTCCGGCACAGACCAATACCTTCCGCACCCAACTGTACTGCCATATGTGTATCAGCAGGAGTATCCGCATTGGTACGCACTCTTAATGTTCTGATTTCATCAACATAGGTCATGAAGGTGTTATAATTCTGGAACAGCAGAGAATCTTCTGCTTTCATTACTCCATTGAGTACTTGAACAATTTCCGAGGGTCTTACCTTGATATGGGCAAAATAGACCTGACCGGTAAAACCATCGATAGAGATAAAGTCTCCTTCCTTCACCGACTGGCCGTCAATGCTCATGGTCCCCTTTCGATAATCAATCGTGATATCACCGGCGCCGGAAACACAGGGAACTCCCATACCGCGTGCAACTACTGCAGCATGACTGGTCATCCCTCCGCGGGTGGTAAGCACTCCCTTAGCAACGGCCATACCACCGATATCTTCAGGACTGGTCTCAATACGGGCAAGAATCACATCCTTTCCTTCTGCTGCCATCTCTTCGGCTTTCTCGGCGGAAAAATAGACCTGGCCACAGGCTCCACCCGGACTGGCATTCAGGCCTTTGGCAACCTGTTTGACTCCCTCTTTTTCAATCTCATCACCATCAAGTACCGGAGCAAATAGTTTGTTGAACTCGCCTGCCGGTACACGGGAGACCGCAACTTCCTTGGAAATCAGGCCCTCTTCAACCATTTCAACCTGTGATCGAAGCCAGCTGAAAATCGTTCGTTTACCATTTCTGGTCTGCAACATGAACAGCTTGCCTTCCTGAATGGTGAACTCAATATCCTGCATATCTTTATAATGTTTTTCCAGCAGCTCCCTGATATCGACCAGCTGATTATATACCGACTCATTTACCTCACGGAGCGTATCGATGGTTGCAGGAGTTCTGATACCGGCAACAACATCTTCGCCCTGAGCATTCATCAGATACTCACCATAGAACTTATTCTCACCGGTAGAAGGATCACGGGTAAACGCAACTCCAGTTCCACTGGTATTACCCATATTTCCGAAGACCATTGATTGCACATTTACTGCAGTACCTAGCAGGCCCCGAATGTCATTCATCTGACGATACTTGATTGCCCGTTCATTATTCCATGAACCGAAGACGGCATTGATCGCCTTGAACAGCTGATCAATGGGATCGGTGGGAAAATCCTCTCCCACTACTTTTTTATAAATTTCTCTATAGCGCGCAATCACTTCTTTCAAATCTTCAACATCAAGTTCTGTATCGATCTTTCGGTTACGTTCCTGCTTTACTGCCTCAAGGGCTTCTTCAAAGCTGTGGTGAGGTACCCCCATTACCACATCACCGAACATCTGCATGAACCGGCGATAGCTGTCCCAGGCAAAACGTTCGTTATTGGTCTTCTTTGCAAGAGCCCGGGCAGAATCGGGAGTCATACCCAGATTCAGCACCGTATCCATCATACCCGGCATCGACTGAGCCGCTCCTGATCTAACTGATACCAACAGGGGATTCTCACTGTCGCCAAGCTTCGCTCCCATTACTTGTTCAAGATGAGCAAGATGTTCAAGAACCTCTTCTCTCAATGCTTCGGGATATTGGCTGTCATGAGCACTATAATAGGCACAGGCCTCGGTACTGATAGTAAACCCGGGAGGAACCGGTAATCCGATTGAAGTCATATCTGCAAGGTTGGCACCTTTACCACCGAGCAGGTCCTTCATCGACCCCGTTCCTTCGGCCTTTCCTTCTCCAAAAAAATACACATACTTTGTCTTGTCTTTTGACATCTATAAGAACCCCCTTGAATTCCTTTACATTTTTACATTTATTGCTATTTACAGTTAGCCAATTTACATGAGAAAACCCTCCCTGTCAATGTAGGGAGGGTTATGCAGCATTACGCCGTATATGATTCTAGCGCCTTAAGACGCGCCGGTTGCTTCATGCGCTCGAGAGCTTTCTTCTCGATCTGTCTGATCCGTTCTTTGGTAAGGTTGTACACCTCGCCAATCTCTTTTAACGACATGGGAATTGCCCCGTTCAAACCAAATCTCATCTCAATGATATCGCGCTCTTTTTCACTCAGCAGCTGCAAAGCATCGTTGATATCATCCTTCAGTGATTTTTCCATGAGAATATCTTCAGCTGAACGATAATCATCTTCAATGAAATCCCCGACAGTTGAATTTCCAGGATCACCATACACCGGAGCATCAAGACTCACCATTTCTCTACTGATCGAAAGCAGATCGCCAATTAGTTTCGGATCCATGTGCATGGACTCTCCTAGCTCCTCAAGCGTAGGATCTTCTCCACTTTCGTGCATCAGTTTCCGCTGTGCCTTTTGTATCTGAACCAGCTCGTTTGCACGGTTAAGCGGCAGTCTGACGGTACGAGACTTTTCACAGATAGCCTTCAAGATAGCCTGTCTGATCCACCATACGGCATAACTGATAAAATGATAGCCTCGTTCAACATCATATTTTTCCAGGGCATTCATCAGCCCGATATTTCCTTCATTGATAAGATCAATAAGCGGAAGTCCCTGATTCTGGTACTTCTTCGCTACATTCACCACAAATCGAAGATTCGACTCAATCATCCGCTTCCGGGCAAGTTCATCACCTTCAGCAGCCTTCTTTGCCAATTCGTTTTCTTCGTCACGGGTGAGCAGGGGAATTCTGTTGATCTCTTTCAGATACATAGACAGGATATTCTCATCCTCGAATCTGTCATTTTCGTTCAAAACTTTAGCTTTGTTGCGGATCATATACGTTCCTCCTATTGAATAACAAGCAATATTCGTGCCAACTGGAGGAGCAATTGAGAATTATAAAAATATTTGATTGACAGGAATACAGTTATATAGATATTTTCCGATATAGGCAAAAACCGTTCTTATACGAAACGAATACACAAACCGAGTCAGAATGACACAGAGCCCAAAAATCAGCTCATTAGTGTGTAATAATGACACATTCTTCTAATATATCATCTTGGATCTGGTCAAAAGGAGTCCCATCTTCCTGCAGTACATCCTCCATATCCCAGGGGAAATCTATCCGCACCGTCCGAAACCAAGCCGATAAATCAGTACCGGCAAAGGGAATTTCCGATCTTTCCATCTCGGAACGCAACTCATACCACCGCCGCTTGATCAGGTCGTGTACCATATCACCTTCAGCAAGCGTAGAAATGATCCGATTCCGCTTACCAAGAATGTACACAGCCATCTGCGTATCATGAAAGAGCCGCCACTGCTGTGCTTTTACCAGTTCTGATGAGAGGTCTCGCAGCATGAAGGCATCGGCAAAACACCTGATGGCACCCCCGGTCTCCCCCAGCCGGCTCAGCACGACTCCCATGCGAAAGAAGCATTGAGCTGCTGCCCGGGGATTCTCTCCCTGCTCTTTCGACAACTCGGCAGAACAGACGTGCAGTGCTTTGCGGTATCGTTGATCGGTTGTTATCTTCATGGCTTGCTCCCCTTTCACACTGACAATATACGAAGAGAAGATGAAATCGGAAAGGGGTCAGGAGATGTAAGGAAAACATCAGGATTGCTTGACCGCCTCAGTCTTTGTGCGTATATTTCTATAGGATTTCAATATCGTATCCAAATTACACTATGAATAGATCATGCAGGAGGAATTTTATGACAATCAAACCAATGGGAGACAGAGTACTGGTCAAGATGGAAGAGGTTCAGGAGAAGACTGCCGGAGGTATCTTCATCCCCCAGACAGCACAGGAGAAGACTCAGATTGCCGAAGTCATCGCTGTAGGTTCTGATGAGACCATCACGGTTAAAGTAGGCGACAAGGTCATGTACGACAAATATGCAGGAACTGCAGTCAAAGCAGAAGGCCAGGAATACCTGATTCTTCACATGTCTGACATTCTCGCTGCTATTGCTTAATAAGAAAGATTGCACCGATGAAAACGTGAAGGCTGTTGCAGAGCAACGGCCTTCATGCTTTTGAGAAGCAGGAAATTGATCGAGCGGCAAACCACCCGAGTGAAACGTATATGGCACTGAGTACAAACACCGCGGTAAAACCGATTTTAGTGATCAAAATCCCAGCAACGATGGGGTATACTACCTGCATCACAGAGCCTGCACCCGAAATTCCGGTATACAAGGCTCTGTTTTCATCTGTCGAGATCTCGATGAGTACTCCTGATGAAATAATTTGATTAAGTGTGTGTGCAATACCACCAAGAAGAAATACGGCAGCATACCACTGAGACGCTCCGGAAAGTACCAGAGCAGCAATCGGGATCAGCGTACTCGTACCGACAAACAGGTACATCAGCGAACGATATCGTTGATCTTTTGAAAAGAGCGTGAACACCATATTTGCACCGAGAGCACCTGCCATCTGTATCAGAAGGAAATTACCGGCAAGATTGCCGTCAACACTCCCCTCTGCCCGTGCATATAATAAAAGAAAAGGAAGCAGAGAAATGATCACCCCGGTGGTGTTGATCAACAGAAGGTACCACCGGAGATTGCGATCAGTACGGATCACCGACCAGAATTGTTTAACCTTTTCCTTGCGGGACAGAATCGGAGGAACTACCCCCGCTGGTTCGACGAGCATCCAGAATCCACTGGTTGCCAATAGCAGTAACGCCCCGGCAAGTAAAAACAAGAGGCTGAAGTTGTAGGGATATCCCAGATTGGAGAGAATCACTTTCACCAAAAGTGCAGAGAGAATCACACCGATACTGCTGATCAGCTGTTTCGTCATAATGAGACGTTTGCGTCTCTCGGGGAGTATCACTTTGCCCATAATGTCTGTGTAGGCGATATTCGCAAAAGCACCGGAAAAAGAGAACACCGTCATCACCGCGATAATCATCCATACTTTCCACGGGGCTTCACCACCTAGGAAGCGAATAAAGAGACCTAATGCGATCAGCGCTGCTGTTCGCAGATAAATACCGATCAGAAGCGCACCTTTTTTCTGTTTGAATTGCACAACCATAGAGGCGAACACCAGCTGCATAAACTTGGTACCACCCACTAAAATTGCACTGAGTAGCCCCATATGCCAGGCAGCTCCGCCTGCCTGAGCCAGCATGGCCGGTACTACCGTATTATGGTCAATGAAATTAAGTGTAAGAGCCAGAAACAGGGCATGGATCAGAAAACCCCGTGTATTGCGCCCTTGATACTTCCTGATATCTGCAGTGTCCATATCATCACCGATATAAGAATGATTCTATTTTACCCGGTACGCCATCTGTGGTCGTTTCGGGATGAAATGATTCAGGGAGTGCTTGCAGCATCCACTGACCATAGTTTTTCTGTACTACTCTGCTGTCCAATATCAACACAATCCCGCTATCGAGCGCATTCCTCAGCAGTCTTCCAAACCCCTGTTTCAGCCTCATGGTCGCCTCCGGAAGCGCCAACTGAAAAAACCCGCTTTTCCCCTCCTGATCGAGGGCTTCCTGACGGGCACGAAAAACCGGTTCGGTGGGAACACGAAACGGCAGTTTGACGATCACGACAAGACGCAAGGTATTGCCCGGAGCATCAACCCCCTCCCAGAAAGAGTCGGTGGCAAAGAGCACACTATCTTCATCGTCGATAAATCGGTGCAACAAACGGCTTCTATCCTCTTCTCCCTGTCGAAGAAGTGTAATTCCCGCTTTTACCAGATCCGGTGCAATGGCATCGGCGACACTGGTGAGCATACGGTAGGATGTGAATAGTACCAAGGCACCGCCTCCCGAAGCATACACCGCATGGCGAATCGTCTGTACACAGTAGGATCCAAACGCTTCAGCAGTCCTTTCTGTGAATACGGGAGCATCACTCGGAGTAAGCAGCAACAGTCGTTCTTTAAAATCAAATGGGGAATGATGCACTGCAGTAAGATACATACGATCAGGGGAAACAGGTAAGCCGACCCGTGAACCCCAATACGTGAATGAATCGTTCAAATCCAACGTTGCGCTGGTGCACACCACTGTGGCAAGCTTACTGAAAATGGTGTCTCGAAGCGGCTGCGCTACTGAAAGTGGCGAGATATGAAGCGCAGCATGGGGACTCTGCTTAGGATGCGTGGCCAATTCCATCCAATAAACATCGGTATTCCATGAAGCAAAATCGATAAAGCGTTCCAGAGCATCTGCAGAAGCACGAACTCGCCGGATATATACAGCAAGTTCCTGCACCCGTATTTCCAACTCATCGGGAATTGCCAGAGACTCAACGAGCTGCTGAGCGAGTTCACTGAGTCGTATGATATGTGCCAGGACAGCCTTGCCCAACGGTACCGCATCACTCATCCACTGCTGTTGTTCAACACCAATAAGAGCCGTCTTCAGTCGCCCTTGCTGCATCAGACTGACCAGATAGGTATCAAGATACCCGATTGATTCAACCAACAGTGAAATTTCGCCGGTAATCTGATCGGCCAGAGCAGGGGATCGAAGGTACAAAGCAAGTTCCTCAATCAATGAGGTATTTCCTCTCCGCGTCCGGGAGATATGGCTGAGGGTACGAAGTACCTCAAAGGTACTGTAGGTATGCGTGAAAAAATCAGTGGCATTTTTTTCTATGTTATGAGCTTCATCAATCACGAGACGTTGAAACGGCGGGAGTACTGCATCGGTATCGTAGTCAAGATCATCAATCATCCTCGATCGCGCATCGGTAAACAGGAGATGGTGATTTGCAATAATTATCGCAGCTTCTCCTGCCTTCCTGCGTGACTTCATAAAAAAACAGTCCTTTGCATACGAACATCGGTACCCGGCACAGAGATCTGCATCACTGCATACCTCTGACCAGATTGAAGCGGTAATCGTTCCGGGAAAATCGGTTCGCAGACCGGTCTCCGTTTCAGCACTCCATGCAACGACCGACCCGATATCGCTCAGCGGATCCCGGGACACCAGAGGAGTCTGCTCAGCATACTCCTCCAGACGACGCAGACAGAGATAATTGCTGCGTCCCATCACTAAAGCCACCTTTGCAGACACGTGCAAGAGATCAAACAACTGAACCAAATCCTTACGAAAGAGCTGATTCTGCAAATTGATCGTTGAGGTTGCCACTACGGTACGTTCTTTTGGATGTTCGATCGACCACAGTAATGCCGGAACCAGATAGGCAAAAGATTTCCCGATTCCGGTTCCCGCCTCAATGGCTGCAAGAGCATGATCGTGGTACGCCTGTTGTACCATCAATGCCATTTCCAACTGTCCGTCACGATATTCATAACCTGGGAATCGCTGGGAAAGCAGACCGTCAGCATCAAAGATTTCAAAGATTTCACTGGTCTTCAAGTTGGTATTCCTGTACTTTCCGGTGGATAGTTTTTCGCGCTACACCAAGAATATCGGCAGCTTTCGATTTATTACCGCGACAACTGGCAATCGTGGCAAGAATGAGTGCTTTTTCGGCCTGATCCATCGTAGTACCGACAGGGATCACCACCCGCTCTTCACTTCCTGCATTGCGGACCGCAGCAGGAAGATCTTCCAAATCAATAATGTTATTGGAAGCTAGTACTACGGCACTCTCCACACAGTTGCCCAGTTCCCGAATGTTGCCCGGCCAGTCATAGGAGAGCATCGCTGCCTTTGCCCGCTGGGAAAAACCGGAAACACGACGATTATTTCTTTCGTTATACTGTTCGAGGAAATGGGACATGAGAAGCGGTATATCCTCCTTACGTTCACGCAGCGGCGGTACTTCAATATGGATCACATTGAGACGGTAATAGAGATCCTCTCGAAAGGTACCGGATTCTACTTCGGCTCGGAGATCCCGATTGGTAGCAGCCACAAGGCGGACATCCACCGTGATCGTTTTTTCACTCCCCAGCCGTTCAAACTGTCGTTCCTGCAGTACCCGCAGCAATTTTACCTGGGTGCTTTGGCTGATCTCTCCAATTTCATCCAGAAAGAGCGTACCCCCATGTGCCAGTTCAAAGCGTCCTTTCCGGGAAGATACAGCACCGCTGAATGCCCCTTTTTCATGACCGAATAATTCATCCTCCAGCAGCGTCTCTGCGAAAGAGGCACAACTCACCTTGATGAAGGGACCATTACTGCGGTGAGAAAGCTCATGGAGCGCATCGGCGACCAACTCTTTTCCGACTCCGCTCTCTCCGGTGACCAACACGCTGGCATTGGCATCTGCAACCTGTTTCACCGTATCCATGAGTCGAATCATCCGCTCACTTTTGCCAATAATCTTCGTGTAGCTGTTCTGCCGTTTGAGTTGCGCCAATTCATTTCTTAAGGCTTCATTCTGATCATACAGATCAAGATTGCTGAATGCTCTTCGAATAAGTAAAAACAGCCGGTCAAGATTCAGCGGCTTCGTAAGGAAATCCACAGCACCGTTGCGCATAGCCTCTACAGCCGCCTCAATAGTACCGTGTCCGGTGAGAATAACCACCGGCATGGTTGGATACGATGAAGAAACGCGTTTTAATAATTCCTGACCCGACATGCCCGGCATCCGCAAATCGGTGATCAGCAGATCAACAGATTTTGCTGTGATAGTGTTCCAGGCTTCCTTTCCATCCGATGCCAGAAGGATCGTGTATCCCTCATCTTCAAGAGCAAGCTGTAAGCCGTTACGGATATTTTTTTCGTCATCTGCGATGAGAATCGTTCTATTCATACGCTCTGTGTCGCCTCCAACGCCAGTCGCTCACCGGTGGGAACCGGCAACGAGACATGGAAGGTCGTTCCTTCACCCTTTTTACTCGTCACCGAGATCTCTCCCTGATGCTCCTTGATAACCTTGAATACCATGGTGAGGCCCAGTCCTGACCCGGAATCTTTGGTCGTAAAATAGGGTTCGAAGATTTTAGCCAGCGTAGCTTCATCCATCCCCTGTCCGGTATCACGTATGGTAATCACTACATGATCACCATCGAGTCGCGTGCTCACGGTCAAGGTTCCCCCAGACACCTCCATTGCATTCATGGCATTCTTGATAATATTTAGCAGTGCCTGTTTCAGCAGGTTTTCATCAATGCGTAGTTTCGGAAGAAATTCAGTGAGATTGCGTTCAATGGCGACCTGATGGGATGTAAGCTCATACCCGACAAACCGCAGCACCTCGTCAACTATGCGGTTCACCGATTCTAATCGCAAACGCACATCCATGGGACGTACGGCGAACAGAAAATCAACCACAATACCATTCAGTCGCTCGATTTCCTCATCAATGACGTCAAGATATCGTGCAGCATCATCGATTGTCAGGGAAGTTCTCCGTTCAAACGCCTTCCTGAGAAGTTGAAGATGAATCCCGATGGAGGCAAGAGGGTTTTTGATCTCATGGGCTACTCCGGCAGCAACGGTAGTAAGCGAGGCAAGACTTTCCGAGCGATGAAGTCGGGCCTCTTTTCGTTTTTCTTCCGAGATATCCTGAATAATAAACAGTACCCGTTTCCCGTTATCCTGGTGAAACACCGGATCAAAACTACTGGTGAACGTTGAAGCCTGTATTGAAATGGTACGAACCGATTCCCCCCGTTGAAAATGGAACTCTTCCTGCACCCCTTCATCGTCACGAATATGCTCTATTGCAGTGAGCATAAATCGTGCGATATCCTGATCTGCAAGGACATACCGTAACGAGGCTCCTTCAGTAAGCTGCCGACTCAGAGGAAGCAGCCGAAGCACCTCATCATTGCAGGTAAGCACCCTTCCCTGTGAATTGGTGACCACCACACCGAGATCGATCTGCTGCAATACCGTGCCGAGCAGTTCATTCTCACTCGCCTGGTATCGTACCAGTGTTCTGATCTCATCAGTACTGAGTTTTTCTATCTTATCGAAAGCACGCCTGATAAAGTTATTCATACTGTTTCCTGAAGTCGATAATACAACGATTCCACGAGCAGTCTTCTGCTCTGATTAAATATCGCGGCCATATGTGCCGCTTCAGAGATTGCCCGCGTCACTATGGTAGCACGGGAAAAACTCAAAGCCCCCTCAAGGTACTTGGCATGGAGGTGGTGCTGAACCTGCTTGAGAAAGTACTCAAGGTGCACCTGTTCGTCAAGGTTTTCGGTAATGTCATCAAGCTCTACACGACTAATCAGACGTCCATCAGCGATGCTCAAGGCGAACTGCAGGGCATTCTGCGTTATCTCACTACATGGCACCCCTGATGATTCAAGAAAAAACTGCTCAAGTGAAGAAACTTCCCGTTCGAAAGCAGAAAACACATCACGAACAAGTGTACCGGTTGTCTCGGGTGCAAGTGCACCGATGGTATGCTGTTGCACCCTACTGCGTATGGTGGGAAGCAATCGAGCCGGATATTCACTGATCAGGATGATGTACGTATCTTTCGGTGGTTCTTCAAGGAGTTTCAGCAGACTGTTGCGAGCCCCGGCAGTACTCTCCTCCACCCCTTCAAGAATCATCACTCGAATCGGGTTCTCACTGGAAGTCTGAAGAGCCCACTCCTGCAATGATCGAATTTGGGATATGGTGATCGGTGCAGCTTTTTTCAGATTGGCTGCAAATGGCTGCAGCGCCGATCTAAGTGGTTCTATTAGAGCAGGAAGCTGATCATAAGCTGCTTGCTCGATATCGCTCAAAAGATCATTTACTACTGCAGCAGCTTCAAAAATGGAAGAGGATTTCGCATCAGTACTTCCGAGTAGGGCTCCATGGTATTGAAGCAGCATCAGATGTATCGTATAGAGTAAAAACTGCCGCGTATGCGCATCTGGATGAGCAGCGATCAGCGCAAGAGCTGCATCTATGCGGGTACTGTGATCACGATTCCCGAGAGAAACCACATTATGCATCGCATACTGTTTATAAGAGTTGCAGGAAAAACAGCTACAATCGTCGCTTCCTTGTGCTGAACAGGAGAGCACTCGGGCAATTTCCAGAGCAATGTTCATCCGACCACTGTAACGGGGACCGCTGAGCAATATCGCTTGCGGTAATACACCGGAACTCAGCTGTTGTGCCAACAGTTCTGAGGCCGCTTCCTGATACCTGCCGATCTGTGCAAACATCTACATCAAATCCTTCAGCAGCGCAATCCCCTTTGGGGTAAGCGGTTTAAGAATACGTGTGGTGATTACGCTCGGATCAATATACCCGGAAAGATCGATCACCTTCTGCAGCTCAAGCAGATACACAATGAAGGCAACCACGATAGCTACTTCCACCACACCGAGCAGCATACCAAGAAATCGGTCAAGCCATTCAAGACCCAACGCATCAAGCGTTTTATCGAGAAGGGAACCAACGAGCATCATGGCAATATACCCGATAATGAAGAAAATGACAAAAGCAATCAGGGTGGAAATCAATAGCGGCAATGATTCAAACGTATCGGCGAGAATCGACGTGCCCAGCTGGGTAAATAGGAGTGCAACGACAAACCCCACCAAAAATCCGATCCGCGAAGAAAACTCCAGGGCAAATCCCCGCACTGCTCCTACAATGGCTGCCATGAAAGCAAGTGCTACAATAATTACGTCAACAATATTGAAAACATATGGTCCTAAAGCAAATCCCCACTCACTCATTGGTGACACTCCTTTTCCCGGTGTCCCGGGCATGTGTTACAAGCAACTGAGCTATTGTATGAGCTCCTCGGTGCACGTGCAAGGTTGCTGCTGCTTCTATCATACTCCTGCGCACACTATCGTGTAAAACAACTTTTTTCACAACCGTCAGAAATTGTTCGGCTGTCGCCATCTCTGGTGAGAGTACCAAAGCCGCACCAAATTTTTCAAGACGTTGCGCATTGGCGATCTGATCACCTCGGGACGCATGCAGCCCTAGCGGGAGGAGTATCATGGGGACACGCAGTTCCATGAACTCTGCAATGGCAGTAGCTCCTGAACGGGATATTACCACAGTGGCAGAGCACAAAAGATCATCAAGATGCTCATCAATAAACGCAAACGGATGGTAATCTTTCCGCTCAGAGGCCATCATCTCATGATTACCCGTTTGGTGGACAACCTGACCAAGATCGAGTAAGGGATCGAGCGTATCCCAAACCAACCGATTGATCTGCTGCGCTCCCTGACTGCCACCGAGTACCACGATGATCGGACGGTCACCGGTAAGGGAAAAGTGGTGTAATGCACGCTGCCTGTCGGTAGTTTCGGCAGAAAAACGCACCGGTATCCCGGTCACGCTCAGCTTAGCCTGCAACGATTTTGCATACGAAACAGCAGCCTGTGGAAAAGGAATACAGATAAGCTGTGCAAATCGCCCGTTTATCCGGGTTGCAAGACCGGGCAGAGCATCTGATTCGTGAGTAATTGATGGAATCCTTAGAAGATACGAAGCTATCATTACCGGTACGGATACATATCCACCTTTTGAGAACACCACATCCGGCTGCTCACGACGGAGCACTCGAAGCGCCTGAAAGATTCCGAGCACAACGGCAGCCATATCTTTTGGTGTACGCCAGGAGAAATAGCGGCGCAATTTTCCCGAGCAGATAGCGATATGACGTATACCGGCATCGTGTACCCACCGCTGTTCTGCCACTGCAGCACTGCCGAGCCAAAAACGCTGATAGGGTTCACCGATATCCTTGAGATGCTGAGCTAACTGACGATCAATTGCGAATGCAGGAAATACATGACCTCCTGTTCCACCCCCGGTAAAACATACTTTCACAGAAGCTCCTTATCTGCGAGGGTATACTATAGAAAGCCTCCAGGCAATATACAGAGGGAATCTTTCCTGCTATACTTTTCTTTGTACACACCAAATTACCGAGGGAAATTTATGGCAAAAAGCCTCTTGCAGAAACTCTTTGGCACGAAGCAGGAACGAGATATGAAACGCCTGATGCCGATCGTGGATCAGGTCAATGCGCAATCAGATTGGGCATCCGGTCTCTCAGAGACAGACTTCCCCGCAGTGACCGCATCATGGAAACAACAAATTACTGATGGAGCCTCACTCGATTCGATCCTGCCGCAGGCATTCGCCCTTGCGCAAGAAGCCGCTCACCGGGTGCTTTCTGAACGCCATTACGATGAACAGATCATGGGTGCAATCGTCCTCCATCAGGGAACCATATTGGAAATGAAGACCGGAGAAGGAAAGACGCTTACCTGTGTCCCTGCAGCCTATCTGAATGCGCTGACTGGTAAAGGTGTGCATATTGTAACGGTAAATGACTATTTAGCTTCCCGCGATAGTGAATGGATGGGACCGATCTATCGATATCTGGGGCTGACTGTCGGGGCAATAGTGAGTGATATGGACACTGAAGCGCGAAGAAAAGCCTATGCCTGTGATGTCACCTACGGAACCAACAATGAATTCGGCTTTGACTATCTACGCGATAATATGAAGTGGGATGCCCGCGATAAAATTCAGGTAGCACATCATTTTTCCATTATTGATGAAGTGGACAGTATTCTCATCGATGAGGCTCGGACGCCACTTATCATCAGCGGTCAGGCTGCTGATGACACGATGAAAATCAAATCGGCTTCCCGGATTGTCCCATCCCTCGTACCCTGTATCCGGGACGAGGAAACGGGTGACTATCCCGAGGATGCAACGGGAGATTTTCAGGTAGATGAAAAACAGAAACGGGTCACGTTCACCAATGAAGGACTGATCCGCATCGAGCAACTACTGCAACAATCGAAAGTAATTTCGGGATCACTGTACGATGGGGAAAATTTCGAGTTTGTCCACTACATGACACAGGCAGTGAAAGCACAGGTACTTTTCAATAAGGATGTCGACTATGTGGTTGCAGAGGGGAAAGTCGAGATTGTTGACGAGTTCACCGGACGTATTCTCCATGGCCGCCGGTACAGTGACGGTCTGCATCAGGCGATCGAAGCAAAAGAAGGGATCCGTATCGAAGTGCAGAATCGGACACTGGCGACTATCACCTTTCAGAACTTCTTCCGTATGTATGACAAGATTTCCGGCATGACCGGTACTGCCGACACAGAGGCTCCTGAATTTCAAAAAATCTACAACCTTGATGTAGTAGTGATTCCCACCCATCTTCCGATTATCCGGCAGGATCATCAGGATCTGGTATATCTGACTGAACAATACAAACACGATGCGATCTGTAGAGAAATTGAGCGGGTCCATGCAACCGGACAACCGATCCTCGTAGGTACCGTTTCCATTGAAAAATCTGAACTTCTTTCCCGTATGCTCAAAGCCCGAGGTATTCGGCACGAAGTGCTGAATGCAAAAAACCATGCCCGTGAAGCCCATATTATTGAGGATGCAGGGGCTAAGGGAGCGGTTACGATTGCCACCAATATGGCAGGACGTGGAACAGATATCAAACTGGGAGGATCGCTCGATGCACGTATTCGAGCAGTGTGCGGCACTGATGCATCACCTGCGGCATGGGAAGCTGCAAAAGCTGAGGTCTATCCTGCATGGAAACGTGATTATGAAGAAGTAAAACAAACCGGGGGACTCTATATTCTTGGGACGGAACGACACGAATCCCGTCGTATCGACAACCAGTTACGCGGTCGATCCGGTCGTCAGGGAGATCCGGGTACCTCGCGGTTCTTCCTCAGTCTTGACGATACGTTGATGCGTTTATTCGCTCGAGAATCGGTCCGTTCCATGCTGGGAAAGATCGGAATGGGTGCAGAACCCATAGAACATTCACTTGTCAGTCGAGCAATAGAAAAGGCACAGACCCGGGTAGAAGAACAGAACTTCGAAATCAGAAAACATCTGCTTGAGTATGATGATGTATTAAACGAACAGCGAAATTTCCTCTATGCACAGCGAGATGCGATTCTCCGTGCTGACAATCTGGTAAATCGGGCACTTGATGCATGCAAAGAGATAGTCGGTTCTTTGGTACAGCAACTTGACTTCGATGGTACTGATAGTGAACAGGCAAAGACTCGGGTGTCAGAAGCACTCGAGGAACAATTTCATTACGTTCCTGAATTAGCTTTACAAAATCTTGATCGTGCTAGTATGATCGATCGCGTCTATCAGGCGCTTGAACAACATGTCCTGCAGAAAATTTCACTTACTGGAGAACAACCGTTTAATGATTTTTTGAGGTATCAGTATCTGAGACAGATCGATATGCGCTGGCAGAACCATCTGGATCAGTTGGAAGCTCTAAGAGAGGCAGTCTATCTGAGAACCTATGCACAGAAAAATCCTCTGCTTGAGTATAAGCTTGAAGGGTTCGATATTTTCGACCGTATGATTGATGAAATCAGAGCCTACATTGCTGTCCTTGCCGTTCGTGTACAGATACAAAGCACTGATGGGCGTAAACGCACCTCCCCTTCTTCAGCTGCTCAGGTAGTTGCTTCCCATTCGGCAGTCTCTCAGTTCTCAGCACCGCAGGCAGCAAGAACTCAGGGAGCTCAGCCGGGACAAGGTGCCGTGCAGGTTCGTCGGACTGATCGGAAGATAGGACGCAACGAACCGTGCCCCTGTGGAAGCGGAAAGAAATATAAACATTGCCATGGCAGAAATGTCTAGAAGAAATTTGCGGGGTTGAGTGCGGTACCGTCCTGCTCTATCGAAAAATAGAGCGTCGGTGTCTCGATGACGCCTGAGTTTCCTATGGTTCCTATGATATCACCTTGTTTGACTGCATCGCCGACTTTAACAGAGACATCTTCAAGGTGCGCATAGGTCGTACGATAGCTGTTATCATGGGAGAGCACGACAAAACGTCCCATTCCATCAATTACGTTACCGGCATCCACGACCACACCCGTAGCAGATGCCTCAACGGCAGTTCCCAGGGCACCGGAAATCCAGATTCCCTGAAGAACGACAATATCTTCGGTGTTCCCATATACGACAGTCTGTCCGTAGAGACCGGTAATGCGTCCCTCAGCAGGTCGCACAAATCGATCATACGCAGCTAATGAGCCGTCATCGTCAACCTGAGCACTGGGGATAAATAGTTTCTGTCCGGGATAAATCACCTCTGAATTAAGCTCGTTGATCTCCTGAAGCGTTTTCCACCCAAGGGTTGGATTAAACCGATTGGTAATGATCGACAAAGAGTCTCCCGATTGCACGGTATACAGCTGTCCTTCTATTTTTGGAATGCGAAGCACGGTCCCAGCTTGAATTGATGAGAGGTTACGGATGGTGTTCACACTCAACAACGTTTCCCGGGAGATCCCGTAGTCTGCAGAGATGGAAGCAAGAGTCTCATCGGGTTGCACAACATGCTCTACATACCATCCGGATCGCGGTGCAGGTGCAACATCGGAACTTACTTGTTCGGTATCTTCTGTCACGGCCGATGGTGCAGCTTCGGCAGCCGGCTCTGCTAGAGGAGCAATTGTAGGCTCTGTTTCCGGCTCGACGACAAGCACGTTTTCCGGTTTTGCGGGTGCTGTTTCTTCTGCAGAAGCTGAAAAGTAGAGCAGCCACAGTACCACGACACCGACACAGAGCAGAATACCGACAATCACCACAGCTGCGATAATGCGGAGGCTTCTGGAATCCATACGATCCGAGCGCCGGCGTTTATTGTTCTCAGTGCGTCCCATGTCATCATAACTGCTTCTATCGGTATGTCCCATTGTTGCCTTTCCTGATCTCGACATTACTGCGCTTCCATAGTACTATATTTGGACCATGGTATCCAGAGAAAAAGCAACGATAAGCCGGCTACTGATCGGTATCACGGTCATTTGTGCAGCCGCTGTCTTTATCCGGGTACTCTTCCTCCTCATTTCAGGTCCCGTCCCAGAAAGCGAATATGACAACCCGTCTGTTGCGCAGCAGGTGATTCGGGGATCTATTACAGACAGAAACGGAAAACTCTTAGCAGTTGAGGTGCCCTACTGGTCATGTGCATTAATACTCAATGAAGTTCCCGATATTCAGCAGACAGCGAAGAAGCTGGAACAGCTGATCGCCGTAGATGCCACGACCATCATTTCAGAAGCGGCACAGCGATCACAGTATTATCTGGTAAAACGGCGTCTTACGGAACAGGAGCGGACAGCGCTGGAACAGGCTGACATTACTGGGATTCGTATAGAAAAACGGTATGGGAGAGCTTACCCTCAGCAACATCATGCAGCACAGATTTTAGGATTTACCAACAGCGAGAACCGGGGTATCGAGGGATTGGAACTTGCGTATGAACGGGAACTCTTTCCCTACCCCGAACTGGATACACAGATAACGCGCGGTGCCGATATCGAGGTAACCCTGGATATGGATCTGCAGTACCTGCTTGATCTGCAGGCAGAGGCTATCAACCGGGAACACTATCCCGACTCCATTGTGGGAATCATCATGGGAGCACAGACGGGAGAGATATTGGCAGCTACCTCGTACCCCTGGTACGATCCCCAATCATATCAGCAATCAGATGTGGAGTCTCGGCAGAACAAAGTGATTACTGCACGGTACGAACCGGGTTCAGTATTTAAAATCTTCTCACTTGCTGCAGAGTTGCAGGCGCAAGATGCCGATATGAGTGAACCGTTCTTCTGTGATGGATCCTACACATTTACCACACCAAATGGCACAGAAACCACCATAAACTGTGTACATGCTCACCATACGGTAAACCCGCAGACCATGCTTGCCTATTCGTGTAACGGAGCAGTCTCACATTGGGCATTGCAGACCGAAGATCAGAAACTGTATGACCTGCTCAGTGCACTGGGATTCAATGCCCTCTGGCATACCGAGATGCCCGGAGGTGTTGGAGGGACGCTCTCTTCACCTGATACCTGGTCAGGACGAAGTAAGGTTACCATCTCCTTCGGTCAGGAAATTGCTACTACTGCCTTACATCTCGTTACTGCCGCTACGGCACTTGCAACGCAAGGGTCGGTCATGCAACCTTATATCATCAAAACGATTCGTGATGCACAGGGTGTCGTGCAATACCACAGTGAACCGCAAGTAGCCCATGCTGATGTTTTCTCTCCTGAGGTGACTCATGAGGTTCTTGCGGGAATGGTGTTGGCAACACAAACCGGAGGAACGGCGACGCGCACTGCAGTACCGGGAGTGACGGTTGCGGCAAAGACGGGAACCGCACAGCTTATCGATCCAGATACCAGAACTTACGAGACAGATCGCTCTTTGGCAAGTACGATTGCCATTGTTCCCGCAGAAGATCCACAATACATCATCTACATAGGTGCAATCAATCCGAAGGGAAATACGATCTGGGGAAGTAATATTGCCGGGCCTGCAGTAGGGACCATCATCGCCGATATGGTAAGACAGGGAAAACTTACCTCTTCGGCTATGAAGAACATCACCACCTACTCATCACGTTGATCAAGACAGTCTCCATTGACCTGGTTCATCCAAAGGTGTTCAAAATCGAGGGAAAATCCACGCAGATAGCCAAGCACCGTAGCTGCTGAGGCTTTATGAATATCTTTCGGAACCCGTTGCCCATCAGTAAAGAACAGTAATGGCAATCCCCGTTCATGACAGATACTGAGTACATTCCCTACCGTTTCCGTCTCATCCATCTTTGTCACAATAAGACTACGGATACGGTACGATCCATATTGGTCCAGTACGCCCCTAATATCCTCCTGTTTCATAGCGGCTGAGACAGCGAGATAGAACCCGCACTGGGAGACTTCAGGTACAGAAAGGAGGGTTTTCATTTTGAGAGCCAGATCGGTATCTCTCGGGCTTTTCCCGATTGTATCGACAACCAGCAGGTCAATTTCGCGATATTCATGCAATATACGGTACAAGTCTTCTTCATTATGTACCCGATGTACCGGTATCTGCAGTGAAGAACCAAATGCCGAAAGCTGTTCATAAGCTCCAGCACGAAAGGAATCGATTGTGACCATATGCACCGAACGTCGTAAGGAAGCTTCTTTTTGCAGCCCATAGAGTGCAGCAATCTTTGCCACCGTGGTTGTTTTACCCACCCCCGTTGGACCGAGCAGGATACAGAGGTGTGGAGGCGCTATCTGTGTCTCAAGATCAATCGATATAAGGGAGACAATCTTATCCACCAACAGCAGTTCAAACTCGGAAACCTGCGGGACATCCTCCTGATAATCCTGAAGCGCTTCACGAACCAATTCACTGATGACTTGTATGAACTGCTCAGAAAAATCATTTTCATGAAGCAATGCTTTTGCATGCTCCATCAACTGTTCCTGTTGCAGTGCTACCGGATCAACCACCTGGGGTTCTTCAACCGCTACGGGTTCTTCGTGGAGTATTTCTGCTTCTACCGGAGGAGATTCAACCGGGATATCCTCAGCAAGATAACAGGTGAGTTCCACATGGGATTTAGTTCCCAACCACAAGAACCCGCCACGTCCCGTTACATCACGTCTGCTGTGGATACGCAGAGCCGGACCGTATTGCTCACGCGCCTTACGAACCGCCTCATCAAAATCCTTTGCCACTATCGTGATGTATTTCATGCGTAACCCCTTTTGTATTACAGAATATACCGGCTGAGATCTTCGTGTTCGATAATACTTGCCAGACGTTCCTCAACATACGATTCGTCTATGGTCACTGTCTGACCTGCCATCTCTGAAGCATTGAAAGAGATATCGTCAAGCAGTCGTTCCATGATCGTGTACAAACGACGTGCTCCGATGTTTTCCGTAGTGCTGTTCACTTGATAGGCAATCTGGCTGATTCGTTTAAGTGCTTCCGGTGCAAATATAAGCGAAACATCTTCTGTTTCCATCAGCGCGATATACTGCTTTACAATAGCATTTTCGGGTTCCTGAAGAATTCTGAGGAAATCGGTATCAGTCAGTTCATTCAACTCTACACGAAGTGGGAATCTACCCTGCAGTTCCGGAATCAGGTCACTGGGTTTGCTGACATGAAACGCTCCTGCGGCGATGAAAAGTATATGTGTCGTGTCAATAATCCCCCACTTGGTGGAAATCTGGCTCCCTTCAACGATAGGAAGAATATCACGCTGAACTCCTTCACGGGAGACATCCGGTCCATGTTGTCCTCCCTTGTTGCCGGCAACCTTATCGATCTCATCGATGAAAATGATTCCCATCTGTTCAACGCGTTCTTTTGCAATTTCAATGACCTGATCCTGATCAAGGCTCTTCTCGGTCTCTTCTTCAGTGAGAATCTCACGAGCACGTTTAACCGTAACTTTCCGTTTCTTTCCCTTGTTGCCGAAAATACTCCCGAGACTCTGAATGGTATTTTCCAGATCTTCAAGATTGCCTCCGGCAAGCAGTTCTACACCATGGGCAGGAGCTTTTGGTGAGACAGTAATTTCAATCTCACGATCTTCCAACCGCTCCTCACGGAGGAACTGACGGAACTTTTCCCGGGTTTCTTCGGTTGCACTAACTAGAGAAGAGTTATCAGAGCCCGATTTGCCCTGTGGTTTGTTCGGTAATAAGAGATCGAGCAACCGATTTTCCACCTGTTGCTCCACCTGTGATCTGCGTTGCTCGGCAAGCTCTTTGCGTGTCATCTGTACCGCAGTTCCCATCAAATCGCGAACCATCGATTCGACATCTCTTCCGACGTACCCTACTTCGGTGTATTTGGTTGCTTCAACCTTCACAAACGGAGTATTCGCTAATCGGGCAATACGGCGGGCAATTTCTGTCTTTCCCACACCGGTCGGACCGATCATAATGATATTTTTGGGAGAAACCTCATCTCGGATAGCATCAGGAAGCCGTTTTCTCCGTGCCCGGTTCCGCAATGCGATAGCGACTGTCCGTTTGGCCTCTTTCTGTCCAATGATGTAATTATCAAGTTCCCTTACAATTTCTGCAGGAGTCATATCGTCTAGATGCATCATCAACCCTCCAGCTGCTCTACCAGTATAGACTTATTCGTATAAATACAAATATCACCAGCTATTTCCAGTGATTTACGTGCAATTTCAGGAGCACTCAATTCGGTCCCATCAAGATAGGCTCTTGCTGCAGCAAGAGCAAAATTACCCCCGGAGCCAATGGCAATAACATCATGTTCCGGTTCAATCACATCACCAACACCTGATATGAGAAACGTCTTCTGGGCATCGGCAACGAGGAGCATCGCTTCCAATTTCCTCAGGTTTCGGTCCATCCGCCATTCCTTCGCCATTTCTACGGCAGCCCGGGTAAGATCTCCCCGATATTGCTTGAGCTTCTTTTCTATCAGCTCATATAAAGTGAAGGCATCTGCTGTAGCTCCGGCAAACCCAGATAATACCGTGTCATCCATCATGCGCCGTACCTTTCGGGCATTTCCCTTGAGAATAGCCTCTCCGGCTGTGACTTGCCCATCTCCTGCAATGGCAACCTGATTACCTCTCCGAACTGCTATGATCGTCGTTCCTCGTATTTCCATGTTCTTTCCTTCCGTGGGGATGACTCTGTTCATATACTGAGCGCAGCCGCTGCGCACTCACATGTGTATATATCTGCGTGGTTGAAACCGACGCATGGCCAAGTAGCTCCTGAACAATCCGTATCCCTGAATTATTATCCAGCATATGCGTCGCAAAACTGTGTCTCAGCATATGGGGTGTAAACCGTTTCTGCATTCCCAGCTGCAACCTATACCGTTCAAAGATACTATGGACAGTCGATGCCGACAACCGATTCCCCCGTTTTCCCAGCAATAAGGCTTGAGAATCTGTCGAGTGCTGGACCTGATGCGTCGCTACAAAGAGCTGTCGCTGTGCAAGGTACTGTTCAAGCAGCAGTTGTGTCGGGGGATTGATAAATACAAATCTCTGTCGACTCCCCTTCCCCCGAACCATCATCCGCTGCTCACCCAGATCTATATCCTCCACATTTGATTGAAGCAACTCAGCAAGACGGCATCCGGTAGAATAGAAAAGATGAAGCATCACAGCATCTCTCAGATCAAAGAACGTCTGTATTGGACGACTGAGAATCTCAAGAATCTCCTGCCGGGAGAGTACTTCAGGGAGACGACGTCTTCGCGGTGAGGTCTCTATACGGGAAAAGGGATTGTGGGAACACCATTGATGCGTGATCGCGTATCGATAAAACCCGCGTAAACTTGAGAGCATCCGATTTATCGTAACGGTTGATCTTTTACTTTGGTATACGAGCGAGGCTATAAATCTGCGGGCATCGGGGAATGTAACATCAGCACATGAAAGATTCCGCTCTTTGAGAAAATCGAGGAAAACCTGTAGATCGTGCCCATAGGAAATAATGGTATGTTCTGAAAGACGTCGAACGGTACGCAAGTATTGCAAATAGTCAGAAACCTGCATTTCATTCTCTTCATGCATACCGCCACTATATCATGTGAGCAGTCTCCCGTACAACGCGGCATTTCATTGAAATCCGAAGCGATAGGTTCCATATCGGAAGGGAAGATGCCGAGCATGATAGCCACATCCCATGATAACCTTTCTCCCCGAGTAATAGGAAGCATATGCCGGTTTCGGTATATCATGGAGATTTGTAATCACTGGAGACCCCTCACGTACTAGTTTTCTTCCTCCAGATCCATCCCGCCCAGATAATCCCTGTGCGACAACCACCACATCCCGCCCCTGTCTCAGAGCGTGATCAGCAATTGAGAGGACTCCTGACCGCTCAGGTGTCTGTACAATAACGGTAAGCGGAGAGAGACCAGATATTATCCGATTTCTCAGAGAGAATTGCCATGGACGTGTCGGAGCAAATGGATGGAACTCACTGATCATCGCCCCTCCGTGATCTACTATCCGATCCATTATATAACCGCCCTGACGGGCTAACATGGACAAGCCTCCGCCGAGTACAGCCCAGGTTCTCCCCTGCTGTGCAAGAACCCCGGCATGAACAGCATAATCGATCCCCCGTGAGTAACTCGATACTACCAGCGTCTGTGCATCAGCACACTGCATCCCCAAAGAGAATGCAGCAAGTTGAGCCTGCAATGCAGGTTGTCGTATCCCTACGATAGAAATAACCGGTTCCGGTGTAGTCATTTTTCCGACATAAGTCAATAAAAATGGTGGGTCAGGAATTTCCTTTAACAACCGAGGATACGCTTCATCTCCAATCCAGAGAAAGTGATTCTGTGGATGAGATAACCACTGTAGGAATGTGTCAAAGTGAAATCGGTTAGCTAACGGGGTTTCACTATGCGGCAACATAGTGACAGAGAGCACCTCTTCAAGCTTCCTGGCGTTAAGCGAAAGCAGCTCCTGTGATGAGAGATCAGCTTGGAGCAATTGCATACGCATACAAAGGGGCAAAGCCGGTATTGAGAATACGGCAATGATACGTTCAGTAAGTTCCATACCCCCAATACGTCAATAAGCTGAGAGATGCATCACTTATGATCAGATTCACCATCAGGATGATAGGTCCGGTATGATTGCAGGAGATCTTCGGTCTCGGTATGTGTGTAAATCTCGGTGGTGCGAATATCGCTGTGCCCCAAGAGTTCCTGTACCGTCCGAAGATCTGCTCCACCGCGCAGAAGATGGGATGCAAAGGAGTGACGGAGCGTGTGCACCGTAGCATCGACCCCGGCGATAGCACAGTACTGTTTAAACCGCTTCCACACGAGAGCCCGGGTCAGAGGTTTTCCCCGTCTGCCCACAAACAGAGCTGTCTCATGCAGATGATTGGCAATCAGCGTTTTTCGTGCACCTTCAAGATAGTGCTGCATCGCCTCAGCTGCATACGCGCCTACCGGAACAATACGCTGTTTATCCCCTTTCCCGATGACTCGTATGAGCTGCTCCTGCTTATGATAATCGGATAACCGTAATGCGCACACTTCGGAAACCCGGAGCCCGCAGGAATAGATCAGTTCGAAAAGTGCCCGATCACGAACTGCCAGAGGATCCCCGGAATCACTGTCAATAGCGGCAAGAATCGCATCCACAGCATTATATGATGCACTTACCGGAAGCCGCTGAGGCATCTTTGGCATATCAACGAGCAACAGTGGATCATCATCTCTGATTTCCATGTCGTTCATATAGCGATGAAATGATCGAAGCACACTCATAATTTTACTCTGCGTTCTTGCACTGAGCCTATTTTGCTGGGTCCGCTCACCGAGAAATGAGACAATATGGGGAGCCTGTACGAATTCAACAGATATCTGTTGATTCTGGAGATACTGCATATATCGGGAAACTTCATCGGTATATACCTCAACTGTAGCCCGAGAGACGCGTCGTTCGATGAGCAGATAATCGGTATAATCACTGAGCAGTTCACGATCGACCGATGAGAGCGTGTCAGGATTCTCCATCTTCATTCCGCTGATACCGCAGAACTGCAGGAAAACTGTAGTCATCCGATTGCTGTCGGTTTCCCAGCTGCTGCTGTAAATCCTGCCAACGGTTGACCGTAATCACCTCTTCATCCGGCGCCTCTGGCTGCGACCGTTGCTCGCTCTGTCGGGACGGCAGGCTCGGGCCTTCGGCCTTCCGGCGTCGGTAATCCATCACATCGATCTGTTCATCAAGAGCTTCAGAGGAATGTTCAAATCCAGTGGCAACCACGGTCACCTTGATTTTCTCACCCAGTTCAGGATTATAGGCCTGTCCGGCAATAATGAGAGCATCTTCAGCGCAGTTTTCCGTGATCAACTCAACGACATCCTGGTATTCCTGCAGGGTAAGGCCATCACCACCGGCAAGATTGACCAGTACCGATTTTGCTCCATCGATACTGGCATTCTCCAACAGAGGATTATTGATCGCAGCCCGAGCAGCGTCTACAGCCCGGGTGGAACCTTCTCCAACACCGATACCCATCAAAGCATCGCCTTTCCCTTTCATGACCGTCTTCACATCGGCAAAGTCAATGTTGATTTCTCCTGGTTCTGTAATCAGTTCACTGATACCCTGAACTCCCTGTCGCAAAACGTCATCAGCAAGGAGAAAGGCCTTCTTTATGGGGGTATTATTCTCCACAACTTTCAGTAAGTATTGGTTGGGAATCAGGATGAGTGTATCGACCTGCTTGCGCAATTTCTCAATACCGGCAAGAGCCAACTGCAGCTTTTTCTTTCCTTCAAAAGCAAATGGTGTGGTGACTACCGCAACAGTCAGTGCATTCACTTCACGGGAAACCTCGGCGATTACCGCCGCGCCACCAGTACCCGTTCCACCGCCCATACCGGCAGTGATAAAAACCATATCAGTTCCTGCAAGGAGTTTTTTAACCTCTTCCCGGCTCTCTTGAGCTGCTTTCTCTCCTACATCAGGTACGCCACCAGCACCAAGTCCCCCGGTCAATTCCTTTCCAAGAGGCATCCTGATCTGTGCGTTAGAACGTTGTAGCGCCTGAATATCGGTATTCATCGCAACGAAAGTAACCTTCTTCAAACCGCTGGCAATCATCCGGTTGATGGCATTTCCACCTGCTCCGCCGATGCCGACAACCTTGATATCGGTGGGGGGAGTCTGTTCATTCTGTAGCAGATCTTCAAGCATATCAAAATCCATGGATAGTATCCTCCCGCGATTGACGCGTGTAATGGTTAAAACAATGTACGAAAGAAGCCCCGGACTTTTTTGCCGATCGATCCAGAGCGCTTCGTATGATCGACTTTCGTACCGCCCGATGCATACTGATCTTTTATTCTTTTTGCCTCAGTCATCACCAATCCCAATGTGGTGGTATAACGAGGATTTATATATGATCGATCGAGTCCGGGCAGAGCCTCGGGAAACCCGATACGCGCCGGAAGCCTGAATATTTCGGAAGCCAATTCGGTTGCTCCCGACAGAAGCGCTCCGCCACCGACGAGGACCACCCCTCCGCCAAAGGAACCGCGAACCTGTTTCTTTTCAAGTTGGACTTGAAGGAGGCTGAAAATTTCTGCCATTCTGGGTTCGATAATTTTACTCAGTTCTTTTTTCGGCATCCGTATGGAGGGTAAGCCCCCCACTTGAGGGATCAGTACAGTTTCCTGTTCGGCAACACTCGGAATATGACAATTGCCATATTCACATTTAACCTGCTCAGCAATAACCTTCGGCTTATTCAGCAGATACGCAATGTCACTCGTGACATGCGATCCACCCAGGCTCACCCCGCCAGTGAACACAGGAGCTCCATTGGCATACACAATCATATTGGTGGTTCCCCCACCGATATTAATGAGGATTGAACCCATCTCCTTCTCTTCGACACTGAGCACCGATTCGGCATCGGCAAGCTGCTGAGCCACTAGGCGCTGTACCTGAAAACCGGAACGCTGTATGCATTTCCGTTCATTCTGACACACCGAAGAAGAGGCAGTGACGATCAACACACGGCTTTCCAACCGATGACCGAGCATATCTACGGGGTCTTTGATTCCGTCACGCCCATCAACCCGAAAATCCTGTACCAGCGTATGCAAAATCTCCCGATCCAGAGGAAGTTCGAAAGCGCGGGCAACCTCCAGGGAGCGGAAAATATCTTCCCGTTTAATTTCCTGATCTTTAGCGTTGATACCGACTACACCCTGCGATGGAATTCCTTCAATATGATCACCGCCGATACCGATGATAATCTGCTGGATATCGGCTCCTGCCTGCAATTCCGCTTCGCTGATAACTGAAGTGATGGTTCTGATCGTCTGTTCAATGTTTACGATGGCTCCCCCACGAACACCTTCGCTCGGCCGTTCGCAGAGACTGTCGACCATGACGCTCCCATCAGAGTTCACGGTGGCAATTACCGCACGTACCCAGGAGCTTCCGATATCCAGTCCCATCATGATTTTATCTGCGCTCACCGTAGCACCTCCGAATCAATTGCGGCTTACCAGCGATTGTGTGTACAGATCATACCGCAACTGCTCCATCAGGGCAATATTGCGACCGGGATCATCCGCATGCTTCAGTGTAATCAATCGCAGGGCATCGTGCAACCGTGCCTCGCTCACCGGTTCACGGATAGCGAGCACACTCCGATAGGTCGGCATCTCCAGCACCATCTGTCCGAAAGGAGCTTCCGGATTCCCATCATAACGTATGCGGCTGATCACCTGATATCTTCCCGAATCTGAGGTTCCCATCTGAGCAGCTAAGGAAATAGCCTGCTGCATTCCGGCATCCACCCGATAGTGTACCAGATGTTCTGCATACCAGGGGGAAATTTCCACTACGAAAACCTGCTTCCCATAAGCTTGAAAATCGGCATGAGAGAGGGGAACAAGCATATCGTTTTTTATAAAATAGTATTGCTGTATCTGTGATGAGGCATCGGATACCGCAATGAAGACTTCAGGGTCTTCAACCACAAGAGTCACCGAGAGGGTTCCCGGTAATGATCGGTGCACCGTTGCATGTTTCACCAGGGGGATTGCAGTAAGTGCATCTCGAAAGGTCCTCACCGATGAGGAAAATAAGGATTCTCCGGTGAGCTGCCGTGCAGCAGTCCGACTATCTTCCGGTATTCCGCTGAAGGTTCCCTCGATATTAAACACAACGCGGGTGATATCAAATGCAGGAATGAAACGAAGTGAAAAGTATCCCAGGGCCATCACCATGAGAGCTGCAACAATCAAAATGAATCGGAATAGCTTTGTATGGTGAGATTCTGGTGCTATCGTTGTCTCATACGCGATGGTGCGAACACTGTCGTAGTCCTGACCATACAGATAGGCATTATCCATATGATTCCTCCCTGCCCATCCACCGGAACAGTAATCCGCATTCGGCCAGGATGATAAACAGATTAGTTCCTCCCTGACTGAAAAAAGGTAACGGGATTCCCGTCGGCGGTAACCATGATGCCACCACCGCAATATGCACCAGTGCCTGCCATATGATCATGAACGTTATACCGAATACCGAAAGGGCAATGAACCGATGCTGCATCAGTGCATGAACTCTGGCACTGCGAAAGGCAAGCACGGCGAACGCTCCAAAGAGTGCAAAGAAGATAACCACACCAAAGATTCCCGTCTCCTCGGCAAGTGAAGCAAATATGAAATCACTTTGCACTTCAGGAATAATCCCCAGTTTATATATACCATTTCCCAACCCTTTCCCGAAAATACCACCTGAGCGAATTGCCTGCAGAGAATTATGCACCTGCCAGTTCAACCCGATGGGATCAATCGTAGGAAAGAGGAAACTTACCAGTCGCTCAATCCGGTACGGTTCAGTGAATAGAAATATTCCTGCAGGTACAGCTACCGTAACGGAAAAGATGCCGATCAGATGGGGAGAAAGCCCCATAGCAAGCAACATTGCCAGCGCAGTGACCAGAAACAGCATCGCTGTCGAGTAGTCACGCTGCCATACGATCAGCAGTGCAGCGAGTGCAATAATACCGATACCGATCAGCATAGACCACAGGCGTTTTGCCGGTAACTGTGCGAGGAGGAGAATGACCGAAACTTTCATCAGCTCCGATGGTTGAAATGAGGGAAACGGACCGATCTGCAGCCAGCGTTTCGCTCCCAAGCGAGAAACTCCAAGGGGAGTGAATAAGGTCAGCAGCATCAGAAGAACCGATAGGATAAAGAAGGCGGGGACTAAGAATCGGAACCAGGTCTGTGGAATATACCTGACCAGGATGAATGCTCCAAATCCCACAAGGGCAAAGAGCAGTTGTCGAAGGAAATAGTAATGACTGCTCAATCCGTGGCGCAAGGCTTCGTCATATGATGCTGAATAGAGAGTAATAAGACCGAAACCGACAAGAGCAACCACAACACACACGAAGAAGAACCTGTGTTTTGCCGGTCCTTCCCTCTCGGTGATTGTATAATCTGCTACATGTAGTTCGTCATATAGATAGCCAGCCATCCCCAAACTTTCGGAATGTTATCAGTCAGCGATATTTCACCATAAACAATACTCCTGCAACTACGGTTGCCACAGCACTTGCGATGTGAAATCTCGTAACGATTCTGCCCTCCGAAACCCCCTTTTCTTCAAAATGATGATGCAATGGTGCAATAGAAAATATTTTCCGATGGAAAAGACGAATTGAAATTATCTGGATGAATGAAGAAGCACCTTCGATGATAAATACTGCAGAAGCAACCAGGACCGTCAGTTCCACTTTCATCAGCAAAGCACTTACGGCAATTAATGCTCCTATTGCATGACTGCCGGTATCTCCCATAAAGACTTGGGCCTTTGGACCGTTATACCAGAGAAAAGCCAGGAGGCCTCCAATGCATGCCGCAATGACGATCAACAGATCAAGACTCCCGGTACTGATTGACGACTGTACCACCTCAGCGTGAAAACCGGTCCCAAACAGAGCAGCTAACACTCCGATAAGGAAGAGCGGACTGAGAGCAATTCCGGTTGCCAGTCCATCAAGACCATCTGAAATATTTACTGTATTGACGAACATGACAAGATAGAACATACACGCAATGGGATACCACATCCTGATATCCCACGAAATGGAGGGATCCCACGGATGCGCAACAATGGTTGAAACCAATCCTGAAGTCTGAGAAATGAGATACAACACCCCTGCTGCAGCTAAGATCTGCATGCCGAGTTTTCGCGATGTGCGTAATCCATCAGAAGTACGGCGGGCCAATTTTGCCACATCATCGCTGAAGCCCACAGCACCGAATAACCAGATTGCAGCTAACGGGATATAGGAGTACGGGTTGCGAAGTGTACCGAAGATCAATACTGAAATAGTAGTACCGGCTAAGAAGAATACGCCTCCTGCTGTGGGAGTGCCTGATTTAATGAGATGAGTTTTCGGCACATCGGGGTTTATCGGTTGACTCAGCCCTTTACTCAGCATGCGACGAATATACAGATGCCCAAGCACCAGGGAAATTCCCCAGGATAGTAATAGGGCACTGAGCGCTTTGCTGATCATCCAGGTATACATACTAGGCTCCTAGGCGATCGAAGTGATCGCGGGAACTAATCGTTCCATGGTCATTGAACGAGAACCTTTGATCAGTACCAAATCCCCTTTTTTGGTATCTTCGATCATGCGACGCTGCAGTGCTTCATAATCATCGGTATAGAATACCGAACGATCAATTCCCAGCCGTCTGCACTCCAGCCAGGCACTTTCCATTTCTTTACCATATAGGTACATGTCATCAATTTTTGATGCAATGAGCTTCCGTGCAACCAATTGATGAGCAGCCTCAGTAACCGAACCGAGTTCTTTCATAGAGCCTAAGACTGCTCGTTTTCGTCCCGTACAGGGAAGCGAACCCATATAATCAAGAATCGTGGCAGTGGAATCGACACTTGAGTTGTAGTAATCGGCAATAACCGTCACTGGCCCTTCAATGACTCTGCTTCTCCCCGGTGCGGAAACAAATCGCTCGAATCCTTCAGCAATTTCTTCTGGACGGGCACCGAACGATTGAGCTACTGAAATAGCGGCGAGTGCATTCATGAGATTGTGATTACCCACAGCGCGGAGATGTATTGGCGTATTGCAGTAGAGAATCCGATATCCTTCAAGACCAAGTGATTCAATATGCTGAATCCCCTCCGTACTGAGCCTGCCAAAGGGAAGCGGCGTCACTTTGCGGAACTTTTCAATATAGCGCATCCAGGCACTGTGCTCTGCAAGGAAAGGGGATTGAATATCGGGATGAAACAGCTTGCTTTTTTCCTTGGCAATGACCTGTACTGAACCCATTTTGCCGATGTGTGATATACCGATATTGGTAATTACTGCAGCTTGTGGTTTCCAGATTTCGAGCATGCGATCCATTTCACCGACATGATCAACCCCCATTTCAAACACACCGAATGCAGTATCCTCTTCAATTTCAAAAACGGAGATGGGTAATCCTATCTCAGAATTGAAATTGCCGGGGGTCTTGGCGGTCTTTCCCATCGTTGATAGTACTGAGGCGATCATTTCCTTGGTGGTGGTCTTGCCGCAGCTTCCGCTCACGCCTACCCGCTGGACCTGTGTGTGAGCAGCTACATGAACCTGAGCCATCTTCTGTAGAGCCCGCAGGGGATCATCTACGACGATCAAGGAACGATTAAGATCGCCCATGGCCACCTTGATCCGGTGTGCGTGCTTCGCGTCGATGAGTGCACAAGATGCGCCGGCATGAAAGGCATCAATTACATGATCGTGACCATCCTGCGTTTCTCCTGACAACGCGACAAACAGGGAACCGGCTTTCGCAATACGCGAGTCAATAGTAATGGAGGAGACCATGACGGGTCGAGGAGGACCATACCAGGTTCCCTTCGCCATGTGCGCAAGCTGTGCTGCAGATATCGGTTTCATCTTACGCTCCTACTCAATCACTACGATTTTCGCCTGATCTATAACGATCTTCTCAAGCGAAAGACCCTGCAATACCGACATTTTCAGCGTCTGTTCAGGTATCTGTGCCTGAGCCAGCTGTACTGCTGTGACGCGAGATTCTTCATCGATCAGTCGGGATTGTTCCATTAATTCTCTGTGTTGCAGTTCTAATTCCCGGTTCCAAGCCGCCTGTGATACCGGAACAGCTAAAGCCGCCCAGAGAACAACCAACATCGTGATGGCAATAATTTTCTCCCGCATGGACAATTCATGATCGGCATACGTCATACGTGTACCTCCAGCTTTTCCGCCACCCGCAGCTTAGCACTGCGGGATGGCGGATTTTCCTGACATTCCTGCTCAGAGGGGACAATCGGTTTGCGGGTGATAATCCGAATGACGGGCTTGCCATCACACGTGCATCGGGGTGCTTCGGGTGGGCAGGTGCACCCCTTTGCCAATTCTCTGAACAGATACTTTACTGGCCGGTCCTCAAGGGAATGGAAGGAAATAACCCCAACTCTCCCCTGCGGCTTCACGATATCAACTGCCCGCCTGACGGCGGGAACGATTCGATCAATTTCACCGTTTACGGCAATACGAATAGCCTGAAATGTACGGGTGGCAGGATGAATACGACCATAGCGGTATGCTGCAGGAACACTTTTTCGGATCAGATCGGCAAGTTCATTGCATCGGTCTATCGGTTGTTCCTGTCGGGCTCTCACAATTGCCGCTGCAATTCGCCTTGAATACCGTTCTTCCCCATAGAGATAGATGATGTCTGCCAGCGTTTTCTCGCTGTAGGTGTTGACGATATCATGGGCGGAAATTCCTTCAGAAGGGTCAAGGCGCATATCGAGTACCTCATCTCTGCTGAAACTGAAGCCCCGTGCAGATTCTTCGTAATGAAAGACAGAAATACCCAGATCGAATAGTACCATCGTCGGTGATTCTCCCTGATATTCACGGAGAAATTCATCGAACCATGTGTTTACGGGGGTGAAGCGGTCGCCAAAAGTTGCCAGCCGATGCTTGGCTTTTTCAAGAATATTCGGATCACGATCAAGCCCGATCACACGCAGTTCGGGAAAAGCTGAGAGAAAAGCATGGGTATGGCCTCCCTCACCAAGGGTACAATCAATCATCAATGGATGAGGAATCCGGGGTGCAAGCTGAGTCAGCACTTCCTGAGCAAGCACACTGCGATGCACATATTCCATATCAGTGTCCTCCCTCCTGCAGCAATGAACTCAGCGACTGTGATGCGGCAGAAAATGATGGTTCGCTCTCATCAAGGAATCGATCATACGCTGACACACTCCACAACTCGAGATAGGTACTGATACCGAGCAGTACTGACTCCTCCTTAACTCCGAGACCTACAGAATCACGAAGTGATGGCGGAACGAGCAGTCTCCCCGATTTATCAATTTCACATTCCATCGCCGGTGCTATGATTCTTCTTTGCAGCAGTCGGAGATTTGCATCAAACATGGCACCGGGACCATCCATGATTTTTGTCCGGATATTCTCAAAAAATGGGGGAAGCATTAACCAGAGACAGGGTTCAACGGCACGTGTGATGATGAGGGTACTTCGATCTCCTAGGGCAGAACGAAGCCGTGATGGAATGAGTATGCGGCCTTTTTCGTCTATGGTATTACGATACTCTCCTGTGAGCATGATCCCCCCAACCTCCTCGCAAATGGCAAAATCTGGGAATTTTTACCACTTGTTACCACAAACTATACCCCCTCTCCCACCTGGGAACAACCGGCAGCTTGCAGAGAAAGAAGGCCAATCGCACCGATCATGGACACACTACTAAACAGATGTAACCTATAACAGGCTATATTTTTGACACTTTCGTGCTATTATGTAATTTATAGGGCAAAAGGTTGCCGGTTGTCTAACCAGGAAAAAGTGATTAATCTGTAGGCACAGGAGATCATTTATGCTTGGTGCGACATACTATGGAAGAAAAGCAGAACATGGCGGCTATGATTGGATTGTCTGTATTGATACCGAAGGATGCTTCATCACCGATCCGATCGACGACTGGCAAAAGGATAATGACTACTTGGAAGAGGCGCAGGAGAATCCGTCTCTTTACGACCCTTTGCGTCCAGAAAAGGCCGAGACCATTCTCGCTTCATGGGGAAGAGCACTCAGAGAGTAGAAAAGATTACCCGTTGTATCGATTCCTCTTGCTGTTCAGATTGAACATATTGTAGTCAATGTCACAGAAGACAATATTTCGCTTCTCAGCCTTGACCAGCCATTCAGTGTTTACTGCATTCTTGCACATGTTTTCATACACAACATTAAAATTACCGAGATGATTGCGTAATCGTCGCTCTGCGTAACTGGCACTCGTTCCATTGTGAATGATGAACGGCCAGTCTGAGGACATGGCTAAGAGCACTTCCCGAGCAGCCTGATTGAGAAACCGTTGTTTCAATGAACTTTGGTCGGGGAAGCGAATGGCTAATTCTTCCATCCGTTCGATGGCTTTATGGATATGGCGGTAGATCCAGACATTTTCACCACTGGTCCAGACATCAGAGTATCCTCCGGCTCCCCAGCTGGAAAGCGAGGGTTGCAGGACTTGCGATTCAGGATATCGATCCAGATAATCGAGTTGCGTCTCAAAGACCACCTCATCAGTAGAGGCAGCTTTACGCAATACCGACTCCAGCCAGGATATCCCCTCAAACCACCAGTGACCGAACAATTCAGCATCGAAAGCCAGGGTATAAAATGGCGGTCGATCAAGTTTGCTGCTCAGTTGTTTACCTTTCTGTTGTACCGTGTAGAGAAAATTATCTGCATGAGCTTCCACGCGTCGTGCTGCTTCCTGTGGTCGGTATAACTGCTTGTCATTTCCCTTTCCGGTAATGGCATAATACTTAAATCCGGTAAATACACGTACTTCCGGCTCATGAATAAACGGACGGATATAATCCATGGGAAGATCGTATCCGATATCACGATAGAATTCCCGGTATGCGGGATCGGTAGGATAACCTTCAACATTGGACCAGATCAGGTTGGTGAGATGAAAATCACGGGCAAAGCCGAACACCCCATTCGGGCAGGAAACGGGAGCATAACTTCCCCGTTGCACGTGCTCATCTGCCAGGGCAAGCGATTGTGCGGCAAGCTGGAAAAACTCTATTTCCTCATTCTGGAGATAGTCTTCCAATCCGGGGAAATATCCGCACTCGGGAAGCCAGAAACCGCGGGGACGTTTTTTAAAATGATTGATATGAGACTGTACTGCAAGTTCTATCTGGGCTCCGATAGCAGATGGGTAGTCACTGTACAGAGGGAGATAGGCATGGGTAGCTGCAGTCGTAATCAGTTCAAGATGTCCCGAATCTTCGAGATCCTTGAACCCGCTGAGTATATTACACTGATAGGTTTCAAAGTAGTCTTCAAGATTTGCATTGATCGTATCAAGATACATCTGAGCCAACTGAGTACACTCAGCTTCCTCAAATGCACATCGAGCGACCTCCTTCTGTCCCAACTCCTGATGTAATCTCAGATAGTCGGTAAAACGACCCTGCAAAATCGGGTCACTGAGCATGGTGCATAATGTGGGAGAGAGCGAAAGGGTCAGTTTGAATGGTACCTGATCTTCCCGTAACCGCTTCAACATACGAAGGAGGGGTAGATAGGTTTCACTGACCGCTTCAAACAGCCAATCCTCTTCCAGAAATCGAGGGTACTCAGGATGTCTGATATATGGCATATGGGCATGTAATATCAATCCAATCGAGTTTTTAGCCATGATTCCCCCTCACCTGTTCATCCATATTATTTACTACTTCACGGAGAAGCGGGTTTTCCACAATCACACCACCTTTCGACACAAGTGAAGAGAATACAAGAGAGAAATAATCATCATCCCACACCACCTGCTCCGGATGATCGAGCATGAAGCTTTTCGGTGTGGTAATGGTATGTGACTGACATAATAATCCGGTATTCCCCTCCGAATCGGTAAAATGGAGAGAGACACTGAAGGTTCTCCCCCGCTCCGGGAGATTGATATTCCAGCTCGTATCAAGTTTACTGACAGCAACATCATAGCTCTCTTCACTCATGCGCTGATCAGCAGTAGCGTGCATAGTTACGCGAAGAAAGAAATCAAATGAGGTACTAGCCTGATCGAGTTTCATCATATCCTGAGGACAGACACTCCAGTAGGCATGAGCCCAGTAGGGATTCTTTACCAGCAGGTGGATACTGGTCTCTCCATAGAATTCGGGAAGTGGCTCGACACCCGGCAAAGCCCCTGTTTTCACATCTACTGCATGTTCCACCAATGTATTCATGAAACGACGCTGGGTAGAGGGAGAATAGAGAATCCCGTCACCGGACAGTCCTGTCTCCTGTTCTTCGTATACTTCTTCAAGAGCTTCGAGGAGGTCCTCCCGGTCCATCACTTCCGCTTCCTCGATTCCCTGTTTTCGCGCAATATAACGCAATTCCCCAAGAGACAAGGCTTCAATGTTCGGTGTGATCATGAAAAACGCTCCCCAGTTCGCTAAGTTGCAGCTTGTAAAATACAAGCAGATTAATCGTAGAGAAATAGCCATATTTAGTCAACACAGCAGTCTCTAATCAGCGACGCTACCTTATCATGAGTAGTATATCTGTGCTACTATGCAAGCATGAATACCACCTCGCACACACCTGTTCCACTCATTCTCCACGGGCACTTCTACCAACCACCCCGCGAGAATCCTCTCGTGAATATCATACCGCAGCAGCATTCCGCAAAACCCTATAGCGACTGGAATGAAAAGGTATATGATGATTGTTATCGCGCAAATGCCTTCAGCCGATATCTTGATGGGTATGGCCATATTCGTGATATCGTAAATAATTACGCCTACATTTCGTACAATTTTGGTCCGACACTCCTGCAATGGATTGAAAAATACCATATCGGGACTTACCGGAGAATTCTCGAAGCTGATGCACTGAGTCTAGAACGACTCGGCCATGGGAATGCTATGGCCCAGGCCTATAACCATACGATTCTCCCTCTGGCACATGAACGGGATGCACGAACACAGATCATGTGGGGAATTGCCGATTTCGTCCACCGGTTTCATCGACAACCAGAAGGCATGTGGTTACCGGAAACGGCGATCAACCCCATGGTGGTTGATCTGCTTGCCGAACAGGGAATCACCTTCGTCATTCTTTCTCCCTGGCAATGTGCTCAGGTTGAGGATGAAAAGGGCACCTGGCACTCAGTTAAAGGAAATGAGGTTCCCTTCGACCGGGCTTATCTCATCAGCGGTGAACGGGGAAATACGGTTTCGGCTTTTTTCTATCATCCCGAACTCGCCTCTTCGATCAGCTTTGGTCACATGCTTCGGGATGCCGATGCCATGTATCAGGCACTTCGCGATATCACCAAAAAACACCATCCAAACCTGTTGCATACGGCAACTGATGGGGAAATTTACGGACATCACGAACCCTTTGGGGATATGGCTCTTGCAGCACTCATCCGTAAGGTCCGTGATGACAGCACTTTTTCACTGACCAACTATGCAACCTATCTTGCGCAAAATCCAGCACAGCAACAGGCAATTCTACATGCAGGAGAAGAACAGAAAGGGACAAGCTGGTCCTGTTCCCACGGGGTATCCCGATGGTACAAAGACTGCGGATGCCACACCGGAGGAGAAGATGAATGGAATCAGAAGTGGCGTACGCCACTTCGAGATGCGTTCACTCAACTTGGTGATACCGTAGATACACTATTTGATACCCATATTTCTGAACTTTTTTCTCAAACTGTCAATCCAGATGAACTGCTCCATGATTATGTACGAGTGCTCACAAAGAGTGAGACGCTCCAGCAATTTATTTCCCGCTGGGAAGAAAAGAGCGGGGTAACCATATCCGATCATCGCAAGTTCGCTGAGCTGCTTGAGGGACAACGGTACAAACACTATATGTTTACCTCATGCGGGTGGTTCTTCAGCGATCTTGGAGGGATCGAACCGAGACAGAATCTGCATTATGCCGTACGGACCTGTGATCTCTATCAGCCACATACCGATAATCAGATGCTCGACAGTATTATGAGTATTTTACGTCAGGCTAAGAGTAACCGACGCCATGAAGGCTCGGGAGCCACTATTGCGAAGTCGTATGTGCAGATGATAAGCGGAGAAGCTGAAGCCGGTGCCTATTTCCTGATGAATCAGCGTTTTGCACGACCGGAGGATTACCAGAACACCTACGGGAAATTTCGCCTGACTGCATACAGTGCTCCAGAAGAAGACCATGCGATCATTGAACTGATCGACACCTCAATCGAGAAACGAAGTGTGCTTGATGTTCAGGTGGAGACCATGCCGGGTAATGGGTATATAGCCACCATGACTATTACTGATACCGACCGGGATCTCAGTATTTCCGGGAAATTTTCTACTGCTGATATTCCCGTCCGTATGCTCGATGAGGTATATACCTGGATTGATCACTCATTAAGCAGAATTTCAGATGAAGAGCTGAAACGGATTGCCACTGATATCCGTCATTATTCTCTTTTGGTGAAGAACAGCCGATCAGCCCCTTCAGAAACGCTATATATCGAAAATATGGGAACGTGTCTTCGTGCTTTGCGATCAATCTTTTCGACCCCGGATACGCTACCCTGGGAACACAAGCGGGAAAGCATCTCCTTTCTGCTTGCGTTCATCAGACGGAAGGGACGACAGCACGAAATAGGTATTGTCCAAGATATTTTCACCCAGGAAATTGCCCGTGTTGCCGTATTGATTCATGCTCGTGGCTTTACCTATGAACGGGCTTCCTATCTCCTAGAGGTACTCAATGTGGCTCGAGAACAGGATATTCATCCGACGATCACCCAGGCACAAGAAGCTCTCTATCCCTATGTAAAGGGTGAACACCGACAGGACTATACTACCCCGTTGACAACCCAGGTGCTCGATGCACTACAGGTTGCTCTGAATTTTTCGATAGATTAAGATACCTTACGCTAAGAGTGAACGGGCATGTTCAAGTGCCCGTTCGTCAGTATGGTGTCCACTGAGCATACGTGCAATTTCAACAATGCGCTGTTCATAATCCACTTGATGAATTCGCGTATAAGTACATTCCTCGTCAGTCTCTTTATGCACGACCAGATGCTGGTTTGCCTTTGCGGCAATGGACGCAAGATGGGTAATGGCGATAATCTGTCGACTCTGTGAGAGTTCAGCCATCTGTTCGCCTACGGCAAGAGCTACGGCTCCTCCGATTCCGGCATCCACTTCATCAAATATGAGCGTTTCCACATCATCTGCCTCTGCAAGGACGGTTTTTATTGCAAGCATCACACGGGATAATTCTCCTCCCGAGGCAATTTCACGCAGACTCCGTTTTGGTTCGCCTAAGTTGGCGGAGAACCAGAAATCGACCCGGTCACATCCGTGTACCGTCCGTTCCCGCTCAATAATTTCAATACTGAAAACCACATGCTCCATCCCGAGATGTTTCAATCGTCGCGTTATTTCCTGTTGCAGATGTGCAGCGGCAGCTGTCCGTTTATCCCGCAGGACCTTCGCACGTTCAGTTACCTCGGCATCGAGCAATGCAAACTTTTCTTTGAGCTCTTTCAAATCCTGATCAGACTGTTCTCCTCCGGCAAGTTTATCCTTTGTAGCAGTATAAAAGGCTATCACGTGTTCCAGCGTGGGACCGTATTTCTTTTTTAATCGCTGGAGTTGAGCAAGACGGGCCTGAAGCTCATCCAGGCGTTGCTGACTGAAGCTCATCGTTGATAGACGATCACGTAGATTTTCCGCAATATCCTGTAATTCAAGAAAAACACTCTGCATCCGTTCGGATATTTCATCGAGAGAACCATCTGCCTTTTCAGCTCTCCGTATTGCGCTGAGACTAAGATTGACAGCACTCAGGGCACCATCGCTTGATGAGCTTTTCAGCTGTTCATGAGCAAATTCAAGATTTTCATGTATGGTTTCGTATTGACTTAAACGGGAAATTTCTTCTTCAAGCTGTTCATCTTCATGTTCTTTCAGCTGGGCACGGTTGAGCTCCTCAACGACGAACGTAAGGTAATCGACTTCCTGAATACGACGGCTGCGATCATGTTCCAGCATTTCAATCGTTTTTTTCACTTCTTCCAGTTCGCCATAGACTTGTGCATAGGAGGCAAGTTCCGGCGAGCATTTTCCATAATTGTCGAGTACGGCCCGCTGTCGATCGCTATGCAATAACGACTGATGTTCATGCTGCCCATGCATATCGAAAAGCATATCGGAGACAAAAGCCAGATCGCTGCGGATCATAGGGGTACTTTGCAGGGTAATGGAACCGCGGCCACTTTTCTTTACTACCCGTCTGACGATGATGGACCCATCCTCCAGAGCAATATCCCGTTGAGTCAGCCAGGTAACGAGAGGATGGGTATCCGGAAGAGAAAAAACAGCTGCAACACTGGCTTCTTCAGCACCGCTGCGTACCAGATTACCATCAGCCTTGTCTCCCATCAAAAGATTCAGTGCACCGAGTATAATGGATTTACCGGCTCCTGTTTCTCCGCTGAGTACGGTGAAGCCGGAGGAAAATTCTATTTCCATATCTTCGATAAGGGCAAGATTCCGAATCGTAATATGTTCAAGCATGCATGCCTCCAGACCAGTTGAGCTTATCGCGGATCACTTCATAATAATTACGCAGCGGGCTCATGATAAGTAGCGCTTTTGAGCGGGCTTTTTCAACGGTGATCCGATCACCTTCCTGCAGAGAAAAGAGCACTTGGCCATCAAGGGTAAGTGCTACCTGAGTGCGTTGTCCGGATCGCACCACAATATCGATGACATCTTCACCAGCGACAACCAGCGGGCGGTTCGATAAGGTAAATGGACAAACCGGATTGATAATCAGGGCATCTAAGGTAACATCGAGTATAGGACCACCGGCGGCTAAACTATACCCGGTGGAACCGGTGGGAGTTGCTACTAAAATTCCATCGCTACGGATTTTTCCTGCATTTGTTCCATTGATCAGTAAATCAAGTGAAACCATTTTGGAAATACCGCTTGCCGATAATGTCACTTCATTTAATCCATGTCCCTGAAATACTTTTTCATTATTCCGCGTGACAGAAACCCGGACGAGCAATCTACGGGAAACCGTAGCCTTTCCCTTTCGATAGAGGTCAAAGGTTTCCTGCCATTCATCTTTACATACCTCAGTAATAAATCCAAAGGTTCCAAGGTTCACTGCAAGCATGGGAATACCGTATGGATGCAGCATCCGGGCACAGGAAAGCACCGTTCCGTCTCCACCGAGGCAGATAGCTAAATCAGTATCGGAGGCAACCGATATCGAAGTTTCAGTATCTGTCATCAATACCGTATCGTGTGCAATCGCAAGATGATCGAGATAATCTTCAATATCTTTTGCAAAATTACGAGCATCCCCTTTCTGTAAATTTGCGATGATCAGCACTCTGCTAATACTCTTTTCCTGTGCATGCATATACCTGACCTCCTATGGCAGATGAGCGATCACCTTTTCTATACGGCCAATTTCCTGGCTACTCAAAAAGGGATACAAGGGAAACCGCATGCCTCTTGTTACACACGGAATGGCATGCGGAAACCGATCAAAATCTTCCAAATTATCGCCGATTACCGTATTACTGAAAGCAAAATCTACAGCAACTTCATATCTGAGAGCAAATTGTTTTACAGTTTCAGGTCTGGAATCGAGAATTACGACAAACCCATATCCGTTCATGCCATATTCGACGTCTGAAATCCCGAACAGCGCGTGGTGTGTTCTCATAAGTGCATATCGATACCGGTCAAAAATTGCACGACGTTTCTCAAGATTCCGATCAGCTTGAGCAAGTTGGACAACACCAAGTGCAGCATTCATCCCGGGAAGAGCAATCTCACGATAACAGGGATTCATCGCAGTTTCGATGTTCTCTGCAATGACCGGATCTTCGGTCATGATGGCAGCTCCACCTGCGGTGGAGACCAGAGCAGATTCTTCAAAAGCCAGGATGGCTACATCACCAAGCGTACCGGCAGGATTTTCTTCCCACGTACTGCCAAAGCTTTCTGAGATATCTTCAATCAGTGGGATCTGCAGGTGTTCCCAGCTCCCAGTAATCGGCAAACATCCGTACGGTTCATAGAGCAGCATGGCATCCAATTTATCGAAACCGAATACGGCAACTCGCTCATATGAGAGATTTCCGGTTGCTGGATCGATATCAAAAATTTCCATAGAAGCACCAAGTGAATTGATGACTGTCTGGTAGAATCGGGGGGAGAGCGCGGATACACCGACAACGGACCCTGCTGTTATGCCGATACCGATCAAAGCATAGGATAGAGCGTGGATTCGATCTCTTAGAGCTGTCACATACCCGGCCCGATGCATTTTCTCCTGTAACAGTGTCGTAAAGGCCAGCGTATGGTCCCCCACACCGATTTGCTCATCGGCCATGGTTTGCAGCACGGCATCCATATCTTTTCTTCTCAGTGTGGGTTTTTCCAATCTGATGATCATGTTCACAGGATAAGGAAGATAGTGACCTTGCGCAAGTAGATTCGTTCGGTTACTGATGAACATGGAGGTGCATTGAATAATAGGTAATGACAAGGCAAAAAAAGAGGCCCGGCAGCAACCTACTCTCCCGCGGAAAACGCAGTACCATTGGCGCAGGAGGGCTTGACTACCGTGTTCGAGATGGGAACGGGTATGACA